>JACCDG011177848.1_pt1 | contig 11780 bp, 12 predicted proteins | sample 7442471 | NCBI WGS metagenome assembly JACCDG01 (sample SAMN15323444, study PRJNA562643) | freshwater metagenome | isolation source: river surface water | place: USA:Blue River Watershed | collected 2017-08-17
ATTCTGTTTTATAACGCCGCTTTATATATAATACCGTATATTCTTATTGTACGGTTGTCTTTATTAAGGATTGGTTTGTTTTTTCTTTTTCTTGGGAAAGTCTTCTCGCTCATGCACATTTTCAAAACCCCTAAAAAATTATTATTTCTTATGGTTTTAGCGGCAATCTGGCTGTTTCCCGCCACTGCCGCCATGGCGCAAATCCGTGCCGACAGCAAAATTTATGCATCTCCGCAGGGGGGGGGCGCGACCGAATGGGCGCAAAACGACCATGGCGCGGTGCGCTTGATCGCATCCAGCCTGACGGCGGGAAACGGGCTAAGCCTTGCCGCCGGGCTGCATTTCAAGCCCGCGCCGGGCTGGCATATCTATTGGCGTTCGCCGGGCGACGCCGGATATCCGCCGCGCGTCGATTGGGCGGGGTCTGAGAATTTGGCGGGCGCGGATTTCCATTGGCCCGCGCCGGTGCGTTTTTCGCAAAGCGGTATTGAAACCGCGGGCTATGACGCCGAGCTGGTATTGCCGATCACCTTGCGCTGGTCGAAACAAGGCCAAGGCGCAAAGCTGGTTGCGAAACTGGATTATCTGACCTGCGCCGATATTTGTATTCCTTATCAATATAATTTTCAAATGGAATTGCCGCCGGGCGCAAATTTGCCCAGCCCGGAAAAAGATTGGATCGATGTGTTCTCGGATCTTGTTCCTGCAAAAACAAACCAGGGCGATTTGATTATAACATCCATAAATATTTCCGGCAGCGAGGATAGTCCCGCTCTGCAGGTGCAGGTGGCGTCAGCCTTTGCGTTCGACCGGCCGGATATTTTCGTTGAATCCGCCTTGCCGATCGCTTTCGGCAGCCCGAAAAAAAGCCTTTCCCAAGGCGGCATGCAGGCGAATTTCACTGTGCCTGTAATAATCCAAAATAAGGAAGATTTCCAAAAATTGCTGAACGCCCCGGTCACCGTGACGATCACAAGCCACAAGGCCAGCAAATCGGCGGAATGGACATCCGTGCCTGCGCGCATGACGGAAAGCGCGCCTTATGGGTATTTGGTTATCGTTTTGATCGCGTTACTGGGCGGATTTATTTTGAATTTCATGCCTTGTGTTTTGCCGGTTTTATCCTTGAAGATCATCAAGCTGGTGAACGCGCAAGACCATGACAAGGCGCATATACGCCGCAGCTTTGTCGCGGGCGCGATGGGCATTGTCACGTCTTTTTGGGCGCTTGCGGCTATCGCGGTCGCGGTAAAGATTTCCGGCGGGCAGGTGGGATGGGGCGTGCAGTTCCAATCGCCCGCCTTCCTGATCGTTATGACCGCGATCATGCTGGTTTTCGCCGCCAATATGTGGGGGCTGTTCGAATTTCGCATGCCCGGTTTCGTTTCGGGTTTGGACGCCGCGCTTGGGCTGGACAAGGGCCGCAACAGTTTCGGCCGGGATTTCCTGCTCGGCTGTTTGGCGACGGTGATGGCGACGCCTTGTTCGGCGCCTTTTGTCGGAACGGCCTTGGGATTCGCCTTGTCGCAGGGCGCGGCGCAGATATTTTTGATATTCACATTTTTGGGCCTGGGGCTTGCCTTGCCTTACCTTCTGATCGCGCTGCGGCCCGGCATCGCGCATAGGTTCCCGCGTCCCGGCAAATGGATGAACGGGCTGCGCCGCATTTTGGCGCTGCTGCTGCTTTTGACCGCCTTGTGGCTCGGCGCGATCGCGGCGACGCATTTTATGGCGGGCGCATCCGGCTCGGCGTCGAAATCTTCTTTGCCATGGCAGGAATTCTCCGCCGATAAAATCGGTGCGGCGCTGGCGCAGGACAAAACCGTGTTCGTCGATATCACCGCCGATTGGTGTTTGACCTGCAAGGTCAATGATCGCTTGGTTTTAAGCGATTCGGATATCCAATCACTATTACGCGCGCCGAATGTGATTTTACTGCGCGGCGATTGGACGCGTCCTGATCCTATGATTTCGACTTATCTTGCAAGCCATGGCAGATACGGTATTCCGTTCAACGCGGTTTACAGCAAGACGAATCCGCAAGGGATGCCCTTGCCGGAATTACTGACGATATCCGCGGTGAAAGAAGCGTTAAGCGGATCAGAGAAATAAAAATGACGCCGGCGCAAATAATCCAGGATTATATGCTGGGTGTTGCGGTGGGTGATTCGATCGCTTTGCCCTATGAAGGCCTTGGACCTAAACGCGTTGCCGCGCTATTGGGTCAGAAAAATCTGCGGCACCGCCTGATTTTCGGGCGCGGCATGGTCAGCGACGATACCGAGCATATGATGATGGCCTTGCGCGCCTATCGCGCCTCGCAAGGCGATGCGGATATTTTTGCGCGTCGCCTGGCGTGGGAGTTGCGCTTGTGGACGGTCATGTTTCCTGCGGGAATCGGCAGAGCGACGCTGAAAGCTTGCGGCAAATTGTGGCGGGGCGTTCCGCCGCATAAAAGCGGCGTGCCGTCCGCAGGCAACGGCCCGATCATGCGCAGCGGCATTCTTGGGCTGTTATGCGAAAGCGAGGAGCAATTGGCGCGTTATGTCGATATCTCGACGCGCATTACCCACACCGATCCGCGCGCCTGTGACGGCGCATTGGCTATTGCCTTGGCCGCAAGAGTCGCTGCGCAATATAAAGATCAAGATTTGTTAGAGCCTTATCAAGACGCGCTCGAACGCTTGTTGCCGGATGAGGGTATGCGGCAAGTTCTGGAAAGAACGATTATCTGCGCCCAAGACGAGATGGAGATCGAGGAATTCGTGGGCACATTGCAATGCCGCAGGGGCGTAAGCGGGTTTATCGCGCATACCGTTCCGGCGGTGGTGCATTTATGGCTGACATCCCATCCCCGCAATTTTTCCCGCGCGATTGAAGTAGGGGTTCGTTTAGGCGGCGATACGGATTCCGTTTGCGCCGCCTTGGGTGGGCTGATGGCAATCGGCGCGGGCAAAGAAAACATTCCTGAAAAATGGATCAAAAGATTGGTGGATTTTCCCTTAAGCGTAAAATTCATAAAAGACAGCGCCCAGTCCCGCGGCGCGGGCGCGGCCAATGGGCCGACGCCGCGCATTTTGGCCCAGCTGCCGCGCAACGCGGTTTTTTTTGGGGCGGTGCTTGCCCATATTGGCCGCAGAGCCTTGCCGCCCTATGCCGCACGGCAAAGATAGACTACGCCCGGTTTTCTATGGCGAGATTGGCAAGCCTGTCCACCCGCTCGTTTTCCGGGTGGCCCGCATGGCCGCGCACCCAATGCCAGGCGATGTCGTGATCCTGACGGGCTTTGTCCAGACGTTGCCAGAGGTCGGAATTGAGCACCGGCTTTTTTTGCGCGTTGCGCCAGCCGTTTTTTTTCCAAGCCATAATCCATTCGGTGATGCCTTGGCGGACATATTGGCTGTCGGTATATAAATCCGCGGCCACTTTGCGGTTCAAGGATTCCAGCGCCATGATCGCCGCCATCAATTCCATGCGGTTGTTGGTGGTATGCGCCTCGAACCCGGACAATTCCTTTTCGACGCCGTTATAAACCAAAAGCGCTGCCCAACCGCCAGGGCCGGGATTGCCCTTGCAGGCGCCGTCGGTGTAAATTTTGACGCGTTCGGCCATAAGGATCAGGCCGCGCCGGATTGCAGGAAATTGTTGCTGTTGGCCGGGCTTTTGAAAATCATCGCAAGCCTGCCTTTAAAAGGAGATATCTTCGCCCCGTTCAGCTGGCGCATCGCCTCGCTTGTGAAAAGCGGCATCGCGTCCGGCTGGTACAAATACAGCAAATAAGAACCGGTTGTGGTTTCCAGCGCGAATATTTCTTGCGATGCGTCCTCGGTGGCGGGGCGGATCGACAGCGCCGGGCCGATTAGGTAATCGACCATCAGGCATTGCAATTCATGTTCGGCTATCGGCGTAGTCATGGCTTGGCCCCGTTCAGCTGGCTAATTGTTTGGGCAGTTTGAATTCCACCCGCTCTTCGGTGATTGTAACCTCTTGCAGCGAAATTTTAAAGCGCGAACGGAAAGCGGCGATCAATTCTTCGACTAGTATTTCAGGGGCGGACGCGCCCGCTGTGATGCCCAGCGCCTTCACGCCGGAAACCCAGTCCCAGTCTATGTCCGAGGCTCGTTGGATCAAGGCGGCTTTGGGGCATCCGGCGCGCTGCGCGACCTCGACCAGGCGCAAGGAATTCGATGAATTAGGCGCGCCGACGACCAGCATGGCGTCGCATTTCGCGGCGATCGCCTTCACCGCCTCTTGCCGGTTGGTTGTGGCGTAACAGATATCTTCTTTGGCCGGGCCTTTGATTTTGGGGAATCGCCGCGACAGGCAAGCCAGGATTTCCGCAGTGTCGTCCACCGACAAAGTGGTTTGGGTGATATAAGCCAGTTTATCATAAGGCAGGGCGATGCTTTCCGCCTGGGCCAGGTTTTCGATCAAGGTAATGCCGCCTTGCGGCAGCTGGCCCAGCGTGCCGACGACTTCGGGATGCCCGGCATGGCCGATCATAATGATGTGATAGCCGTCTTGGTGCAAATGCTCCGCCTCTCTGTGTACTTTGGTGACAAGCGGGCAGGTGGCGTCGATGAACAGCATGTCGCGCTGTTGCGCCCGGGCGGGAACGGATTTGGCGACGCCATGGGCGGAAAAAACGATCGGGCGGTCTTGCGGCGCTTCGTCGACTTCTTCGACGAAAATGGCGCCTTTGCGTTCCAGGCTTTCGACCACGAAACGGTTATGCACGATCTCGTGGCGCACATAGACCGGCGCGCCGTATTTATCCAGCGCCCTTTCCACGATCTTAATCGCCCGGTCCACCCCGGCGCAAAAGCCGCGAGGAGCGGCCAGGTAAATTGTTAATTCTTGCGTCATGCGTCCCGTTCGGTTAATCTTCGGTTCAATATAGGTGTTTTTACAAAGTCCGGCAACCCATGCGTTTCCTTATATTTACCCTTGTTTTTCTGCTCGGCGCTTGCGGCGTGGATGCCGTCTTTGAAGCCGCGCAAAAAGCCACTTGCCCGCCTTACGCTATTTTCAAAAACGCGGCTTTGGCCGAAAGACAAGGCATGTCCTTGCGCTTGCAAAGGCTTGCAGGCGAATGCGTCGCAAAGGACGGATATATCCAAATGACTCTGGGCGTTGTGATCCAAGCCACGCGCACCAGCGCGGGAACTCCCCTGCCGGGGGATTTGCGGTATTTTGCGGCGGTTCTGGACGAATCGCAGCAAGTCATGGCCAAGCAAAGCGTCGCGGTCGAAATCGAATTTCAAGATGACGCGCTTTCCGCAAGCAGCGCCGATATTTTGGATCTGACCTTGCCCGCCGAAAAAAGCTGGAGCGTATTGGTCGGTTTTGAAGAACACCTCGAACAAGGCAGCCATCATGAATAAAACAGCGATATCCACGCCCGATCCTTTGCTGCGAACCCCGCTCTATAAAATCCATTTGGACGCGGGCGCCAAAATCGTGCCTTTTGCCGGTTATGAAATGCCGGTGCAATATCCCATGGGCGTTTTGCAGGAACATTTGCACACCAGAAATCATGCCGGGCTGTTCGATGTATCGCATATGGGGCAGGTGGAAATCACCGGCAATGGCGCGGGCGCGGCGCTGGAATCCGTTATTCCGGTGGATCTTGCCGAATTGCCGCCTTTTCAGCTGAAATACAGCGTGCTGTTGAACGATGCGGGCGGAATCTTGGACGATCTGATGATCGGGCATGACGGTAATGGCAAGTTTTATCTTGTCATCAACGCCGCGACCAAGCATCAGGATTTAGAATATATCGCAAAGAAAACCAAAGGCTTGCAGATTCATTACAAGGAAGACTACGCGCTGCTTGCGATCCAAGGGCCAAAGGCCGCCGCCGTGATGGCAAAACTCGCGCCCAAGGCGGCGGAATTGAAATTCATGCATATGGGCTTTTTTGAAATCGAGGGCATTCCGGTCGGCATTAGCCGTTCGGGTTATACCGGCGAGGACGGGTTTGAAATATCGGTCGCGGACAGCCATGCCTCGGCCATCGCGCAAATTCTTTTGGCGCAAAAGGACGTGGCTTGGATCGGGCTTGGCGCGCGCGATACGTTGCGGCTTGAAGCCGGATTGTGCCTTTACGGGCATGATTTGGACGATAAAACCACGCCTATCGAGGCGGGCCTTTCCTGGACGATCGGCAAAAGGCGCAAAACCGAAGGCGGTTTTTCGGGAAGCGTCCCGGTTTTAAAGCAGCTTCAAGATAAGCCATTGAAAAAGCGCGTCGGGATAAAGCCCGTGGGCCGGGCCATCGCCCGCGAAGGGGTGGAAATTCAGGATATGGCAGGCAAGAAAATAGGGGTTATCACCAGCGGCACTTTCAGCCCGACCTTGCAGCACCCCATCGCTATGGGCTATGTTGAATCGGGCTTTGCCGCCGTCGGTACAAAAGTGCAATTGCTGATTCGCGGCACGCCGCACGAGGCGGAAATCGCCGCGATGCCGTTCGTGCCGCAGCGTTATTACAGAGGATAGGGGGAGTCTATGTCCAATTTGAAATTCACCAAACAGCATGAATGGATCCGCGTTGACGGTAATGACGCCGTATGTGGCATCTCCGATTACGCGCAATCGCAATTGGGCGATGTGGTGTTCGTCGATTTGCCGAAACCGGGCAAAAAAGTCGCGCAATTCGCCGAAGCCGCCGTGGTGGAATCGGTCAAGGCGGCATCCGAAGTATACGCGCCCGTATCGGGCGAAGTGGTTTCGGTCAACGACAATCTGCCGGGCAATCCCGGACTGATCAACCAATCGCCCACCGGCGATGGGTGGTTTTTCAAGATCAAGCTGTCGAATCCGGCCGAGCTGGATCAATTGATGACCGAGGCGGATTATCAGAAATACATTAAGGGACTGTAATTTACTGTCAGCCTGAGCGAAGCGAAGGATCTCGCCTCATCATCAGAAGATCCTTCGGGCTAAAACCCTCAGGATGACAGGAAAAAAGAGGGGTATCATGCGCTATCTGCCGTTAACCGAAACCGACCGCAAGGAAATGCTGGCCAAGATCGGCGCGAAAAGCGTCGATGAACTGTTCCGCGATGTGCCGGATGCCGCCAAGCTGAAATCGCCCGTCGATCTGCCGATGTTCAAAAGCGAAATCGATGTCGAAAAGATTCTAGGCGATATGGCGGCGAAAAATATTCCGGCGGGTTCGGTTCCCAGTTTCTTGGGGGCGGGCGCTTACCGGCATCATGTTCCATCCAGCGTCGATCATTTGATCCAGCGCGGCGAGTTTTTGACTTCTTACACCCCCTATCAGCCCGAAGTCACCCAAGGCACTTTGCAATATCTTTTCGAATTCCAAACCCAGGTGGCAATGATCACCGGCATGGATGTCGCCAACGCGTCGCTATATGACGGATCGACCGCCTCGGTCGAAGCGGTGCTTATGGCGAACCGCATCACCAAGCGCAGCAAGGCGATTCTTTCGGGCGCGTTGCATCCGCATTACCGCGAAGTGATCGAAACCCACGGGCGTTATTCCAATTTCAGCGTCAATGCGCTTCCTGCGGATAAAGGCCTGTGCGAGGATTTGGCGGCGCAAATCGACGACCAGACATCTTGCGTCGTCGTGCAATATCCGTGCTTTTTCGGCAAGGTATCGGATTTGACCGCGCTGGCCCAAGCCTGCCACGCCAAGGGTGCGTATTTGATCGTGGCCGTAACCGAAATCGTATCGCTCGGCGCGCTGAAGCCGCCGGGGGAAATGGGCGCGGATATTGTCGCGGCGGAAGGCCAAGGGCTTGGCAACGGGCTTAATTTCGGCGGGCCTTATGTCGGGTTGCTTGCGGCACGGGAGCGTGATACACGGCAAATGCCGGGCAGGCTTTGCGGCCAGACGGTCGATGCCGAAGGCAAGCGCGGATTCGTCCTGACGCTTTCGACGCGCGAGCAGCATATAAGGCGTGAAAAAGCGACCTCGAATATTTGCACCAATTCCGGGCTTTGTGCGCTGGCTTTTACCATCCATCTGACCTTGCTGGGCGAGGAAGGCTATAAAAAATTGGCGCAGCTGAATCACGCCAAGGCGGTTCAACTGGCGGAAAAACTGGAAAAAATCAAGGGCGTGAAAATAGTCACGGAAAATTTCTTCAACGAATTTACGATCCAGCTGCCAAAACCCGCTTTAGAAGTCGTAGAAAAACTGGCGGCGCGGAAGATTTTGGGCGGCATTCCGGTATCGCGCTTTTACCCCGGCAATCAAAGCCTTGGAAATTTGCTGCTTTGCGCCGTGACAGAAACCAATTCGACCGAGGATATGGACGCGCTCGTTAAAAACTTGACGGAGATATTATAATGCTGAACGTCGGACGCAATACCAGGCCTGAAAGCGCGCTAGGCGGCAATGCGCAAACAGCAAGCGGCAACAGGGGCTTGCAGCAAGAAGAGCCGTTGATTTTCGAACTCGACACGCCCGGCCGTTCCGGCGTCGATCTGCCCGATGCGCCGAAAGTCAAATCGCGCTTGGGCAGTTGCGCAAGACAAGGCCGCATCGGCCTGCCATGTCTAAGCGAACCGGAAGCGGTGCGGCATTACACAAGGCTTAGCCAGAAGAATTATGCGATCGATTCCGGGCTTTATCCGCTCGGCTCTTGCACCATGAAGCACAATCCGCGCCTTAATGAAAAAATGGCGCGTCTGCCAGGATTCGGCGATATCCATCCGATGCAGCCGCAATCGACGGTGCAGGGCGCGCTGGAGCTGATCGGAACGCTTGCGCATTGGCTGAAAACCTTGACCGGCATGGATGCCGTGGCTATGTCCCCCGCCGCCGGCGCGCATGGCGAGCTGTGCGGCATGCTGGCGATCCGCGCGGCGCTCGACGCCAAGGGCCAACAACACAGGAAACGCGTGCTAGTGCCAGAGGCGGCGCATGGAACCAACCCCGCGACAGCGGCCGCGATCGGCTTTACCGTCGATGCTTTTCCGCAAACCGAAAGGGGAAGAGTCGATTTGGCGGCTTTCAAGGCGAAACTTGGCCCCGATGTCGCGGCGATCATGCTGACCAACCCGAATACTTGCGGGCTTTTTGAAAACGAGATTATCGAAATCGCCAAATTGATCCATGACGCGGGCGGTTATTTTTATTGCGACGGCGCGAATTACAACGCGCTGATCGGCCGCGTTCGCCCCGGCGATTTGGGCATCGATTGCATGCATATCAATTTGCATAAAACTTGCTCTACGCCGCATGGCGGCGGCGGCCCGGGTTCCGGCCCCGTGGTTCTATCGAAATCGCTTGCGCCTTATGCGCCTTTGCCCTGGATCGTGCATGACGGAAAATCCTGGCAAGGCGTCGAACAAAAAAATGGCGACGCCAAAGAGGCTTTTGGCCGCATCCGCGCCAATTGGGGCCAGATGGGCATGTTCGTGCGCGCCATGGCTTATTGCCTGTCGCATGGCGCCGACGGTTTGCGCCAAGTCGCCGAGGACGCGGTTTTGAACGCCAATTACATTCTGGCAAGCCTCAAGGATTTATACAGCCTGCCCTATGACGGGCCATGCATGCATGAAGTCGTATTTAGCGACAAGTTTTTGGAAGGCACGGGTGTTACCACGCTGGATATCGCAAAAGCGATGATCGACGAAGGATATCACCCGATGACGATGTATTTCCCGCTGGTGGTGCATGGCGCGTTTTTGATCGAGCCGACCGAAACCGAATCGAAGCGCGCGCTGGATCAGTTCATCGCGACGATGCGGCATTTGGGGCAAAAGGCGCTTTTGGCGAAAACCGACAAGGATGTGTTGGAATTTTTCAAATCCGCGCCAAGATTCACCCCGCGCAGAAGGCTGGATGAAACCCTGGCGGCAAGAAACCCGATCCTGCGCTGGAAACCCAAAGACGCGCAAAGTCTGGCGGCGGAGTAGGATTAGCGAGAGCGATCCATTTCATGCGTTGCAATTACGCGGCCTAAATTCTTAGCGCCGACATTAAGGGATTCACCTTCTTTCTCAAAATCCATTTCCAGTTTTCTCCGTGCGTCATCGCTTAGGCGTCTGTCATAGGGCAAAGCTGGTGTTTTTACGGCTGCTTGTGGCATGTTCATCCCCTAAAAAGATATTATTGTTATAAATTTGTAATATTATAGTCATAAATCCGGGAAAAGGCAAGGCATGAATAAGGGGAGGTGACTCATTTTAAACTATAATAACTCGTCATCCCCGCGAAAGCGGGGATCCAGGGAGCGGCGAAAACCGTTTTTGTGGCGTTGGATTCCAGCTGGAGCCTGTCCCCGCGAAGGCGGGGAAGGGAATGACGATCAAAATGAGTCACTACCGATAATTCTATACGCTTTCCGCTATACGCTTTCCCCTTTTTCCTTAAAATGCTACCAAGCCTTATGGCCAGAACCGCCAGTCAGAAAACCAATAAGAAAGCCCGTAAAAAAGCGCATGTCGTCGCTTGCTCGTCGCATTTCCGGCAGGAAATCGAATCGCTGCTGCGCGGGCGTTCCGGCGTCAACGACAATATCAATATCGGCGATTTGGCGCGCGCCGTGCTGCTGCTGATCCCGGAAGACGTCATTCGCGCCCAGCCCGATCCTGGCGATCCCGATCCGCGCGACCGCGATATAGTCACTTTGCGCGGCGGCAAATCCGCCGGGCGTTCCATGCCGCGCAAGCCGCGCTTGCAGCTGCGCGTGCCGGGAAAGCATGACGCGCAAACCATCCGCAAGGCGCTGGGTCTGGCTTTGTCCTTGGAAAAAGGCTGGGCCAATCTGGCGCTGAACGATCAGCGCATGGACGCGATGCAGCGCAAGGCGGACAGGGCCGAGGCCGAGGTGAAAAGGCTGCAGGATTTAATGCGCTTGCTGGCTTTTTCCCCGCTGCCGCAAGGCGTCAAGACCAGGGCCGACGCGCTGCATGTTTTAGGGTTCGCGCCGCAATCCAATCCCAGCACCGCCGCCATAAAGTCGCGCTATCGCGCTCTGGCGCGGATTTTCCATCCCGACTCCAACAATGACGCGCAATATGGCGTGTTCGACGACCATGAACGCATGAGCCAGTTGAACGACGCCGTGAAAATCTTGAATCAGAAATAAAAACCCTTTGAGCAGGCTATTCGCGTGTGTTTACACGCATGCGCGGATCCATTATCGGGGTGTCAGCCAGCGCCGATTCCTGCGCCGTCAATCTGCGCGCATGATCCGCCCATTCGCCATTGGGCAGGGCTGCTACATAAAATCGGCGTATGGATGAATTTTTTTCCGCTTGCGGCGCTTGCGAAGCCAGCAAAGTTTCCAATACCTGCAATCCGTCGCGGATCTGCGGCAAAAGCGCATCGCGCTTTGCGCGCAATTCGTTCAGCATTAAATCATAAACGGTTTTGCCCGATTGCCCCGAGCCGGCCATTGCGGCTAATTGCGCCGCATTTAGTCCTTTTCCGTCTGCTGTACGCATGATTCGCCTACTGAGTTAATGCACTTGCTTCGGCATTTCCTTGATCGCTTGGCTGATCAACACCGCGTGTCGCTGCGCGTCCAGAATTTCTTGCAAAAGTCTTTGCGTGGCATCGACGGCCATGTCCGTGGCTTTGGACCGCATATCTTGCAGCAGCTCGCTTTCCATGCGGCTGATGCGCGCTTCGGCTTGCTGTTCGCGGCGGCTTAGCAATTCGCGTAATTCCTGCAGCCCTTGCTGCGCCATGGTTTCGGCGTCGCGTTTGGCGTTTGCGACGATTTCGTCGGCTTGCTTTTTGCCTTCGGCCAATTGCTTGGAATATTGCTGCAGCAAGGCTTCGGCCTCGG
>JACCDG010686366.1_pt1 | contig 11777 bp, 10 predicted proteins | sample 7442471 | NCBI WGS metagenome assembly JACCDG01 (sample SAMN15323444, study PRJNA562643) | freshwater metagenome | isolation source: river surface water | place: USA:Blue River Watershed | collected 2017-08-17
CGTCTTTGACGTCGATGATAAAAAGCAGCACATCGGCATGTTCGATCGCCTGTTCGGATTGGCGCGTCATGCCGCGCGCGATATCGTCCTTGGTTTCATAGTCCAATCCGGCGGTGTCGATCACATGGCAGGCATGGCCGGAAATATCGCAAGGGTATTCCTGCCAATCGCGCGTCACGCCGGGGCTGTTATGCACGATAGCCTTGCGCCTGCCGATCAAGCGGTTGAACAAGGTCGACTTGCCGACATTGGGCCGGCCGATAAGGGCGATTTTAAGCATGGCTATAGGCTATAGCCTATTATGGCAGGGAAAGAAAGCATGGGATATTATTACTGAAAAGCCGCAAGCCGGGCATTATCGGTCAAAACCAAAAGCGTATTGTCGACCACGATCGGCGGCAAGGAGGCCGGGCCGGGCAGATCATAGACATCTAGGATTTTGCCATCGTTTGGCGAGACCGCCATCAATTGTTCATTCGTTCCCGTCACATATAATTTTTCGCCGGCCAAAACCGGCCCGGCGAAGCGATAAGATTTTTCCGCATCGATGTTCAGATTCGTGATCCATCTTATCCCGCCGCTTAATGCGTCAAGCGCGATCAGCTGGCCACCATTGCCGATCACGAACATATTTTTCCCTGCGATCCAAGGCGTTTGCGTGCCGCCGAGCGGAATGTCCCAAAGACGCTGGCCGTTTTGCAGGTCGATCGCCATGCTGCGGTCGTTATGACCTATGGCGAATACGATGCCTTCGACGATCACCGGCAAGGCGTTGATGGTGGTGATATTGTCCATCGCGCTGCCCCGGCGCAGGCGCGATAAGCTCTCGCTCCACAGCAAACGTCCGGTATCAAGGCGGAACGCCTGCAGCTCGCCGCTGGAAAAAGCCGCGACCACTATGCCGGAATCCACCGCCGGGCTTGCGCCGCCCAAAAGGCTCGCCGATTCGTTCAGGCCCTCATGCATCCAGGTCAAAAGCCCTTGCTTTGCCGACAACGCCATCAAGCGGTTGTCGACTGCCGTGAAAATAACCTTGCCTTCGACCACGGTTGGGGCCGAACGGATGGGGCTGGAAACCGGCTGACGCCACAAAACCCGCCCGTCGTTCAACGCCAAGGCCGAAAGTTCCGCATGACCGGTGGTCGCAAATACGCTTTGCCCGTCCGTTGCAAGGCCGCCGCTGGCGACCGTGTCGTCTTCGTAATCGGGCGTTAAGTCCCTTTCCCAAAACTCTCTGCCGCTTTTCAAATCAAAGGCGCGCACCACCGATCCCGTGTCTATGGTAAAAACCTTGCCCAAGGCAGCGATAGGCGCGCTAGTCAAGAATCCATCGCCGCTATTACCCGATCCGGCGCTTACGCTCCACACCAGGCGCAGTTTTTGGCGCGACAGCCCCAGATGTTGCATCGCATGGCTGGAAAACCCGCCGGACATAGGCCAGAAAGTATGCGCGGTGGCGGGCGGCAGCTGCATAAGGTCTTCGGCGAGCGCGCTATCGACTTGCAGTTGCGTGTTCTGCATCAAAATCGCAAGCCTTTTGCCCGGCAGAACCGGATCCCCTGCCTCGCCAAACCAGGTATCAGCGCCGCAAGCGGCCAATGCCAAAATCATCGTAGCAAGGGCAAGTGTGCGAATACTCATCGAGTGATCCCGCCTTTAGTATAGGAAAATAAAATTTAGAACGACAATACCGTTGCAAACCTGTCCGCGCGCTGGCGCATATCGGACGGTGTGTTGACGTCGCTGGCGATTCTTTGGAAGATTTCAGCGGCCTTTTTCTTGTCACCTTGTTCCATCGCAGCGGCGGCCTGCAATTCCAACGCCGAAAAACGCCATGGCTTGCCGGCCCCGGTCAGAGGTTCCAGCGAAGCGGATATCGCGGTAAAATCCGCGCCCTTTTCATCCAGCGCGATGGTGGCACGCAAAATCGTCGCCAACTCTCGGTAAAGCGGATCGATAGATGTGTTTTTCGAAAGACGGTCGAAAGCGGCCATCGCGCCCTTGCCGTCGCCTTGACGCTGCATCAGCGAGGCCTCGGAAAAAAGCGCAAGCGTCTTGTATCCTGCGCCGCCGCTGTCGCTAAGCACGGCAAGCTTTTCCAGCGCCATTTTGCGGTCTTTGCTTTCGGCAAGGTCCAGCGCCGCATGATAGGCCGTCGCATCCCGGGTCGATTGAGAAAGGCGGTATTGATTATAGCCCGCGTTCAACGCCGTGCCGACGACCAAAAGCGCGATAAAGCCGATGAAGTACCGGCCGTATTGCGCCCAGAATTTTTTGATTTGTTCTTGCTGCAGATCTTCTTTTACTTCGTCCAATAAATCCATTTTATTTTCCTTTTTAATTTTTACGCCGCTTCTTGTTTCCACTTGATCGAACAGCCCATGCTGGGAATCTGTTCGGCCGGGCCTTTGCCGGTTTTCGCGACTTGGGTCATCGCTTCCAAAAGATCGCGCTTGGCGTTCGGAGCCGCCTCTTTGCGCGAAGCGTCGAGCCGTCCGCGATATTGCAATTCCATCTTGGCGTTATAGCCGAAAAAATCCGGCGTACATACAGCGCCATAAGCGCGCGCGACCGCTTGGCTTTCATCGACCACATAAGGGAAATTGAATTTATGCGCGGCGGCGAACAGTTTCATGTTTTCAAACGAATCTTCGGGATAGGTTACGGGATCGTTCGAATTCACCGCGATCACGCCGATGCCTTGTTTTTGCAATTCCGCGACATCCGTCACCAGTCTGTCCACGATCGCTTTGACATAAGGGCAATGATTGCAAATGAACATCACCAGCGTACCGTTTTTCCCGGCAACGTCTTTGGGCCCGTATTTTTTACCGTCGACCGAAACCAGGCTGAAATCCGGCGCCTTTTGGCCAAAATCGCAAATCGGTGTTTCTACCGCCATTTTTTAGCTCCTTATGTGTCGATACGGCCTAATACATAGCCCATTGCCCTGATAAATCAAGCGGATAATAGCGTCTCTCAGCCATGCCCTTGACGGCATTTTTATGTAAAATGCTATCCTTTCGCAAGGTTTCTTTAACTTTTTAATCACTATTATGCGTCACAATGAAACTAGGGGCAGGCCGGCTTTGGGGGCATCCATGAAAAACTGGTTAGGCAAGGAAGACCGCAAGATCGTCAATTTCGTTGCGCACCGCAAACGCAAGGTCGCGGCGCATTTCACCCGCGCCGAATTGAATCAAATATTGGGCTTGTACGGCGAAAAAGCCCGGCGCGGCGAATGGCGCCATTCTTCGATGGAACAGCGTTACGGCCTTGTCGCCTATTCGGTTTATCAAAGCCCGCTGGAACGCCCGTTATACACTATCGCCAAATTTGAGCACGCGCACAGGGACAAAGGCCGGTATGTTTTGTTCCAAGGGAAAAGAAGAATCCTGCAAGCAAAAGATCTTTCTGAAATTATGACCGATCTTCGCCAATCGGGGACCCGTCACTAGCCCCTTACCGCCACCGCCGCCCTTTCCTGGGCGATTCTTTGATTCATCGCAGCGACCATCTTGTCATCCGGCTTGACGCTTTTTGAAAACGGCTTTCCGGTTTTGGCATTCGGGCAGACTTGAAAATAGGCATAGCTGGAAATAACCCGGTTGGTTTTGACGATATAGGCCGGCCCGGATTCAGGGTTTCTATGTAGAATGCCAAGGCAACAATACTCGATGATCTCATAATGTTTGTCGGCGACAACATCTATGTCGAAAGTTTTCGATGCCGGCTGATCGTCAATACTGTGCAACAGGCCGCCATGCGCCCGCATAAAAGCTGAAAAATCAGCGACCGGCACTTTATTTTCATCGAAAAAGCGTTCTAAATCCGTGGCTTTTTCTTGCGGGACGATAATAGTCGCGGCGTGCTTATAGGTTTTATGAAATGTTTTTTTTGCTTCCTCGCGCAACGCCTCGTCCGGGATATAAGGCAATGTAAAAAAACTTTTGGAAACTTGCTGCTTCGCTGCGTCATATTCCGGCGTGTGTAATTCCAAACGGAAAGCCACATATCCTTCCGGCACGCCTTTGGTCTTGCGGCCAAGCTTTTCGCATTTGACCAAATTCAAAGCGTTGGGATTGTGGTTGGGCATTTCTATCTGCGTTCTAACTGCCGCAGGCCAAGTTGTCGCAAAACAGTTTTGACCCCATTTGGATCAATTTTGCCCCCCTTTTTAGTAGGATGCTTAATTTCAGCTATGCGTCCATCATGACGAATACGCAAAGCATTTCCTGTATCGGCAATTACGCACCCCGCACCAGCAAGGGTTTTTCTTAGTTCCACAATTTTCATCTGAACCCATCCTGTAACATAGTTTCTTATAAGGAAACAATGTTAACCTGGGTTGTTGTAAAAGTCAAATCGCTATGCCGCAAGGGGGCTATGCGCTTTTATCCGGCCTATTCCCACTCTATCGTACCGGGGGGCTTGCTGGTGTAATCGTAAACTACCCGGTTGATGCCGCGCACCTCGTTGCAAATGCGGGTCGCAACGCGGGATAGGAACTCGGTGGTAAAGGGGTAAACATCCGCCGTCATGCCGTCGGTCGAGGTCACAGCGCGCAAAGCACAAACATAATCATAGGTGCGCCCATCCCCCATCACGCCAACCGTCTTGACGGGCAGCAGCACCGCAAAAGCCTGCCAGATTTCGTTGTACAAACCCGCCTTGCGGATTTCATCCAAATAAACCTTGTCGGCATGGCGTAAAATTTCTAATTTTTCCGGCGTGATATCGCCCGGAATGCGGATCGCAAGTCCCGGGCCGGGGAAAGGATGCCGTTCGACGAATTCCGGCGGCAAGCCCAGTTCCTTGCCCAGCAAGCGCACTTCGTCCTTGAACAATTCGCGCAAAGGTTCGACCAGTTTCAAATTCATTTTTTCCGGCAAGCCGCCGACATTGTGGTGCGATTTGATCGTCACGCTTGGCCCGCCATGGAACGATACCGATTCGATCACATCCGGGTACAGCGTGCCTTGCGCCAGGAATTCGACGCTTTGTTCAGTATCTTGGGCTATTTTCTTCGCCTCGGCATCGAACACATCGATGAATAATTTACCGATAGTTTTGCGCTTTACTTCAGGGTCGCTGACGCCCGCAAGCGCGTCCAAAAATTGCTTGGATGCATCGACATGCACCAGCGGGATATTATATTTGCCACGAAACATGGACACGACTTGGTCGGCTTCGCCCGCGCGCATCAGCCCGTGATCGACAAAAATGCAGGTCAGCTGATCGCCGATCGCCTCGTGCAACAATACGGCCGCGACGGACGAATCGACGCCGCCGGACAGACCGCAAATCACCCTGCCCTTGCCGACTTGCTTTCTGATTTTCGCGATTTCTTCCTCGCGGAACGCTTTCATCGTCCAATCGCCGCTGCATCCCGCGATATTGCGGGTAAAGTTGCGCAACAATTTTCCGCCGTCCGGCGTGTGCGCCACCTCGGGGTGGAATTGCAGCCCGTAAATTTTCTTGTTTTCGTTGGCGATGGCCGCAAAGGGCGCGCCGTCGCTGGTGCCGACCGGCTTGAAACCCGCAGGGATCGCGGTGATTTCATCGCCATGGCTCATCCATACCTGATAGGCTTTGCCTTTTTGCCATACCCCTTCGAATAAGGCGCAATCATCCACCACCTTTAACTGAGCGCGGCCGAATTCACGGGTGTGCAACGCGCCAGGCTCGACCTTGCCGCCGAGCTGGTGGCATATGGTTTGCTCGCCATAGCAAATGCCAAGGATCGGCACGTTCAAATCGAAAACGATCTGCGGGGCAAAAGGCGCGTTTTCTTCATAGACCCCTGCCGGGCTGCCGGAAAGAATAACGGCCTTGGGGTTATAGTCCTTGATCCGCTGGGCGTCGGCGTTAAAGGGGATGATTTCGGCATAAACCCCCGCCTCTCTCACGCGCCGCGCGATCAATTGGGTAACTTGCGATCCGAAATCGAGAATTAGGATTTTGTCATGGTGCATGAAGCTTTTTAACCAAGACACCCGCTTGTTTCAATGGTTTAATTCATTATTGACAATAGATATCCTTATAAGATACAATCATTGCATGAACTTAAACTCTCTATACGCAGACAACCCCAAAAAGCTGCAAAGCCTGAATGAAGCTGATCAGGGGGCAGTGCAATCGGTTTTGGACCAAGTTGCCGCCTATATTGCGGAAAACAGACCTGAAAAAATCGCCTTATTCGGCTATTGGTCGATTATCGATGAAAATGGCGACCTTTTGGGGCGCGAACAAAAAGACGTATCTCCAGGTCAAGATGTTTTACGCGCTTCTATTCCGGGATTTGAAATCGCTCCTGTCACATCGACAAAATATTACGGTACGGATAAGCTTCCTGGATCGGCGGTGGGTCTGGTTGAAAATCCGAACGGCAAAACCGAAGGCGTCGCTGTTGTAATCAAAACAAACGACCCTCAATGGGGCATCGAGAAAGCCGTGCGTGCCTATTTAGACCGCGAAATTTTTGCCGAAGCCTATAGCCCCGACACCGGCAGCGTTGCCGATGAAATTCTGCGCCAGGAAAATGCGGGATCAAAGGGTTCGTATTCCATGTATCAATTGCGTTTCGGCATGGCGACATTACAAGATGGATCAGAGATGCCATCGCTGTACGTCATCACCAATCCGCAAAGCCCGAAAAATCCCTTTCATGACAGATTCAAAGGCGGTGATGGCATCACAGCGCAAGAGACGGTAAACCGTCTTGCCTACCAAATCGCCTTTGGTGACGGAATTGCATTTTGGCAAGAACAATTCGGCGCGCCCGGCCCCGACAATTACGAAGCGAGCGAAGCAACCTCGTTGCGTTATCTGGAACAAAGATTAAAACGGCGCGAAGAAATGGGTTATGCCAACCCAACCCTGATCCAAGCCGCTATTGCACGAGCCAAAGAATATCAAGCCGCAGGTCATGAAAATCTGGCATCGCTTGGCATAAACAATACCAAGGGCATCGCAACGCCGACTTTGTTTGCTTACAGCAAAATCTTGTCCCGTTAACGCTTACCCTTTTTTCAACACCGCCGCGAAAAAGCCGTCCGTTGCGTCCTTTGCCGGGGTAAGGCGCAAATAACCGCCCTTTGTCATCCTGAGCGAAGCGAAGGATCTCTGCATGCCAGGGGAAAAAGATCCTTCGGGGCTTTGCCCCTCAGGATGACAGAGTAGAAATCCGGGATGCTCCTTGATAAACCATTCCATTTGTTCCTCGTTCTCCTCGCGCAGCATGGAACAGGTGGCATAAATCAAAAGCCCGTCTTTTTTTACATAACCCGCAGCCTCGGCCAGAATATTCCGTTGCAGCGCGCAGAGTTCGGTTAAATCCTTTTGATCGAAGCGATAGCGCAAATCCGGGTTGCGCCGCCAAGTGCCCGTCCCGCTGCAAGGCACATCGCATAGCACGCGGTCGAAACGGCCTTCTTGCCGCTTCAGCCATTTCTTGCCGTCATTGTCCAATAGCCGCAATTCGTAATTATGCGCCCCTGCACGCTTGAAACGCTCGGCCGCGTTTTTCAGGCGCTTATCATGGGTGTCGCATAAAACGATCCGGCCCTTATTTTGCATTTCCGCCGCAAGCGCCAGCGCCTTGCCGCCCGCACCGGCGCAATAATCCAAAATCTGCATGCCCGGCTGCGCGTCGCACAGCAAGCCCACCATTTGCGAACCTTCGTCCTGCACTTCCAATACGCCGTCTTTCAACCCCGCCAGCGCGCCGAATCCCGCGCGCGATTCCAGCCGGATGCCATGGGGCGAAAGCGGCGTGGGCTTTGCATGAAGCTCCGGCGGAATTTCCGCCAAAGCCGCGTCGCGCGGCTTTTTCAGCGTATTCACGCGCAAATCGAAACTCGCCGGATTTTGCAATGCCAGCAATTCTTCGCGCCAGCTTTGCGGAAATGCGGCTTGAATTTTCGGCAAAAGCCATTCGGCGCATTCGCCGGCCACATATTCCGGCATCGCCGCGTCTTGCGCCATGGATTCCAGCGCGGATCGTTCCGTATCGTCCAGCGGCTCCGCGCCGTATTTTCCGCCAAGGACGCCGCCAATTTCATAAGGGATCTTATTTTCAAAAATTTTTAAGAACGCAAGAACGCGCAAGCGGTTGCTGAGGGCAAGGCCGGATTTTTCTAGATGCCAATCCAGCTTCATCCGCGACCGCATAACGGCAAAGACCATGTCGCCGATGAATCTGCGGTCGCTTGATCCGATAAATCGCCGGGCGCGGAAATAGGCGTCGCATACGCGGTCCAACGGCACGGCCTGGGCGTCGAATAGATCGAGAATTTCAATGACGGATAGAATCCGGGCGGCGGGGGTCATTACCTAGATATAACAGGTATTCCTCTTGAGGCAACAGCTTGTAAAGCAGCACACGCCGGATCTTCTCGCCCGTACAGCAAAAGCTGCTGCCAGAATGCCGCCGCCTCGTTGCAAGGTTCCATTTCCTTGCGCAAAACCCGTCCTACACAAGCCTTGTCCGCGGTTTTAGCGGCTTTAAGCAAGGCCGATATTTGCGCCTGATCGTGCAACAAGGTCCAAGCCTGGCCCAAAGTATCGGACAGAGATTTTGTATAAGCCCCGATTTTGTCCAAGACTGCGGAAGGGTTCTCGCCGATTCTGCGGATTTCGATATAAGGATCGTTCTCCGGCTGTTGATAAAGCTCTTGCAGGCGTCCATCCACTTGCAATCCTTTGGGCAGCAACTCCCGCTCCAGCGAGGCTGCGGCATATTCCCTGGCACTGGCCAATGAAATAAGCAATCCTGTCGCGGCAGACCCTAACTCATTTCTTACATCATCTTTTAATGCCTGCCCATCCGCTTTGCCAACTTTCGCATCGGACTTAATAAATGAAGAGGTGTCAAGACTTTCAAGCTCTAAATCAATAAATCTCTTGACGCAAGTCGCAACATAAATTTGATCGACCAGCGCAGGCTTTTGCGGTTTTGTATCGGCAATATCGCAAGATGGGCGAAAACTGACACGGACAATTTTTGCGGCATCCTCGATCGCCAGCAAAACGGATGAAGCCGTGCCGTTCAGAGCGGTTTGAGAGATTCTCTTTGCTTCTTCCAAATGGCGCAAAATAGCGGCTTTATAGTTGACTTCTGGAACTTGCGGCTTGCTGCTCTCGCGGGCTGGGATTTTCGAAAGATCGGCCAAGATGTTGGCCATAAAAATTTGATGCCTTCTTTCGGGCGTACAAATGGAGCTGCATATTTCGTTCATTGTACCAGAGATTGTTTGCTGATGCTCTAATGTCTGCTGCAGGAAATGCACCGCCATCGCAGCATGAGCGAATTTACCGATGATGGGAACATTGTCCAAAGCGTCATGCCAAGCATTACGAAAAGCCGTCTCTGGCCTGTCGTCTTGGTCGGCGACGACAATGGTCAAAGCGGGGGTTGGCCTAGGCCATCTAAGTTCCGCACATCTTGGAAAATCGTATCCAAGCTTGTCGATGATGCCCTTGCTGCAATTATTTTTTTCATCCTGCTCATTTATCCCATGCTTGACTACCAGCATATGCAAGAAAACATCGTCTTTGCCGAAATAGTCGGCCAGCACAACCCGGCTATCCGCCACATCGGCTTTGCTGCTTATCAACAGGGTGCTTCTGCGCCTATTGCCTTTGGAAAGATGCGATAGTTCTTCCTCACTTAGGCGCGGCAATTTTTCTTTTAGCGCTCTTATAATTTCGGCGATGCGGTCTTCGCTTTGCTTATAAACTTCTTTACGCAAATTCCATTCTGCATATTCATCCAGTCCAGGAACTTCTCCGTCACTGGCGCGGGCTTGCCGGAAAGGCGCCATTATTGCGTCAAGCTGCTCTGCGCTTTCCTTATCTCTATCGCTCGGAGGATTGGCAAAGCCCAGAGATTTTTGGATCAGCGACATTCTGGCACGCAAAGAATTAAACTCGCGGATCAGGTCTTTTATTTCCTGAGATTCGGGATCGATCCCGGTACGGGCGAAATAGACGGATTTAATCTCTAAATAAGGTTTATACGCCCTTTCTTCGGGGCTTGATGCCTCAAAAACTTTGGAAAAACCTTTTCCTTTTGCCGATTTGGCGTTAGCCCTGCCCAATACTTCGCTGATTTTTGAAATAATATCACGGCCATTTTCACTGCCAAAAACAGCGCTGATCTGCTCTGTCAAAACTTTCATCGGAAGAAATTGTATATTGCGCAGCTCGGATTCCGGAATTTCCCACCTTAGATGCAAACGTTGCTTGTAATCTATTTTGTCCGATTCCTTGGCCTTCTTTATCCTTTTATATTGCGGTTTTAGATGATATTCGACGAGATCAGAAGCCGCAGATATATGAACACTATTGATCAATGCGGCGCATTCTGGGCTCAAGCCTTCCGAGCCACTAAGCGCGTCTGATAAAACCTTATGCGGCACGTCCAGAATGTCTCTTGCAATATCTTCCTCTGCAAGAATGGCTTCTTGGCCCAGCCCTATATTTATTTTGTCGTTAATATGCCCAATCACGCTTGCCGCGACTTTGGCCTGTTCCGTGTCCGACAATGCCTTGGAAAGATATTTTACGACTCGCCAATATAATCTATCCGCCTCTTTCTCGCCCAGAAAAGTTGCAAGTGAAGCTTCGAGGTGGTCACTAAGAGGCAAGTTGCGTATAGGCCTTAATAAATTTCTATCGCGAAAGCTCGGCACATTCAGTTTTTTAAAATCAACTGCCGCACTTTCCGGGGCAGGATTTTCTGCTGCTTCTTTGCCGGCGTCTTGGGATGTTGATTCGGGTTTTTTAGGATGTGGGATATCGTTGTGATCATAGAATCTTACTTTAACAACCTGTTCGACAAACCGATTGATAAGAAAACCATGTATTTTATTGAGCAGGTCTTTGACTTGTTCGGAATCTGGCCTATTTTGCAAACCCATATGCAGACGGCTGTAAGGTATGTTGGCTATCCGGCGCAGCAGCTCCTCATCCGCAGCAATCGATTCAAAGCTGCGCAGACTTTTCGGGCTTGCATACAAATCCGCCAAAAGCTGGTTGGCTTTGGCTATTTCTTTGCTGATTCTGGATTGTTCCGACATTTGCGCCCCCTGCCTGTCATGTTATTTTCTATGACATAGCCAATAGGGCAAAAACTTTCCCGGCGCAACAGGAAATATCTTTTAAGGTGATGATAAAGGGATTTTATCCCTCTAATTTATAATTCGGGGCTTCTCTTGTAATCGTAATGTCATGAACATGACTTTCGCGCAGTCCGGCGCCGGTAATGCGGGTCATTTCGCAGCCGCCCTGCATCGATTGGATCGTGCCATGGCCGGTATAGCCCATAGCGGCGCGTAGGCCGCCCAGCAATTGATGCAAAACCTTGTTCACAGGGCCTTTATAGGGAACCATGCCTTCGACGCCTTCGGGCACGAATTTCAATGTGTCCATTTCTTTTTGAAAATAGCGGTCGGCCGACCCGTCCGCCATTGCGCCCAGGCTGCCCATGCCGCGATAGGATTTATACGAACGCCCTTGGTACAAAAACACTTCGCCCGGCGCTTCATCGGTTCCGGCCAAAAGCGAGCCCAGCATCACGCAATCCGCGCCCGCCGCGATCGCCTTAGCCATGTCGCCGGAATAGCGGATGCCGCCATCGGCGATCATAGGCACGCCTTGCTTTTTGCAAGCTTCAAAACAATCCATAATCGCGCTTAGCTGCGGCACGCCGACACCCGCGACCATGCGGGTGGTACAAATAGAACCGGGGCCGATGCCGATTTTTATGGCGTCGA
>JACCDG010126176.1_pt1 | contig 11776 bp, 7 predicted proteins | sample 7442471 | NCBI WGS metagenome assembly JACCDG01 (sample SAMN15323444, study PRJNA562643) | freshwater metagenome | isolation source: river surface water | place: USA:Blue River Watershed | collected 2017-08-17
AGGTACTATTGCACTTCCAGAAGCATCTACTGTCGAAGGAAGGGCTGTTCTACTCAAAGACGCTTATGGATCATTTGGTCTGAGCACAGTAACTGTATCAACAACGGGTGCTGATGATTTTGAGACTGGTTCAAACTTGTTTATAATGAATCAGCCAAATGCGTATGCAACCTTCCTGGCCTCGAGTAATACATGGTTTCGAGTCGACAGCGCATCGAATTCTCATTGTAGTATTGACACACTAGGTACATCTTCAATTCAAGCGTCTTCTATTACTGCATATACTGTTACTGTCACAGGTCCATCGACACTTACTGTGCAAGGTCGTGCAGTGTTAAGCACAGCAACAACATCTCAGGTATCAAGAATCTCTACGATTCAATTTGGTAACTCATTAACTGATATTCTAAGTGTGTCTAGCGGATCACTCCTAATCAATGGATCTATCTACAGTGGTGCAGGAGGTGGTGGCAATACGAGTAATTTCTCGTCCCTGACCACAAGCACTGTATCCTTTTGGACAACCATTCCCTCTAGCAATCTTACTGAACCCATTTTTCGTCAGTATGAATTTACAAATCGTGTTCGATACTTGAATGGCCAATTTGTGACAGTTGGAAGCGTAAATGGTGCGGCGACCACAACTGCTGCATTTAGTGATGATGGATACAATTGGACTCCAAGAGATATTGGAATGACTACAATGTATGATATCGATTATAATGGATCGAATCTGTATATTGCCACTGGTAGTGATTTCTTTAATACAAATATTTTTACGACAAGTTCCGATGGTTCTAATTGGACACCGCAAGCAGCACCTCCTCAATATGATTTTACAACTGGTCTCGCAATAAAACACGTTTCATCCATGAATTTATGGATTGCTGGTGGACTGACTGCATCTACAAATGGAATTCTGACAAGTCCAGACGGTTCCAATTGGACAGCACGGTCAACTTCAATGGGTTCTGTTCGCACCATCGCTGAACACGATGGAACGATTTTAATTGGAGGGTTTGCTGGAGGTCGTTATGATGGTACTATACAAAGTAGTTCAAATGGAATTGACTGGATTGAGCAACAAACCGCACTAGCCGATGTGAATAATATTCACTGGTTAAACAATCGCTGGGTTGCGGTAGGCAGTCCTGGAGTCATTCAAACAATGACGGATGTTGGGGGATCCAATTGGTCAACAATAGGAAATGTACCAACACCTGGTGGATTACAGTATTTTGATATTGCGTATGGAAATTCAACCTGGGTTGCAACTGCTGGGACTACATACTCTATTTATTCAAGCCCTGACCCTTTTGGTAGTTGGACAGCTCGCCTAGGCAATCCAGAGTTACGTTATTGTTATTCAGCCGTATTTGCAGAGTCAAACTTTGTTGCAGTTGGTGATTTAATAACCTCGACTTCCATTGTGGTAAGTTCGAACGGTGCTCAATGGGACACCACGCGAATTGTAAGTACAATTCCAAGTTTCCAGTCTACAGCACTCGTTTATGTAGATGGAACAAGTAATATCCTCCTGAACGGAGAACGATTTGGAATCACTGCTGACAATATGTTTTCTACCATGGATGGATTAGGTCAACCTGCATATATCATTCCCTATACATATGGAACCGAGGTTCGATCTTTTGTCTCTACAGCAACACTTTCCAATGAAATTAACGCCAACATTATTTCTCTAAGTATTCAACCTGCAATGGCGGCACTTGGTGATTCAAATTATTTGACACAAGGCCTGTTTCAAAGTACAAACACAGGTCTAACTCAATTAGTTACAAGCACCCTGGAAGGATTAGGAACTGTTGGATATATTTCAACCGCCAGTTTAACCTCTACAACAACTTCGTTTCATGAGCAGATCCAAACAAGCCCTGAAATCTTTTTTACAATGTGGTCTTCCTATTCAGTGGAGTGGACTGCGAACACAACCAATCCAAGTCTAGGGAATGGAGGACTTCAAGGATTCTTTCACCAACAAGGCAAACAAGTATCGTTCTTAGTTGATCTCACAATTGGAACAACCACGACAACAGGAACTGGAAACTGGAATTTCACACTCCCAGTGCACGCAATCTCGTCCTATTCTGTGATTGGACATTCTATGATGTATGATAATACAGCGTCAGGATTCTATCAGGGGGCAGCAGTCTCACGATTCAATGGAGGGAGTATTTCAACTGTTGTGATTATGTGGAATAAGGGTACACAAGCCAATCAGATTGTAGATGCGACACGCCCTTTCACGTGGGCATCCAATGACCAACTCACGATTAGTGGAGAATACGAGGCGTTCTAAATGACCCTAAAGAATGAACGGTGTTGTAGAGATGTCATACCTCAGTACAACAACGGGGCTTGTCTTGATTGACTCCCGAAATCAATCAGGAACCATTACACTTCCTGAGGCTTCAACTGTTGAAGGGCGCATGATCTATTTTAAAGATGAATTTGGCGCTTTTAATCTAAGTACAGTGACTTTGGTAACAGATGGTGCAAATGTGTTTGAAGATGGAAGCACAAGTTTTCAGATTGGACAACAACATGGATTTACGTCGCTCGTAGCCTCTAGTAATACGTGGTATAGGCTTGATGGAACGAGTAACACAAACCGTACCATTGGTCAGTTATATGCATCAACTCTAACAGCATCAAGTATTATAACCTATGATCTTACTGTTACTGGTCCCTCTACACTTCGTGTCCTTGGAAGCAGTATTTTGAATACAGTTGAGAATAGGATTTGGTCGCAGTTATCGACTGTGCAGTTTGGAACCTCGGCCAGCAATGTCCTATTTGTGAGTGGTGCTACCGCTTTTATTGACAGTATTCCATTTAGCACAAGTGGAGGTGGAGGCGCTTCTCAAACGAGCAACTTCTCAACCTTGACCACAAGTTCCTTGGATATTTGGACAATTGGATACGAGGGGATCTCAACCTATCAACTAAATGCACTCTCGAACGGCGTACTTGCATTGGAAACCTATTCAACACTCTGGGTTGCTGGTGGTGATTCTGGAGGAAGTGTCAGTAGTATTTTAACAAGCGAGGATAATGGCGTTACTTGGATCCCTCAAGTTGGAATTCTTCCAGTTATCCGCGGACTCGCATATTCTTCAGATTGCAATCTGTGGGTAGCGGTGGGTGAACACCCTGACCCTACTAGTTCGATTGTAACAAGCTCGGATGGATCGAATTGGTCTGTTGTGCAATCTACACTAAGTGGATGGTCAGGGCACTGTGTAAAATACGCAAGTTCAATGTGGATGGCTGGTGGATCCACTATCGGTACTTCCATCTTGCGTAGCTTTGATGGTGTTCAGTGGACACCGATTTCGACAACCCTTGATATTTGTCGTTCGATTGACTATGTACCTGCTTGCAATATGTGGGTGTCTGGTGGAGAAGTAACAAATGCTCCCTATGAGGGTAGTAATTTGTACACAAGTGAGGATGGAGGAGATACGTGGACGGAACGACATAATCAAATGGGGCCGATCTATTCAGTTCACGTCGAAACTCCTCCAAATCAACGAATCTGGCTTGGTGCAAGCACAGGTACTTATAGTTTGATGTCTGTAGAGTTTTCCTTTCCTGGTGGCTATTCTTCTTATCCTAGTTATGGTGGTACTGTCACGCGTGCAATTGCAGAGAATGGGACTTGGTTTACTGTTGGAGCTGCACCTGGCTTCTATTGGGCTGAAACCAATAATCCGTTTTTTGTGTTTAATGAAATATTGAATATACCATTTTCCTCCATAAATTGTGTAAAATACAGTAGTAATTATGGAACTTGGGTGGCAGGTGGCTTTATTGATTCGGTAACAGGCGGTGGACTTCTTCGCACAGTTGATTCTACTACAAGCAATACCTGGTTATCAAACACTTCCAACTTTATTTCAAGCGTGAGTACAGCTCATTTCTTTCTAAATACCTCCGCGCCGAACAAACTTCGTGTAGATGGTGTACCATATGGTGCTGAAGTCCAAGAACTTGTGTCGACGGTTGAAGGGCTTGGAACAGTTGGGTACGTATCTACTGCGACTCTTTTGGCTTCAAATTCTTATATTAATCATGACTATTTACCAAATACTGTTGCAAATCTAGGCAGTGTATCACTCTATTCTTCTGTACTAAGTTATACAAGTACAACAGAGAGCATACAGACACAATTTGAATCAAATGTTTCCGTTTCCATAAATGATCCTGGAGCAACTTTCTCAAAGGTTTCCACAACTGACCTAATTCAAACCGTATCTACTACAAGTACATTGCTTGGAACTACACTTGAGCCACTTTTACAGTCTTGGTCTAACTTTTCCGTCGGCTGGACCGCCACAACGTCAAATCCAACCGTTGGAAATGGAGGCCTCAGTGGTCGGTATCAAAATAGAGGTGAAACTGTAGACTTTTCCATTCATTTGCAAATCGGTTCAACGACCGATCTAGGTACAGGAGACTGGCGGTTTAGTCTTCCACTGAACTCGTTTTCAACCTACGCAGTTGTCGCCCATGCTACAATGTATGGCTCAACGGTGGCTGGTTGGATGCAAGGATCTGCATTCTCGCAATACAATGCAGGGCATACATCAACTGTAGCAGTCCTGTGGAACAAGGGTCAACAAGCAGGGCAGTTTGTCAGCCCCACGATCCCATTCACTTGGAGTCCAGACGACCAACTCAATATTTTAGGACGGTATCGAGTCTTATATAATTTTGATACAGTTGGAATCTTGGAGTTCGCTCGTTCCTTTGCTGCATCGATTGGTCCAACAAGTGCGCCGACTCTCGCATCCTCCAAATTATTTATTAATGGAAACAATGTGGGCGCTTATGAATACAGAGTTCTACCCCGTGGAAATGTGACGCTCACGTCGAATACGAATATGTCAACGTTATTCTCTCCCATTGAAGATACAGTGTCTTCCTGGGTCTTTGTAGATGGAAATCTGACTATAGATTCTGGCACAATCGTGACACCTCCAGTACGTAAACTCTTTACAGTATTGTATGTAAATGGTACTATAACTCTTACTAGCAATGCAAGCATCAGCATGAGCGCACGCGGTGCAAATCACAGTGGAACTGGTATTTCAGGTGGATATACAGCACCCGTTGATATTCAATTAACAAGCGGACTAATTTCCACATCACTGTATCAACCAGAGCTTGGATTTAGTACACTCACAAATCCTTTCATTGCAGCTCAGGGGGGCGGTGGTGGATTTGGAGGTTCGGCTCCTTATTCTGGACAGAATGGCTTTGATGCGTACGGCTGGTCAGGTCAAACTGGTGGTGGTGGTTCTGGTGGCTCTTCTGGAGTTGTAGCAGTATCTGGAAATGGAGGAGCAGGAACCTGTTTTTCAGGAGGAACAGGTGGAGGAGGTGCACTCAGTGATACTGCAGGAGCAGGTGAAGCAAATGGTGGTGCAGGTGGTTCAGGAGTAGGTACTGAAAATGGTGCAGGTAATCCAAGTGGTGGAACTGGAGGGACATTGATTGTAATTTGTGAAGGAAATATTCAGTGGGATGGATATATCACTTCACTTGGAACGAATCGTGATGGATTAGGTGGTGCCTCAGGTGGGGGTTCCGTAAATGTGTTCACGCAAACTACTTCGGAATTGATCTATCTTTCAACAAACGGAGGAGTTTCCGTTTCAGGTGGAGATGGTGGAGATGGCTCTTTCCGTTTGTTTTACATTTAATAATGTTTGAAATCTGACTAGTAGAGTGGATGTCCTATCTTAGTACTTACACTGGATTAGTGCTCCTTGACTCCCGAAATCAAGAAGGAACCTTAGCATTACCAAGTGCATCTTCTGTGCAGGGTCGTGCGATTTACTTTAAGGACGAGTTTGGAGCATTTGGTCTAAGTTCTGTAACTCTGTCCACAATCGGAATCGATACATTTGAAAATGGCGAGACGCTGTTCGAGTTGAACCAAACAAACGGATTCGGCCTTTTCATTGCTTCAAGCAATACATGGTTTCGACTTTCTGGAACGAGCAACACAGAGGAAGTCATTGATTCACTGAACGCTTCATCAATAATAGTCTCAACGATTTCGACCTATGGGCTTACCGTGACCGGTTCCAATACACTTCGCGTGTATGGTAGTTCAATCTTTGAAACTGTAGAAGCCCAGCGATTTACAAAGGTATCGACTCTGGAATTTGGAGGTTTCGGTAGCAACACCCTTGCTGTCAATAGCGGAACCCTGTATATAAATGGAACTGCTGTAGGGGGTGGTGGTGGCGCAAGTGGCTCAGTGTTTTCAACCATTCAAACAAGTTCTCTTCAGTTCGAATACACTGATATTGTCTCAAGTATTTTCGGCAGTACCCTCAGCACACAAATAGCAGACATCAAAGTTCTAAAATATTTGGGAAATCAATGGTTCGCTGGAGGTATTTCGTATGCATCACCACCCCTTGGAATCGCAATAAGTGCAGATGGTCGTACCTGGATCCCTCAGGAAACGCCTATTAATGGTATTTATGATATTGATTATAATAGTTCTAATTTGTATGTTGCGGTTGGAACTGGAAATGAAAGTACAATCCTTACAAGTACAGATGGATCAAATTGGTCACTTGTACCACAACAATATGATTTTGTAAATGGTCAATGTGTAAAGTGGGCAAGTAGTATTTGGATGGTAGGTGGAACCAATTCCAATTACCTAACTGATACAAATGGTTCTATACTAACAAGCTATGATGCGAATACTTGGACACCCTGTTCTACATCGTATAGTTTATACACTGGGTTAGACTACAACCCTGATTCGAACCTTTGGATGGCGTCAGGTGCGTATTATAACGGTGGAGGTATACCAAACACAATTATTAGTCAAGATGCGACGACTTGGACACCTGTAAGTGCAATCCTTCCTTATGAAACCTATCGTGTTCGGTACCTCAGTAGCCTTTGGGTTCTTACTGGATCGTTTTCTGGATTAAGTCCACCATCTATTCTTATCAGTGCTGATACTAGTAACTGGGAGTCTGTATTCCTTGGAACAGAAACTGTTCGGTGTTTCGATGTAGCCTATGCAAGTTCCCAATGGGTTCTTGTTGGAGAACCTCTCGGTACAAACTATCAAGTCGCAACCTCTCCTGATCTGTGTAATTGGACAGGCCATACACTTCCTGCGAACAGCAATTTGAATGCAATTGGATGGAATGGGACTGAGTTTATTGCGGGCGGGTGGGATGCGAATGGAAACAAAGCAAATTTAGCATTTAGTCCCAATGGATCCGAATGGTTCACGGAGTTTTCAACGATTTCAACTAGTTTACTTAAGAATACCTTATCGGTACAATCCAATTCTTTACTCGTAGTCGATGGTTCACAAACAATTCTAGTCACGCACGATCTCGTCTCGACTGTAGAGGGCTTGAATGGTCTTGGATATGTGACGAATTGCAATATGACAAGCACTTCCTTAACATTCACATCGCTGATTCTACCAAGTACCGTCGCTGGACTTGGAACACTTGGGTATTTTTCATCTTTCTTTTTAGTCTCTACAACTGCAGGAATTGCAGATTCAATTCTTCCAAGTACAGTGGTTGGACTTGGAACACTTGGGTATGTATCGACAGCAGCATTTTTGTCAACTACAAGTGGTCTTGATACATTGATCCAGAATAACACAGCCTATTTCAAATCTGCGTGGTCAACCTACACGGTAGAATGGCACGCAACAACAACCAATCCAAGCATTGGAAATGGGGGACTGTCTGGTCGGTTCCAGCAAATTGGGAAAGATGTATCTTTCTTTATTGACATGACTGGTGGTACAACAACAACCTTCGGTACAGGTGATTGGTCGTTTTCACTTCCAGTCCCTGCTTTTTCAACGTATTCAGTCTTGGCTCACGCAACAATGTATGATACAAGTGCGCTAGAATATTATCAAGGTCTCGCATTTTCACCTTTAATTGGAGGAAGTACATCAAGCATTAATATCATATGGAACAAGGGTGCGCAAGTTGGACAAGGTGTAGACACAACAACACCATTTAATTGGAGTTCCAATGATCAATTAAATATTAGTGGTTCCTATGAAGCACTGTAACTTACGACTTACATTGCTTTGACCACCAGTTGCGAGCCTTTGATGAGGCAGCCTTCGCTTTACGAACTAGATCTGAATCTGGACCGTAATGCGTTTTTCCACACAACAGGAACGAAGACACACGTGCATAGCCCCATTGTTGACCCGTTGCACCTGGCCGATGACCTGTGCGCCATGCCGCGAGGCCACGGTCATAGGATTCTTGAATAAATCGTTCAGGAACTCCTGTTGCATTGGATCGTTCTTTCAGAGATTTGGCACCTGGAAAAAGCTTATTCCATTCCTTCGTGTATTGTGACTTCTTTGTTTTAACGCCTTTGTTCGTCTTGAATCCAACATAGGCTTTGCGGCTATTCGAAGGGAGAACTTTGAATTTTGCGATTTCCTTGGCTCGTTGGATCTTTTTTGTTTTCGAAAGTCCACGAAAGTACTTTGGTGGCCAAAATGGATTATTCTTTTTCAAGGTCTTTTTGGCCATTTCCTGCTTCTATGGTAGAAATGGTGTGCCCTTGTATGCTTAGTAATCGAAATCGTACAGGTGGATACAGAGCGACTGCAAAGAACCGTGCAATGCTTGCCAAGTATAAGAGCGGTAAGTCTATTGGATTCACTGGACGCGCATCCTTGAAAGCGAAAGGTCTTTTGCCACGCAGCAATGGTCGGTATATCCTCGGTGCCAAGTACAGTGGAACTGGGCGTGAGAAGGTCTTACCAAACCCCACAAAAACACGCAAAGCCAATAGGAGATGAAGACGCGAAAAGCAGGGCGTCTCTTTAATGACTCGCCTCGAGGAAAGCCGCGTGTTACAGGAATGCGGTATGGTACAGCAAAGGCTGCGCGTGAATCCATTCGTAAGCTCAAAGGGAAGCCGAGAGCTTTGCAGTCACAGATCGCAGTGACTATGTTCTATCGTGCAAAGTATCATAAGTACCAGACCCCGGGAATGAAGGAGGCAATGAAAGTGTGGGGCGCGTATTTGAAGAATCTTCGCGGATCTAAGAATTCATAGAGGCGATGAAGGTATTTTATGGTGCATCCATTGTAAAAGCAGGGTATCAACCATTTTTACAACGGATCCTTGAAGTCGGATTTCGGCAGAGACTCGATCCTGGGGGTATGTTGGAAAGCGAGATATTGGTGGAAGAAATGGGAGATCAAATGAGATATATTTATTTGAAACCATGGAACTATAGTTTTTTGGTAAGTGGAGAACCATTTCATCACGATTCGAAACCGTACACAATGGTATTCTGTGGAAATGATGAACAGATTGATGGAAAGAAGTCAAAGTGTATCTTATTCCCATTGTACTACTTTGAAACAAAGTTGGGTAAGTCCTTGGATACGTTGAGGCCATGGTCTGGAGAAGTTCCTTCGAAATTTGCGTGTGCGTTTGTGAGTAATCCATTAAACAAATTTCGCAACCGATTTCTTCATGTATTGCGATCTATGAAGTTGGTTGATTCCTTCGGACTCGTAGAGAATTCCTTTGATGGAAAGCGGTTCGAAGGAGATACAATTGAGAAGATGAAAGAATATAAGTTTAATATTTGTTTTGAGAATGCAGCACACACTATGTATATTACAGAGAAGCTTCTCAAACCAGTGGAGGCGGGTATTGTACCCGTATATTGGGGATGTCCCGCAATTGCCGATCATTTTAATACAGAACGCTTTCTTTGGATTAAAGATGAATCTGACGAGGCTATCGTGAATGCAATTCATACAATGATTGCGATTTCTAAGAGCCCTGAACTTTGGCTATCCATCGTTGCACAGCCCATTTGGGCAAAGGGTGCACCTCCGATTACAGTAGAAACGATGGGGAATCAAGTAAATTCTTACTTGCAGGAAAATTACGGAAGAAATTTCCAGGCATAGTGGTATGGATGACCCAGTTGCCCCCGAGGAAGTTGTATTACAAACTGTGATTCGAACACGATCAGGGTATGATTTGAAAGATGTGTTGCGCGAGTTTAAGTTTACACTCGAGCAACCTGGTGCGACACACGCGGCAAAGAGTTTACATTATACGGCGGAACTCATTGCAAGCGGCTGCCTAATGGCGTGGAAACGATTTTTGTGGGATTTTGTCTTCGACCACGTTGGTCTAGGAAGTCCAAGAGTCTTTATGTTTTTACAGAAACAGTTTTCTACAATCGAGAGCCAATGGAATCGTTATGACCATGAGCAATGTGTGCAAGATCCCGCCTTTCAAAAACTATGTGTCGAATGTGTCTTAATTGTTCGGTCTTGTCCTCGAAAGCCTCAAATCAAGGTTCCACGTGTGCCTGCAGAAACACATACAGATGAATGGATTTCCAAAAGCACTGGTTCAGCACCTTCTTCTTCAGTTTTAGCACGTGTCTTCAAACTTTCACATGATTCTTCAACATTAAAAAGAGTTGGTGAGGAATTCTGTAAAAGTATCTTTGAGGGACAAACGGAGAAGGCTCTCTTTTGGATGAAATGGACATTTGAGGAAGATGCTAAGTTACGAAAACAACATCAGGGGCACGGCTTATCTTCCTTGGAACGTGGTCCTTCGAATTTGACTGGAAAACAGCGGACGAGCATGGCCTTCTTTTTTGTCTATTTGTGCGCAGAATTATACAAAGAGCTCTCTGGAAAAGGTCTGTTACGCATGACAGAAGAAGTTCAAGCCATCTTAAACTTGGTATTAATGCCTGATTCTGCAATGACAACAAAACGTAAAACCGACTGCCTGATTCTTGTCTTGCAAATTCTCTGTGAAGTACCGAGATGGAAAGTTCCTGCCGCGCCAGGACTGGTGTCAGATCCAACACAGTTCAAACGAGCAGTACAACATAGTGAGCAATTCTTTCGTGAAGTTCTTGCATACACTAAACCAAAGGGGGATCTTGAACAAGCAGCGAAGAAACTCAAAAAGAAGGAACTTGAATCTAAGAAACTTGATCTTAAGAAAACGAAGCTTAAGAATCTGAATGATCACTTGGATGCGTATGATAAAGCTATGGCGGATTGGATGGGTGGACCGTAAAATTGGCTGAGCCGCTGCTAGCTTTAGGTAGTCAAAACAGTTGAAATGTTGCCCGTTCTCCCTGCGAAATGGGTGGCTGGAGCGCAGATGCCCTTTGGAGAGGGTACGAATGCCGAATTCAAGTTGGCGAAGAGTTTTAGTGGCGCATTGCATACGAGTTTGACGAAGTATCGTGAAACCGTGTGCGGCTTCTTGAATAGTGGTGGAGGGTATTTGATTCTTGGCGTAAGTGATAAGGGTACGATTGTTGGAATGGACGAAGTGAACCCTGTGACGTTGGATAAAATGAACTGCTGGGCAGATAGTATGTTTGGTACAATGAGTCTGAAAGACGGAACGCCGTTGAACCCAAATGATACTGCAATCAAGGTGATGACGTTTCCTGTAGAGGGAACTCGGCGCTCTGTTGTTGTTGTAGAGGCAACGCACAATGGTCAGACCCTTGATGTAATGACCAAGGGTGGTGATATCTTCTATCGGCTCAACGCAAGCAACTATCGGCTGAGCACAGAGCCAGTGTACCGCAAGAGGGATGTGGATGGAATGCTTCAGACTGCACGAGTGCAAATGCAGGAGGTGATTGATATGCAACACAAGGCAAGCAAGGATATGCAGGAAAGGCATAGGGAAGAGATGGTTCGTGCATTGA
>JACCDG011523673.1_pt1 | contig 11776 bp, 7 predicted proteins | sample 7442471 | NCBI WGS metagenome assembly JACCDG01 (sample SAMN15323444, study PRJNA562643) | freshwater metagenome | isolation source: river surface water | place: USA:Blue River Watershed | collected 2017-08-17
ATGTTATATTTTATTTGGTCCAATCCAAATAAAATATTTACAGTGGTAAATGCCGTTGCTATTAATGTTATGGTGCAATGTAGTGAAACGGAATTGGACCATTACATTAATGCAAACGGTATTACTTGCAATTCAGGAAATTTTATATGCGAACATTACGGCAATGATGATAGTAGAAAGGAATGCGAATATCTGAGTCGGGATTTTGAAAATTACTAATGAATAGTCAAGGTGCGTGAAGGTGAAGATAAAACGATTAATAATCTTACGAATCAAGATTCCGGCTTGATCTATTTTCTGGTTTAATTAGGGTCTACTGAAAAACTCTTCATCCCTTTGTTACCAATCTGTTTAGCCAAAATTTACACGAACAAATATAAGAAATTTAAGGTGAGTAGCTAAAAACCCTGCACATAACACACTTAATCTTCTTATACCAATGTTAACGGGAAATAGTCCAAAAGCGATTTCGAGTATTGTGCCAATCCCGGATCAGCCGGGATTAGCTCGGCTTGCAATTTTTTCTTCGCCATTCGGCTCGCGAAAAAAAGATGGAAGAAAGAGTTTGTTTTGCTTTTTCAGGAGACCCTATTTAAACAGGTTTTATTGTTTTATTAATTTTTGCTGGGTCATTCGAATACCATCTACAGTTGTAAATTCGAGCAAATAATAACCCGGAGGTAATTCCTTAATATCAAAGTAATAGGTTTTCTTTCTATCGGTTAATGACCACGTCTTAACTACCTGCCCGTAGAGATTAATAAGCTGGGTATTAACTGCATTAAAATCATTGTTTTTTATTTCTACATTAATGTAATCGGAGGCTGGCATCGGAAACAAATGTACGTAGCTTTCTTTTTCAGCTATGGAGGTTGTGGCCTGAGCAAATAATTTTACATAAGAATACAATGTATCTATGGTGCCCAAAGTATCTATTACCTGATAAGTGGCATTTTTAGTAATGCAAGTTAAGGTATTAATAAAATGAAACAGATACACATTAGTATCAATGCTTAAACTGTCGCCATTATTATTTAAGAGCCAAAGCCCCTGATAAGTTTGACCCAGTACATTCTTTCCCTCATAACTACCATTGGAAAAAAACTCGAACGATATATTTGAATAGTCTACCACGTTATGCAATGAATCTTTGCTGAAGAAAACAATAAGTGGCTGATGATTGGGGTTAAGCCCATAGTCCCTATCGGCGGCTATACCGTACTCTGCCACCTTCCATTTAAGGTTGGTAAGGCTTTGGGCATTAACAACAGACTGTAAAACGAGTAGAAAATACAGAAGAGACAGGGGTTTTCGAAGAAATGGAGAATTCATGACCGTGGTTTTTGCGGGTTAAATGTTTTATTAATTATGATTGGCTTCAAATGCACTTTTAAGTCGCTTATCAACTTCGGTAAACAGGTGTTTGCCTAATATAGTATTTACCTTGGCCATCAGGCTGCCTCTGCAATTATTACCACAATATTGCAGTCCGGTACCTTTAGTAATTACCTTTACTTTACCACACTCTTCTACAATCGTTCGCTCAACTTTTCCAGGGTAAAGTATGTGACCTTTTGCGGTATAATTGGTTATTATTTTGTCCTGATCATCGGAAAAAATCCATATAGGATCGTACATAGTGCTTTCCAGTTTATCACCACAATAGTCATCCATCGAATTCTGAAAATCGAAACTATTTAGCGGATTGTATTGCCAGTTACAATCTTTAAAATAACGCAGTGAGGGTCCCTTGTCGTAGAGATAACGACTCACAATGGATTTGGCATTGCTATATAGTTTGTATTGTTGGGTACAAGATATAACCCCCGCCGGATTGTCTGTGTTCTGTTGTGACAACAAAGCTTCATTGGTTAGGGCATTAAATGCGTTTTCGAAAGGAGAATTGGTGAGCAGTGAAAACAGGATATTATTGTTTTGACCTCTAAAAATTTCGATTAGATTTACAGGAAAATCAGAAGGGATCGGGGAGGTAAGGCTTACCGTCTTTTTCATCATACTATAGACAAATTCGGCGTTACAGTTTGCCCCATTAGGCCCATTTATATCACAAATTTCTGTTGTTACTTCATAAGTATGATAACTGGAATTGTTTGTGACAGATTTTAATAGGGTTTCAATCGTATCCATATCGGCATTATGACAGGAACTATAATCAATATTCCCCTGTGTCATATCATAACGACCAATAACTGTACGTATAATGCCATTTCCGGTTGCAATCCATTGTATACTGTCTGATTCAGCAACACCAGCGGTTACATTAACAGTAGCAGAACCATATTTGTTTAAAGGATAGAAGGTATAGGAGTTAGCACTTTGTACGTTTCCCTTACCATTATATACAATCAATCCTTTGTTAGTTCCGATGAAGACGTTGCCAAATTTATTTCCCCATATAGCGTTTTGGTTGATGAGTGCGCCAACCGGGTATATGCAGGGTATAAGAGCTGGATTTACATAACTCCAACTCCCGTTCTGTCTCACACCAAACCCTTTTCCGGCGGAAAAACTAACCCAGGCATCACCCTTTGGGGTAAGGTATATACCATTAAATACTCCTCCGGTAGGGGCACCAATAGAAGCGAAGCTGTACGATGTGCCGGTATAACCTCCATTCAGATTATAACAAAGCAGACGAGCGGGAAATTGTGTGCCATTTTTAGCTGTATATCCATATACACTCATCCAGACTTCCTGTCCATTACAGGCTATTGCGTTGCAGGTTCTGGTCTGAGCGGTTTGATTGGCAGGTGGGTTATAAGTATAGGCCGGATAAGGTAACTCCGGACTCTCTGCCTGATTAGTATAATGTTCCCAGGTGCTTTTAGAGGTAAATAAGCTGTTGCCCGCAGTTTTGTAGGAGAGGCTGCCCGGAGTAAGATAATAATTGGGTGATACCGTAAGGTCGTGATAGCGCTGAGCACACCATACGGTATTGTTTTTATCTGTAACTACACTTTGTACATTAAGGGTAGCTAAACCATCACGTTGCAGAAATGTATATCCCTGGGCATTACGATCGGGTGCATAGTGCTGGCTTACACCTATATTATTGTATTCTACCCGCTCCATACCGCCTCCGGTAGAGGAGGTACTAGTGCCACCATGACCTATCCAGGCATTTCCTAAACTATCACAGGCTATAGTATAGATGCGTAAATTATTAGGAATGGAACCAATAAGTGAAAAGGCGCTTGATCCAGGGTTGTTTTTTTTGTCCAGAAAATAAAGCCCAAGTTTATCAGTCCCTGCCCATAAATTTTTATTGGTGTCAAGTGCAATAGAGGTAAATGCTGTACCACCATTATAGGAGGCGGTTACAGTAACATAGTTCTTTCTGAGTATGGTGTCTTTAACCGATCCGGAAGAAACAATAAGCTGCACATCATATGCTCCGGGAGCGGTGTAACTAACGGTAGGGTTAGCCGATGAGGAGGAAGAGGGATTTCCGCCGGCGAATTCCCATAACCAAGAAGTGGGATTGCCAGTCGATATATCATGAAATTCCAGTGCTTGGTTAACCTCTGTAACCGCATAATATAAATTTCCAGAACCCGACTCAAAATCCGCACATAACACGTTCGGTGAACAGGTACTTACCTTTTTAACGCGCGTTGTGGTATTACTACCAAATGAATTACTAACCGTAAGAGAAATGCTTTTTGTTCCGCTGGTGAAATAAGTTACGGGTGGTGGACTGGCTAAGTTAGAACTTGGAGGATTTGCGCCTTCACCAAAATTCCATGAGTAGGTTGCAGGTGTACCTAAGGAGGTATTGGCAAAGTGTATAGGTTTATTAAGTAATAAGGAATCGTCAATATTGAAATCGGCTACGGGAACGGTAACAGTTGCAACCAGGTTGTGTGTTCCGAGTTGTTGTCTGTGTGTGCCGTTGGCCATACTTACCTGGGTTCTGGCATCCTGATCGTGGGTGAAAATAAACTTGCAAATATCATCGGTATAATCCATAAAATTCTGGAACATTTCACCAGTAGTATTGCCCGCACATACACCAATATTATAGGGGTGAGTGAGTAATCCGAAATTTTTCGTTTGGGCGGGAGGAGTGTCGGAACAATAATCATCTCCACAGTTTGCATCGCCCCATATATGCCGTAATCCAAGCCAATGACCAACTTCATGAGTAGCTGTACGGCCATTGTTGTATCCGAACATGGCATTGTTTAATCCAAAATTAGCTGAGTTGCACCACACACCATCTGTACTGTCGGTGCCAGTTGCAGTTAATCCGGCGAGTGATACCCCCACGGGAAAGGTTGCAAAACCCAGTAACCCAATTGAAGCAGGAACCTCTGAAGTCCAAATGTTCAGGTATTTTTTTGGGTTCCATATCGTATAGGGCTTAATGGAATCATCTATAAACTTCATAAATGCACTTAAACTAGCCGAACCTGAGGTGGCCGGGTTGGTTGCGTTGGGAATGGTGTGGTAATCTATCCTGTCTATTCCGGGATTACTCATTGTATTTCCATTCGTGTCGATAGTGGCCAGTAAAAATTTAATTTTTATTTCGGCCAGGGCAGACTTAAATTCCTGCGGAATATGATGCACATTTAATCCGTTACCTTCAAAGTCATCATTCAGTACCTGAATCTGGCTATGAATTAGTGTGTTATTGAGATTGGGAGAAACACCTATTGCTTCTCCGCCATGTATAATGTGTACTACTACGGGTATGGTATAAGTAGTTGCAGTAACTTTTCCGAGTGCTTTATCAGCTTTATACTGTATAAGGAGCTGCTGAAATGCGTTTTCCCATTCAATAGGGGGGGCTGATGAACCACAGGGATAATGCGTTGTAGGATTATTCTGCGCCTGGCAAAGTGCGGTCAGTAAAAACAAAAATGAAAGGAAGAATTTTTTGAACATGGTGAGTAGGTTTTAAAAACAACACGGGGGTAGAACTGGAATACAAATATACATGTTTTGAAACGCTAAAGACAAGTGGAGCTGGGGTTATTAGGCAAGCAGACTGCTGAATAATTTTGTTCAGTCAGTGGAATTATTGAACAGTGTTCCGGAATGAAATCCCCTGAAATTATACCGTTTGCATTAATATAATGGTCTAATTCCGTTTCACTACATTGCACCATAACATTAATAGCAACGGCATTTGCCACTGTAAATATTTTATTTGGATTGGACCAAATAAAATATAACATTGGTATTAAAGATCCAGGTGCGCTGCTTCTATACTTGCGCCGAAAAATACTTCAGCCTGTTTGTTAAATATTTCCGGTGAATCGGTGGTGTAAAAAAGGCCCTGGCTGTTTTTACTGCATTGCTGCTCTATTTCCGGATGACGGCTGAGGTAATCCTGCAGGCTGCGGGCTACTATTTCGCCCTGCGAGAGCAGGGTAATATGTGGAGGGAGGAATTGTTTTATTTTCTTTGTCAATAACGGATAATGTGTACAGGCCAGAATAATAACGTCGATATCAGGAGCCTGCTGCAATAAAAGCGCTATATACTGATGAACAAAATAATCTGCGCCCGGAGAGTCGTATTCGCTGTTTTCTATTAAGGGCACCCACATGGGGCAGGCTTGCTGATGCACCTGTATATGCGGGAAGAATTTGCGAATTTCAATGCTGTATGAGTCTGATAATATGGTGCCTGAAGTGCCTAATATGCCTACATGTCCGGTTTTGGTATAATTTCCTACAATTTCTGTGGTGGGACGTATTACGCCCAGCACTCGTTTGTGGGGGGCTATCAGCGGAAGATCTTTTTGCTGAATGGTGCGCAGGGCTTTAGCGGAGGCAGTGTTACAGGCCAGCACAACAAGGTGACAATTCATACGGAAGAGCTGCTTCACACATTCGAGTGTGTACTGATACACGGTTTCAAAAGATCGGTTGCCGTAAGGGGCACGGGCATTATCGCCGAGGTACAGGTAGTCGTACTGTGGCATAAGCCTTACCAATTCTTTTAGTACGGTAAGCCCACCATAACCTGAGTCGAATACACCAATTGCCTGCATAGGAAGTACTAAAGAAAAAAGCCGTATCGCAAGATACGGCTTTTGTTTATGTTTGATTATTTTCCTTTTGGTTGGGTTTTCGGAGCCTGAGGCGTTTGTTTTGGGGGCGCTGCTGTGCCTGATGCAGATGCTGAATTAGCACCGGGTAACACAGCTTCAGGCATCGTTTCTAATTCCTTCTTAACCAATAGTAGTATGTCATCACCAGGCTCAGAATAGATTACCACACCAGAGCTGGTATCCAATACATACTTGTAGCCATTTTTCTTAGCTACTTCTTTAATGGCCTTATTGGCTTTTTCATAAATGGGTTTCGACAGTTCGCCATATTTTTTTTGGTATTCCTGCTGTGCATTACCACGATAATCCTGAATACGCTGGTTAAGCGCCTGTAGTTCGTCCTCTTTGGTTTTTTTCACCAGGTCGCTGTAAGTAGCTGCGTTAGTTTGGTAATCAGCATATTTGGTTTCGAGCTCGGATTGCATTTGGGTAAGCACTTTTTCCAGGTCTTTAGCATAAGTCTGGGCAATTTCCTGCGCTTTTTTAGTTTCAGGCATAATCGTAATCAACGAATCCATGGCAATGTGTGCCGTTTTTTGTGCAACTGCAGTACCGCTAAGAGTGAAAACAAAGGCCAGAGCGGCAATTGGTTTAATTAGTTTTTTCATGTTCTGTGTATATGTAATTTATAAGTAAGTACTTATCGATTTCGATAACAGCCTGCGAATATACAAATAACAAGCCAAATCGTTAACGATTATTTTTTTCCTTTATTGTAGCCAAGATAGGTGAGTATTTCTTCGCTTTTATCATATTTCGGGCTGGCATACAGCATGGTAAGGTCGCTGTTCTTGTCGAAAATTATGGCTAATCCGGCTTTTTCTGCCACAGTTTTTACGGCATTGTATACTTTGTCCTGAATGGGTTTAATCAGTTCCATTCTTTTTTTAAAAAGGTCGCCGTCTACACCGAAACGTTGTTTTTGCAGGTCTTTCGCTTCCTTTTCCCGGTTCACAATTTCGTTTTCGCGCTTTTTCTTCAGGTCGTCAGTTAACAGGATGGCTTCAGCCTGATATGCCTTATAGAGTTTGTCAATTTCTGCGTATTTGGCTTCAATTTCTTTTTGCCAGTCGGCCGAAATCTTATCAAGTTCACTTTTGGCTGCCTTGTATTCAGGTATGCTGTTCAGTATGTAATCGGTATCTACATAGCCGAATTTTTGAGCTGATGCTATATTTAGTGTAAGCAGCAGCAGGATAAGTCCGGTTAATTTTTTCATCTGTATATAATTTGTTTTTTTAAGGTTAGATGGAATACGCCATATTCATTTCGGTTGGTATGCCAAAGGTATATGGCTATTTCATGTCTGTAATTTTTGTTCGTTAAACTGTTTTATACCTTATTTATTGTGTGGGCTTTAAAATTAAAGTTCGCCAATTTGGGCACCAATGGTAAAGTGGAACTGACCTTTTCCGTTACCGGTTCCCGGATAATAGGGTACTTTATCAAAGCCCCAGCCGTAATCCAGGCCGAGTAATCCGAACATTGGCAGAAATATACGTACACCAACACCGGCACTGCGCTTAACCTGAAAGGGGTTAAATTCCTTAAAGGTTTGGGTAGCATTTCCGGCTTCGGCAAAACCCAGTACAAATATAGTAGCCTGAGGGTTTAACGATACCGGATAGCGTAATTCCATCGTGTATTTAGAGATAATGGAACAGCCCCGCCCGTCGGATCCGGAAATGGAATTATCATCGTAACCACGCAGGGCAATGATTTCGCGTCCGTCGAGGGAAAAACCGGTTAAACCGCTACCACCCATATAGAAACGCTCGAAGGGAGCAGTACCCACTTTTCTGTTGTATTGCCCCAGTACCCCAAAGCCGAGGGCAGTTTTCAGCACCAGGTTACGTGCTTCTTTACCTTCTGCAGCTTTCTGCCGGGTAAGTTGCATGTACCACTGCGTAGTAAATTTGTATTTCTGGTATTCAACAAAACGGAATTTTTCCTGGTCGGAAATTTTAGAATAATCTTTACCTGAAATCAGGGAATAGGGAGGAGTCAGGGCAGCCGTAAAGGAAATATTAGAACCACCCGTTGGGAAAATTGGGTTGCCAAGCAGCGAATTACGGCTTTCATTGAGGGTAAGCTTGAAATTATTGGCAACACCATTACCAAAAGCAAATACCTGGTAGTAGTTGTGCAGGTTATAACGTCCGAGGTAAACCTCAGCGTACTGACTGAACCAATCGTCGGGCCATTTTACCTTTCTTCCGAAACCTACCGAAACACCGGTAATGTTAATATCAGCCCGTCTGGGATTAAGCACTTTATTTCCTTCAGAATCTTTTATCTTTTTTAATTCTCCGTTGGTTTGTACGTTGTGAAAAATGCTGGTACTTAAAGAGTTTGGTTTTTTGCCACCCAGCCAGGGTTCTGTAAATGACATGTTATAACTCTGGTAATATATACCTGTACTTTGTGCACGTACACTCAGTTTTTGGCCATCGCCGGAAGGCAACGGTGCCCAAGCCCCTTTTTTAAAGAAATTACGGGCTGAGAAATTATTAAAGGTAACACCTAATGTGCCCACAACACGGCCACCACCCCAACCACCTGAAAGTTCTACCTGATCGGAAGGTTTTTCTTCTACTTTGTATTCAATGTCAACAGTACCGTTGGCCGGATTAGGGGTTGGAGTTACTCCCATTTTTTCAGGATCGAAATAACCCAACTGAGAAAGTTCGCGCTGGGTACGCATAATATCAGACCGGCGGAATAATTGTCCGGGGCGCGTACGTATTTCGCGCATAATTACATGGTCGTTTGTTTTGGCATTACCTACCACTGTTACGCGGTTAATGGTAGCCTGTTTACCCTCATATATTCTTATTTCCATATCGATGGAATCATTCTCAACTGTGGTTTCTACAGGATTGATCTGGAAGAAGAGGTAGCCATCGTCCATATACAGGGAAGAAATATCAAACCCGTTGGGGTTCATATACAGCTTTTGGTCGAGTACACCCTGATTAAATATATCTCCTTTTTTAATGCCGAGTATAGTATCGAGCTGCCCGCTACGGTATTTGGAATTACCTATCCAGGCAATGTGGCGGAAATAATACTTGCGGCCTTCGTCTATGGTAATTTGTATTTTCACTCGCTCCGGACTAACAAAAAACACGGTGTCTTTTAGTATACGGGCATCACGATAACCAAGGGTCTGGTATTTTTCCAGCAGCTTGGGTTTATCTTTTTCATAATTTTCTTCCAGGTATTTGGCCGTATTAAACACATTATACCAGCGGTACGGCTTGGTATCCTTCATTTTGCGCCGCAGTTTCCAGTCTTTTATCACGGTATTGCCAACAATATCCACGTCTTGTATACGAACCTTCTTGCCCTTTTTTATTATAATGGTTACAATCACGTCTTTGTTTTTAGAAGCCGGATTGGGTTCCTGTATAATTTCTACCTGAGTGTTGTAATAACCCTTTTCTACATAAAATTCCCTGACAATATTCTTGGTAGAACCCAACAGGTAGTCGGTCATAATTTTGCCGCGTATCAGGCGTATTTTTTCGCGCAGATCCTCCTGTTCGCTTTTTTTTGCACCCTTGAAGGTGAAACTGTAGAGCCTTGGTTTTTCCGACAGTTCCAGTTCCAGAAAAATGTCGTTGCCAATAATCTTAGTGACGTTTATTTTCACATCATCGAAAAAGCCCTGTTTCCATAGTTTTTTAATAGCATCGGCAGTGGCATCGCCGGGTATACGTATTTTTTGTCCCTCAATAAGGCCGGCAGTAAATTTGATGACGTTTTTATCAAGGGTTTGAACACCTGTAATCTCCACACCACCAATGGTATATTCTTTGGGACTGGCATAACTCAGGGAATCATTGCCACCAATAATATGTTGGGCGGAGCCCTGTAGGAGGGCTCCAAAAAAAAGCAAGAAAAGAAAAAGCTGTTTTGGCATCATAAAATAAAACGCCAAATTTCGCAGAAATATCCTATCCGTAAGTTTAATTAACATCTATTAACAAGATTATTTAGTAAGGACTTGTTCGCTGGTTTTACCAAAACGTCGTTCGCGGCTTTGGTAATCAACCAATGCTTCATAAAAATCTTCTTTTCTGAAATCGGGCCATAGTTTTTCGGTAAAATAGAATTCTGCATAAGCCAGTTGCCAGAGCAGAAAATTACTGATGCGGTGTTCGCCGCTGGTGCGTATCATTAGTTCCGGATCGGGGATGTTAGCTGTACACAGGTGTTGTGTAAGTATTTCTTCATTAATGTCTTCTGGCTTCAATTGCAATTGCTGCACTTTTTGTGTGAGTTTCCGGATGGCGTCGAGTATTTCCCATTTAGACGAATAGCTCAGAGCCAATACCAGGGTCATGCGGGTATTGGAGGCTGTTTTGGCACAGGCTTCCTGCAATTCAGCATAACAGGATCCAGGCAGGCTTTTCAGGTCGCCAATGGCTTCGAGGCGGATGTTGTTTTTATTGAGAGTGGCAGTTTCAGCACCAATGGTATGTATAAGCAGCTCCATCAGGGCATTTACTTCTTGCTGCGGACGGTTCCAGTTTTCGGTGCTGAAAGCGTAAAGAGTAAGGTAGTTTACACCTAATTCGGCCGCAGCCTCAACGGTTTCACGTACAGAAGTAACACCGTGTTGATGACCGAATATGCGGTCTTCACCCTGCTGCCTGGCCCAGCGGCCATTGCCATCCATAATAATGGCCACGTGACGGGGTAGTTTATTCAAGTCAATTTTTTCTTTAAAACTCATGTGATGATTCCTGCTGAAACGGGGGCAAATGTAGCTATTTTTTCAGGATTATTTTTTGAAAGTGGCGCACTTGGGTCTGAATTTGAGTTTGATGTTGAGGGTAAATCCATAAAAGAAATACCAGTCTTTGGTTACCGGGTTTCCGCGCATTTTTCCATAATTGCGAACAAAGTCCTGAGGATCCAGGCTACGATCGCTGAGTAGAGCTGCGGTTGGCCCCTTGTCTTTAGCCAGTTGCCGGGGGTCAACATATTTTCCGCTTACATCGTCGAGGTAATCGGTAAAGGCCTTGCGTGGACCCCATTCGAAACCAAGACCTACCTGATTGGCCAGCGAAAGTTTAAAACCAAGCCCGAAGGGAATAGAGGGTTGAATGAGGTAGTATTGTTTTTTGCCGGGATTCTGTGAGGTTTTTTGTCCTTCAGTACTCAGAGGTTTAAGTTCAACCCATTTATCCTGATAATTCGCCAGGGGCTTAAACATGAATACATCGAGACCAAGAAAAACATAGGGTGCAAACAGGTATTTGGAATGACCGATTTGATATTCCCAGAAGTTGAATTCGGCCTGGGCATTCAGCTCATAAATGTTCGACTTAAAATTAAGATTACGCTCCAACTGGTCGGCATCATTGCTTTGTGAGTCGTCGCCTTGTATACTGCCAAAGTTAAAGCCACCTCTGAAAGCAATGCGGTAATCGTAATTGTAACGATAAAAGGCACCAACAGCGGGTTGGGTGAGAAAAAAATGCCGGCGGGGGTTAAGGTCGCCAATGTAATAACTCCCGCCCAGAACAACCCCCACATCGTGCGAGTGTGCCTGCTGGTGCATAGTGCTTTGTGCCGTCAACAAAGTGGCAAACAGTAGGCCAAGGACTACAAACAGGTTCTTCATGGAATACACAAACCCGCAATTTAAGGGTTTTGGCCTGATAACGCAAATGCCGGGAA
>JACCDG010719894.1_pt1 | contig 11773 bp, 19 predicted proteins | sample 7442471 | NCBI WGS metagenome assembly JACCDG01 (sample SAMN15323444, study PRJNA562643) | freshwater metagenome | isolation source: river surface water | place: USA:Blue River Watershed | collected 2017-08-17
GATATAACCACGATACACTTCACTCATTAAATTCATATTTGAATTATGAACTGAGATTGCGTTAGAATCCGTTCCGTGTTTCCAAGCATATTCGGGAATACTTCCCCACATGTCCATGTTATTTTTAGGATGTGGAGGAACAAATGTACCTATGTTAGCGTATTTCTGTAAGGTATAAGAAAAGTGCATATCCTCACCTACCAATTTACTTTGATTAATTTCCGGTAGTTCTCTCCAAAAAATGGATAACCACTCCCTTTTAAAGAACCAAGAATGACCAACAATATCCACTTGTTCGATTTGTTCGTTTGGACCATCCCAACCAATTCTTGTTGCCGGCCAATACGTGTTTTTTGTGTGAAATTTAACACCTATCGTCCCCAATAAACCCTCTTGAATTTTCATGGTATTCAAACAATTTTCTAACCATAATGGGCCGGGAATAGTATCATCATCAAACACACAAATGTATTCTGTTGTTGCATTTAATGCGTAAGCGAATCTTGCCCAAACACCAAAATTATGATTAGATGATGCGTGGATTAAATCCTTAGTCAAATTGGAATCAAATTCAGCACCTGAATTTTGCCAAAAAAGAATTGACTCGGGTTGTATGCTTTGGTTTCTAATACTTTCTAATTGTTTTGCAAGAACGTGAGGTCTTTTATAACCATTTAATATTACTGTTATACTCATATAATTTTTTTAAATATTTCTACGATTTTATCACAAGAATCACCCTCACCATAAGGACATTCATATTGAGTGTCAAAATCGTTAATAATATCGTAAAAAATACCCTTTAAGTCAATGGGTTTTTTACATATGAAAGATGTTTTACCAACCGATTCAGGTCTTTCAGTTTTTTCCCTACAGACAATTACTTTCTTATTTAAGAACGCGGCTTCCTCCTGAACCCCACCACTATCTGATATTAAAATTTTAGAAGATTTGAATTCCTTTATAAAATCATTGTGACTCATTGGGTCAACAACATTAACGTGTGATAGTATGTGTTTGTGTTTTAGGACATTTGGGTTCGGGTGTATTGGTAATGTAAAAACCAATTGTGGATTCTCTATCGCGAGTTGATTGATTTCATTAAACCATTCGGACATTTGTTCATGATTCTCGCGTCTGTGTAAAGTAATTAAAACTTTATCCTCGTAAGAAATATTGTCCTTATCTAAATTATCTAAAACGGTGTTACCGACTACAAAATTTTGTCCTTGTACTTTCTCATTTTCCAAATTAAGTTTGTTACTTTCTGTTGGACACAAGTTATAATTTGACACTCGACTTATTAGTTGTCGATACATTTCTTCGGGATAAGGATGATTGTAATCATATGTCCTAAGACCCGCTTCTAAATGAATGACTTCTTTTTTGTAATGTAAACCAATTAAAGAAAGTGACAATGCGGTTGCCGTATCCCCTTGAACAAGTATGTGGGTCACATCTTTTAAAAATTCTTCTTTAAAGTTTAAAAAGACTGATGCCATTATACTGTTTAACCTATTATCACAAAGGTCATCAATGACTAATTTGTAATCGAAATCACCCAATACTATGTCTTTGTGTTGGGTTACGTACAATACTTTATACGGTATAACACCTTCACATGATTCAATTAATTTTTTAATTTTTATATATTCGGGTCTAGTCCCGTAACAGAAAAGTATCATAAATAATTTGAAATAATATCTAAGTTCTTAGAGGTGTTGGATTCTAAGAAATTTATAAGTTCTTCACCTGAAAATTGATGGAACCAATCTTCTAAACTAGCACCATAATTTTGTGTTGTGATTACATCTAAACCTAAACATTTAGATTCCACAACTAACCTACAAAACGTTTCTCTTGCAATTGGAAAAAATACAATGCCCTTACATTTTGAAAGGTTAGTTAAAAACTCAACCCTATCCTTCGATTCTTTTAAAATGTAAACTGGTAATTTATTTTCAGAACAATATTTTAAACTACCCTGAGTATTTTTAATCCAATTATTAGTATAATAGACTGAGTATTTATCGTTCTTTACTGAATTATTTTTATTCAATTCTCTTAAAAGTTCTAAGTCATTATCAGACCATATTGAACTATTTAAATTTATAAAATTGGCAACCACATCATTTTTCAAATACACATTCATATGGTCCGTTGTTTGAACAAACACCGCCTTTGCATTCTTATAAAGTGAATAATTAATTCTATCTTCATTTGGAATGATATTATCGGGATATCTCCATGGATGACGACTCGGACAAATCTTGTAATCGTTTTCAATTATAATATAATTCAAATTAGGTATTTGACTCACCAAATTTGGATTCATCAATGAAATATTTGATATGATGTATAGATTATTATAATCAAACGAAGTGACTTGATTTGAATATTGAAATTCAAGATTGAATTTGTCAATTAAAACTTGATTCACCCACTCAGAACCACCGTGTGGGACCTCCTTTATTGTGAAATCAGAAATTAAAATTTTTTTCATATTACTTGGTAGTTTTCTTTTAACATGGTATCCATATAATTGAAAGGTAGATTGAAATAATGTTCACCAAATTTATGTTGCTTGTTGAAAGAAGATAATCTCTTGGCTCTCGAGATGTAAATGTTTTTTACATATTCTTTACCTAAAAATTTATAATGTAAAAGTTTTATTTCTCTCTCGTCTGAGAATTTTCCATCTGCAGAATTAAAACTGTGACCACCAATTCCGTATTTGATATCCAAATCAGGATGGAATATTATGTTTTTACACATAGGTTCATATGTTTGAGAACCGGTTTTTATTTTGGTTGTAATCAATTCACCATCGTATTTTGGGAATTCTGTACTCACCATATCATGACCATCGATTCTCGGGACTGTTATCCCCAATTCTTTGTATTCATTTAATTTATCCATTAGATTTTCATGGTAAATAAATTCATCACAGTCACAAACAATAACCCAATCGACGCCCTGTCCTCTACTGCGTTTTTTATATTCTTCGGATTTTATATTGACGTAATTAATCTCATTTATCTCATTACCACTATCCCATTTGATTACTTCTACCTTTGGGTATTTTTGATAAATGTCATCAGACGAATCTGTCGACATGTTATCATAAATGAATATCTTCTCACAGATGATACTGTAATAATCTAATGTAAATGGAAGTATTCTTTCCTCATTCCAAGCTAATATGTGTGCGTGTATTTTCATTTAAAATATATTTTTCCAAAGTGTTAATATCTCATCATTATTTAATTTAGAAACCTCATTCATAGTTTCTTCATTTCCATAAAATTCAGTACCTGTTAGGTAACATTCATCTTTAACTAAACACGCAACTTCCCCTTTAGATGAATGGTAAACTTTGCCAATCATATCGTACATCTCTTGTTTATTATTTGTGTGACCGTAGTGAATCACTCTTGGATTCATTAATGGTTTTACAAACCTGTCGAAATAACCTTGGTCACCGATATGTCCGAACAAGTAAATTTTTTCACACCTATCTTTCAGAGCTCTTTGTATTGAAACATGTGTTTGTTTTCTGTCCTCAATTGTACCAATTATACCCGCAATGTTTTTTACTGATTCTTTATCAGAGTTCAATAGGTTCTCTTTGATATTCGGTATGATTACATAATCTCCTCGATAATCCGAATGGTATTTCCTGTGCTCATCATGTAAAAAAACACAGACATCCCAGTACTGTTTTATTTTCCCAACAGGAAACCACCACTTCTCATGACAAGATAAGATTACCTTTTTTACCGGTGGTCTTTCTTGTAATTGTAAAAAGTGGGTGATGATTACATCATCTGGTTCATATTTTAAATCCTTATCGATGTTACCAGACTTACATTTATCTAAATGGTAATTTTGATTACCATAAAATGTGCAGTCAATACCGTTTTCGTTTAAAAAATTAGTTAAGTTTATAAAAAAGGTGGTCGAGCCACCCTTTTCTGTAAATCCCGATATTATTTTTATCATCTTATTTGTTTCACATTTTTTCTAATCTCAGGTACATTGATATATTGACCTAAAACTTGTTTTAATTCCCCATCTATCTTTTCAAATTGAGATGCCATGTCAATCATAACAACACTATTTGTATCAACATAAACTTTACGTTTTTTAAGGAATGACTTCAATGCAAAATCTAAATTGTAGATTGATGTTTCTAAATTAATATCGAACCAATCTATCATTTTTAAATTTGACGATGTGGTTGCAAAAAAATCACTGATACTTCCAAAATTAATTGGGAAATGTCCGTGAAGTATGTTGAAATACGATGATTTATTTTTAAAGATTAAATTAAACTGCTCTTCTTTATTTTGAATAACGTCTAAACCATTTGAGAAGATGGTTCCATCAGATTCTAAAACCGATGGGAACGCACATCCAAAACTACTCTTTTCATTTTTGTATATCCCATACATACTTGAAAAGGTATCATTAAGAATAGTCACCGCATCAGTCGAAAAGAAAAGTAAATCCGTTTTAGAACTCATAAACGATTCATCCCATTTCAATACAGATAGGTTTTTATTTAATGTTTCAAAAAACCCTTCATAGATAATAACATTTTCAGATTCATATTTCCTCACATCCTCAATGTTACTATCGGTTGAAATCAATGAGATTAATAGATTATCATAAACAGGTAAATTTTTAATATTATCGAAGAAATTTACAAGGTTCTCATTATTGTTCGATGTTTGAACAATTAGATTGTATTTCTCTTTAACCTGTTTTGGTTTAATCACATTGTAATTAATCTTTGGTGTGATTGATATGGGTAATTCATTTTTAAATCTTTCAATGTAATCCTCTCTATTCTTTTCCCAAGATTCGTTGGTCATTCCAATAGATTTATGGGTTAATCTAATGTTATAGATAACACCAATCTGAACATCACTTAAATGATTCTCAGTGCAGAATGTCATATCGTAAAAATGGAAACCTGGTACAGATTCGTTAAATGTGTGTTTAATCCTATTCTTATGAATTGCAATAAACAAACCGTCAACCAAACAAACTTGTTGAATTGAATTTGGGACGCCATTCGCATATCTTGATTCCCACTTTTTACCTTCATTTTCATGATTAACAATACCAACCATTTTGGTATTATCTGTCCACCATCTACCACTTTCATGAATGTTGGTGGTACCGGCAACACCCAAAATACCGTATTCACTTTCTTCAAAGTGTTTCATTAACTTTCTTCCCCACGAGCCGGTATCGAAATAGATATCATCGTGACAAAGAACAACGATATCGTGTTCAGACTCTTGTATTATTTCATTGTAAGTTTGTGACAAACTTTTTTCACCATTGTTCACCTTTTCAATAACCTGAACTTTTGGGTGACCACAAGTTTTCTTTAAGTATTCTTGAAACTTGGGATTTGATTCTCTTGTGCTGTAACCTATTGTTATCATCCTCTTAATAATTTGAAATTTTTAAATGTGTATTTGTTGTAGGAATAATCGAAATAAAAAAGTTGTCCAACAGGTTCGTTCATTGGTTGTATCGGAACTAAGTCCTGAACAATTGTTGTTGCATCCTGTCTTATTGTATTAATGATTTCTGAATCGATTTCCCTTGAGAGTTCTTCCGATAATAATCTTGTCAATTCTTCTTCCACATTGATATTGTGATATGCTTCAATATCCTGAGCTAGTTCAGGAGACCATTGAGCATGAATTCTACGAATACCATGTCTAACTTCGACAGTGTTCGTTAGAAAATAATCATCACCTCTTAAAAGTAAGAATTTAGATAAGGGCATACCAAAATATAAGAAAAACTAATCACAAATTAAAATTTAGAACCATTTGGTGCTAAACCATTGTGATTATCTATTTGTTTTCTAAAATCCTCTCTTGTGTTATAAAGGTCAAGGGACCTGTTCACTAATTTTTGTAGGTTAATCGAACCATCAATTGTTTTAATCTTGAACCTCTTGTAAACATCGTCAATAATATTGACACTTGTAAGTTTTGTTTGTTGTTTAGGCATAATATAAGTATATAAATTTATATATATTATAAAAGACAAAAAATATCGGACAATTTATCAGACTGTCCGATATTATTTACTGTCCTTCAGTGTTTTCTTCGTTTGTTTGATTGTTAATCTCCTCAACCTTTTTGATAATTTGGTCAAGTTGTTGCTCCATAATACTAATTTCTTGAGGGGGAGTTGAAGAACTACCCTCAGTTAATTGAATGTTTACTGTTGGATTACTAACAGGTTGATTTCTTTTTTTACATCCGCATCCCATGATTTTAAGTTTTTTTATAAATATTTTGGTTTATTGTTTTTTATTCGTTATCATTTGTAATGATAGTAAACAAAAAAGAATTTGTCAATGGAAACGAATAAAATTTATCAAGGAGATTGTTTAGAACTTTTTAAAGAGTTGGATAACAACGTGGTTGACCTGTATGTAACAAGTCCACCCTACAATGTGGGCATTAGTTATGATGTCCATAAAGATGACGAACCAATGGAAGATTATCTTGCTTGGTGTAAGAAATGGTTATCTGAAGTTTATAGAACGTTAAAAGACGATGGAAGAATAGCTCTGAACATTCCTTATGAAATCAATGTGAGAGAAAGAGGGGGTAGAATCTTTTTAGTTTCTGAATACTGGCAGATGATGAAAGAAATTGGTTTTGGATTTTTTGGTGTTGTTGATTTAGAAGAGGATTCACCACACCGTTCAAAAACAACTGCGTGGGGTTCATGGATGTCACCATCATCACCCTACATATACAACCCAAAAGAATGTGTAATTCTTGCATATAAGAAGGATTACAAGAAAAAAGAAAAGGGCACCTCTCAATGGTCATATAATGAGGTTGAAATGGAAAATGAAGAGGGTGTTATCAAAAACAAAAGAGTTTATTCAGAAAAGGATAAGAGTGAATTCATGGAATTAGTTTTTGGTCAATGGAAATATTTTAATGACACCAAGTCATTAACCAAAGCGACCTTCTCTATGGACATCCCAATGAAAGCAATAAAAATTCTTTCTTACAAAAATGATTTAGTTGTTGATTGTTTTTCGGGTAGTGGTACAACCGCACTTGCGGCTAAGAAATTAGATAGAAACTATATTGGGTTTGAATTATCTGAGAACTACGCTAAGATATCTCAACAAAGATTAATCGATTACGATAATCAAAAGAAACAATTGGTGTTGTTTGAGAATGAAAATTAAGACACAGGATTAATCGGTGTACCCAAATACATGTTTACCCGGTCACCCTCTTTAAAATTTGAGGTGGTACCAGCTGGAAATTCAATTACATGGTCGGCAATACCGGTATATCTTTTTGGATTAAGTTCATTTTGACCCACGGGTTCACAATTACGGTGTATCCTACTAATTTTATTTCTTAAGACAAAGACAATATCCAAAGGTATTAGACAATTTTTCATCCAAAAAGAATGGTGACCAATGTTACCCATATTAAACACCATACAACCTTCTAAATTGTCTCTACCCATCATTCCTTTACTTATTTCTTCAGGTTCTGATAAGTACTCTGCGGGGAATCTTGTATTGTTTATTATTACTGACATATTTTTATAAATATTTGACTTTCTCGTATTTCTTTATTATACTTTATTATCATGAAAGCGTTGTTTAATAATCAGTTGAATTTTGACAATACGGATGAATTTGAATTAGTTTTAGATAATTTAAATTTACAGATGTCAATCCAAATAATTGAAATAGGTATACAACATGCTTTAAATATGGGTGCGTATAATCTAATGGAGACACACTCACTATATAAATCATTACAACATTTAAAAAAATATGAACATAAGGACAATAATTTACGTGATGTTGATTCTGACGGGAATTCTGATTGAAAAATACGGAATAAACACAACTAATCCTGAACTAGAAAAATATTTTGGTTTCGGGATAATCTCGTTAGGTTCATTCAACATCGTCTTAGACTATTTAAAAAAGAAGAAAAATGGGTAATCAAAAAGAAAAAAAGTATTTTGTTGATTTCTTTATTATAAAGAAAAAACACCACTGGTTTTTAATTCCTACACCCATTTTTTCATATAACAAACATGAATTTTTTGAAACCGGAGTTACATCCCCATCCGTGGGTTTTAGTTTAAGGTTTTTGATTTTCATGATTGGGGTCCAAGCACAAAAAAATATATATTATAAAAAATGAAAAGAGTAGTTGAGTATGTTTGGTTGGATGGGTACACACCAGAACCAAATCTTAGAAGTAAAATTAAAATAGTTGATTTATATAAATCGGTAAATGAACTAAGTGTTTCTGACTTCCCTAATTGGGGATTTGATGGTAGTTCAACAAAACAAGCTGAGGGTAATTTTTCAGATTGTTATTTGAAACCTGTTAGATTTTATGCGACAGAAAATTACAGTGATACAATATATGTGTTGTGTGAAGTTTTAGATGGTAACAATCAAACTCACGAGTCAAATACTCGAGCGAAAGTTGGTGTAGAGGATATAAATTTTTGGGTGGGACTCGAACAAGAATACTTTATACGTTCAGGACATAACAAAAATATATTGGGGTTTGATTCAGGAACAATGATTGACCCACAAGGTAAGTATTATTGTGGTGTCGGTGGTCAAATGTATGGTAGAGAAGTGAGTACAGACCATTTGAATATGTGTTTAAAATATAGAATAAACATTGAAGGAACGAACGCGGAAGTTGCCATGGGACAATGGGAATACCAAATTTTTGAAAAGGGTAAACTTAAAGCGTCAGATGATTTGTGGATGTCGCGATACTTCTTGTTTCTGATTGCCGAAAAGTATGGATATCAAATTGAGTTACACCCTAAACCAATTCAACACGGTGAATGGAACGGTTCAGGAATGCACACCAACTTCTCAAATGAAAAAATGAGAACTACGGGTGGAGAAGAATACTTCAATGCAATTTTTAGGGCGTTTGAATCAAGAACCAAAGAACATATTGAAAATTATGGTTCCGATAATCATTTACGATTAACAGGTAAATTCGAAACACAGTCAATTGACACATTTAGTTGGGGATTCTCAGATAGAGGTGCGTCGATTAGGGTTCCTAAATCGGTTGCGGATACTTGGGTAGGATATCTTGAGGATAGAAGACCAGCATCTCACGCTGACCCATATAGAATTGTAAAAGTTATTTCCGACACATTAACCTTAGCCGAAGAATTAAATAATACAATTCACATGATGAATGTTGAAGTTGATATAGAAAGTGTTGCAAGTAAATACGGAGCTCTTTCAAACGATGAACTGTTGGAAAACTACAGAAAAGACGAAGAATAAAATTTAATTTATGGGAAAAAAAGATAAAGAACACAGAAAAAAAGTTCAAGCTCGTAATCAAAGATTAAAAAGAGAAGAATCAACATTGATTAATCTCTTTAAAAAATTAGAAGAGTCGAAAAAAACTGAAACCGAAAATAAAAATCAAGTTAAAAACGATTAAAATGATAAGCCAACAAATTTTAGACACCTTTGTATTCGAAACATTGAATGGTCAATTCGGTGTTTCCGACCCAACAGAATTCGACCAAGTTATTGGTTACTATAATACAAAAATTGAAGCCGAAAATGCTTTAAAAGAATACATCACAAGAGAAGAAATAATATTTGAATAATGGAGTTTTTAAATTCTCACCCAATAAAAAAATCTGACTTAGGATTTCACGGAAATTTATTCGGTGGGAAGTTACTCGCTTGGATTGATGCTGCAGCTGCGGGGTATTCGATGCAGTTGTGTGACTCACCAAGAATGGTTACAGTTTCAATAGATAAATGTTATTTTGAAAAGCCAGCAAAAGAGGGTCAATTAATAAAAATTTACGGATTACCAAGTAAATTAGGAAACACATCGGTTACATTATACATGGAGGCAAGAGCTCATAATGTTTATACTGGTAATCAAATTGTAATCCTTAAAACGAATATTAGATTTGTTCGTATTGATGAAGAAGGTAATCCCGTACCAATTGGTGAGAAAGGTAGAAGTAGAATTCAAAAATTAATTGATTCACAACCTACAGAATAATGACTAAGAAAAAACCCGACTTGGTTGTTTGGAATGAGGAAAACGGGTACGACTCGAATATAAAGGAATACCCAACTAATATCGGCGCACCTGCGTTCCAACTTCCAAATGTTTCTTTAATACGAACTGAATCATCTAAAAAAATGATGTCAGTTTTTGAAAGGGAAAGGGAGGAACTAATTGCAAAAGCGGAAAAATTAAGTAGAGAGTTTAATGACTCATTAATGGTTTGGGAATCTAAAATACCGTTTGAACCAATTGTTGGTAAAACATATTACCTATACAACTTTAAGGGAGTTAAGACATTAAGTTTAATTTCCCCTAATGAATGGAATAAACAAGATTGTTTTTTAGGTGGCTTTACATTAAATTCGGAAAATAAATGGTTAAGAACATATGAAAGTCACTCTTGAAAGACAGTATAAACAATATTTAAAAACCAATCCCGAGATTGTACTTTCTTTCGAGGATTGGGAAAAAGTTTATATGGAAAATTTAAGAATTGGTTTAGAAATGGGTGATGACTTTTCAGATTGGGACATAACCCTAATGGATGGAATTGAAGAATTAGATTAATGGAAGGAAAATTAACATATCAAGAAAAATCAAGTGAACTTATAAACAGTGTTGAGGGATGGTTTATCACAAGTGATGACGGTACCAATCATTATAAAGTTTCAACTATGTCCACTGAAAAAATTAACAGTGGTAACTACAATTTTAAATCAGGAGACACAGTTAGTTATATTTTAAAAACTAGTTGTTATGTTTCAGGAAACGAAATCGTACATGATACTGTTGCCGATTTAATGACAACACCAGTACCAACCAAAAAAGTATTTTTAATCGATATTGACGGTACGGTTTGTGACGATATAAAGAACGAAGATTCACACCTTTACCCAACGGCAAAACATTTCCCGAGAGCTTTGGACATAATAAACAAATGGTATGATGAAGGTCACATCATTACCTTCTTTACCGCGAGAGAGAGTAAAGATAGAGAAGTGACAGAAACATGGTTAAAAGAAAAAGGATTCAAATACCATGGTTTGGTTATGGATAAACCAAGAATAAAAGATGGGCAAGAATATGTATGGATTGATAATCGAAAGGTTAGAGCAATAACATATCTTGGAACATGGTCGGAATTAAAAGAAGTGGATGCTAAAATTCAAACATTTGAATAATGAACAACGTAGATAAACAATATCAAGATTTACTTCAGGACATTTTGGATAATGGTGTGGAGAAAAAAGACAGAACTGGTACAGGAACCATTTCAGTATTTGGTAGACAAATCCGTCACAAAATGAGTGAGGGATTTCCCCTACTTACAACTAAGAAAATGGCTTGGAAAACTATGGTGACCGAGTTACTATGGTTCCTTCGTGGTGATACAAACATCAAGTTCCTTGTTGATAATGGTTGCCATATCTGGGACGGGGACGCTTTCAAAAACTTTATGAATACGAGTGAAGGTGACCCTGATTTAGTTTGGAGTCAGGAACAATTCATAGAGATGATTAAGACCGATGATGAGTTTGCTAAAAAGTGGGGTGAATTAGGACCCGTGTATGGTAAGCAATGGAGAAATTGGGGTAACGATGAAGAGTTTCACAACGGTGTTGTGTATGCTTGGCAAGGACCCCACGATCAGATCAAATCCC
>JACCDG010808249.1_pt1 | contig 11773 bp, 7 predicted proteins | sample 7442471 | NCBI WGS metagenome assembly JACCDG01 (sample SAMN15323444, study PRJNA562643) | freshwater metagenome | isolation source: river surface water | place: USA:Blue River Watershed | collected 2017-08-17
CCAATTGCTTTATCAACCAATTTCGTGCGGTCCATGAATGCTTCAATTTCAACTCCTTCAGGTAATGATTTTTTGATTTGCTCCATTTTGTCCTTTACACGAGCAACCACTTCTGCACTATTTTCGCCTTTGAGCATCATCGCCATTCCACTTACTTCTTCTCCGTTGCCATCTTTTGTTACGGCACCAAAGCGAATGCTACTACCTAATTGTACTGTAGCTACATCGCGAATAAGAACAGGTATCCCATTTTGGTTTTTTACAACTATTTTACTGATATCGTCAAGGTTGTTTACCATTCCAACAGCACGAATGAAATAAGCGTATGGCTTTTTATCAATATATGCACCACCTGTATTCTCGTTGTTTTTTTCCAGCGCATCGAATACTTCGCTAATTGTTGTATTCATGCTTTTAAGCTTGTCCGGCTGAATAGCAATTTCATATTGCTTCAGGCTTCCCCCAAGGGTATTTACTTCCGCAACACCAGGCGTACCCAATAATTGAGGTCTGATGATCCAATCCTGGATTGTGCGAAGATCTGTAGCATTGTACTTATCTTCATATCCTTTTTTAGGGAAAACCACATATTGATAAATTTCGCCTAAACCGGTACTCACCGGGGCAATTTCCGGACTTCCCAAACCTTTCGGGATTGTGTTTTCAGCTTCCTTTAAGCGTTCGGTTATTTGAGCTCGTGCCCAGTAAAGATCAACATCTTCCTCAAAAACAACCGTTACCACACTCAATCCAAAACGGCTAATTGAACGCAATTCCACTATTTTAGGAATTGGTTTAACCGAAAGTTCAATCGGATAGGTAATAAATTGCTCCACTTCCTGAGTTGAAAGAGTTGGCGAAGAAGTAATTATTTGTACCTGATTGTTCGTAATATCAGGTAAAGCATCAATAGGAAGTTTACTTAATGAATAGCTCCCTACAGCAATCAATGCTACAGTAAGCAAACCTATAATAAACTTATTCTTTATGCTGAATTGAATGATTCTATCTAACATATTAAAAAAATTAATCACGAAAAACGCTCCAAATGGAAAATTCCATAGAAGCAACAATAGATTCCCAAGAACCTATAACTAAAGATGTGATTAACTGATTTTTGGCGGTTGCCAAATGTTGGAAATGTACTCTGATTTACAGAATACATTTTGTGGTAATGGAGTTGTTAAACCAACATAAATACTATTTTGATCTTCCTCAATTTTGATTTTATTATCCACTAAATAATAAACGTACTGAACAACCAAGTTATGATTATGATCGATTGGACACTCGTCTTCCGGATGCTGACCTTTTTCTTCATGTCCACCATTCGCATGTTCCAAAACAAAATCAACAAAGCTTAATTTATGATGTTCTTCATTGTGATGCTGATAATGACCAATGAAATCAGGGACGAATGTAATTACATGCGCAGTTTCACTAGGTAAGATTACCCCAGCGATAAATAAATAAATAACTATTTTTTTCATAAAGCGCACCGTACAAAAGTATATTAAATCTTAAATAATTGCATCTAAAATCTCATCTTATAATACTCCCCAATATTCAACCAAAGAGCTTGTTAAGCTAAGTTAATATTTATTGATTTAAGAGGCAAGAAACTACATCAAATTCATGAAGGATAAACAAATCATTGAGAAAAACCACTTGAATTCCATGGAATACAGTCAAGTTTCCATGGATTTCTGATAAAATTCCCACAGAATCACATAGGATTCCTGTAGAATTACCAGTTTAAACCCCCATTTCTGGTAAAAGTCCCACGGTTTTCCTGTGGGACTTTGTTATTTCTTGAAAGTTTCCTTTAAAAAAAATGGCTACTCTAACTTTCTTCTATATTTTCCTCGAGTTTGATAATAATAACGAGATCGATTTTGATTTCTTATCGCATTCTTGTTAGTACTCACACTCTTTCTAACATATCCTTTTCTGAATTTACCTGTTCTGGTAATTGTCGGTTTAACATATGTGCCTCCTGCTGAATCAGATCTTTTTAAATCACATGAAGGAACAGATAAACCTATAAATCCAATTGAAAACACAAGAATAAGTTGTAAAAGACAACCTCTTGAAGTTTTATTGTACACTTTATTGTAAATGGCTTTCTTGGGATCAGTAATCCAACCCAAACCTTTAGGTGCTTTGAAACCTAAATTGTGACGAACAACTCTTTTCAATGATGTGCGCGCTGCAATTCGTTTTTTTATGGAAGGTATGCGGAATCCGAATTTCATTATCTCTATTTTCAGTGTTATTGGATGCTGGTATTGCATTGATTGTTTTAAATTTTTATTCCAAACTTCTTTAACTTTTGAATTGATTCATAACATTTAATTAATGCTTGTTCTTTAATACTTTCTTTTCTCAAAATTGACGTACTAACTTGTTTAACATTAGATAGTTCGAGGTATTCAAAAACACTAGTTTGCGTTGCTAAATCTATTATTCTTTTCCAATCTTCTTTTGTTAAAAGAAGTAATCTGTCATATATAAACTTGACTTCAATAACCGCAGTCTCATCTAACTTAGAAAGTGATTTTATCTCATCAATTAATATAGGATTTTGTTCAATTAAATCTAGTACCCGTTTACCATAGGAAAGATCCCTATTTGTTAAATTCTTTCTATTACGAATTCTATTTACTATATCCAAAGATTGAGACCAGTCAAATTCATTGAGGTTATTTTTTTCAATATAAAATTTAAATCCGTCCCAAAATTTCAAGCCTAATTTTTGAATTTCACTAATATTATAAACTGTATCCTCAATATTATTTACATTCTGATCCTTTTCATTTTCTCTATTATCTCTTACTTCAATAGGGATGACATAATCATGTTGTAGTAATTCAATAAGATCAATCGGGTATTTAGCTTGCTTTAATTTATCCCATGAAGATTGTCTTTTGGCATATTCAGATATTAATGTGCCACTAGCTTCAGTAACTAAATGGTCATATACAAAAACAAGTAAGTATTTAAGTTGAACTAACAAGACTTCATTTAACTTTTGTTCATCGTATATTTTCCATAAATCAATTCTATTGTCTGTCAAATAATGCAAATAAGATACAGTGTAAGCTACTGTAAAAGATTTTAAGTTTGTATCTCCTATGGCATCTACATTTTTTCTCCCGAATAATTTATCCGTTGATTTAAACAGAATTGCATTTGCAATAAGTTTTCTGTAAAAATTCTCACCTGGGAGTCTATTTTTACTTACTAATTCAGTAATTTTTTTTGTATAGTGAATAAAGTTCTTCTGCGCACCTTGAGATACATAGTGTGGCTCTAATTCCCAAATGTTAATGAATTTAGCAATGTCAGATTTAACAAACTTAAGAGATGTTGGATTTTGTACTTTAAATGATCTTTGCTGAGACGGCGATTGTTTATTTAGAGTTTCTCGATATTGTCCATTTGCTCTCTCAAAAAACCATAATAGTGATTGATTTTTGTTTTCTGGATTTACAACATATTTCTTTCTTGATAAATTTTCAATTTGTACAAAATATGGATTATTTGATGACAAATCCAATTCTGAAACTTTGTTCTGGCTATTTGCGTAACGTGAAATATTTGGTACTTCAATGTTTTTTTGATCTTTATCCTTAATGACAGTCAATTTCATTTGAACAAAGATTTTGCTCAAATCAGCATCTTTAAATTTCTTCTGTGTATGATATAGTGAAGCGGTTGTTTGACCTCCATTAACTATTTGAAAGTCATAAAGTTTTGAAATCACTAAATGATTATCTTCTATTTTCGTTTCAACACTTTCTGCAGTTGCCGTAATACCATTATTATAAGGCAAGAACATTTGTGGTTTGGTTCGTATTGTTTCTCTAATTCCTTTATTGAATTTACCTGCTTGGCCTAAAAATGCTCGAACATTACTTTCAAGTAATTCATTCGAATATTCTTTATATAATTTTGCTAAGATTTCTCCTGGAACAATTGCTAAATAACAATCATACATTTCATCAATGCTAGGAACTTGTAAACACTGCAGACCATTACTGTTTTCTGTAAAGTTTTGAAAATCTATCTCTATAGGTTCATGAACGCTGTTTGATTCATTTATTTTAAATAATCGTGAAATATCCCATGTGTGAACAAATATATCAGCATCTGAAATTTCAATTTTTTCCTTGTCGTGATTAGAAAATCCATTTATTAGAAAATAAACATTGATGCGATCGAATTCTCTTCCTTGTTTCTCAATAACACTAATTAAATGATACAATTCTGCATTTGCTTTATCAATGTAATCGATTTGGCGTTTTAAGGCAGCATTTATGAATCGTTTTATTTGATTTAATGATTTTGTATAATCGTCTTTTGTTATGTTATAATCATATTCATTTTTATAGTAAGTAATTATTAGATCTAGTGTTTCGTAGTATTCTTTTTTGTTTTCATCTTTAACAAAATCTTTTAAACAAAAACCATTAATTTTCCAGTCTATTCCTCCTTGGTTATTTGGATGAATGTATGATAATACTCTGGCACCTTCTGACTTCCCGATCGACTCTAAAACTTCAAGGGAATATTCGGTGAATTTATCTTCAAAACTGGCTCCTTCACCATCCGAATAAACCCTTGAGGCAACATCTGATTTTAATTCTTCAATATAGTTCTCTAATGCTCTTTCCATTCATTAAATATTAGTCAGTATTTTATCAATTTCGACTATGAAATTTTCAACTGCTGAAATTTCAATTGAGTAAGCAGTATCATATATTCCTAATGGTAACTTATCTTTCACGATTTTAGGAAATTCTTCCTCTATCTCAAAACAGAATGTTTTTTTGATTGAGTACATACTGTTATAATAATCTTTGTCGTGATCAAAATATCCATATTGTTGCAATTTTCCATTGAAAATATTGAGATCTTCTTCTGTTTTAAAAGTTTGACGAGTTTGTTCAACAATTGAATTCAGAGATATTCCATTATCCTTAACCGCTTCGGTAGAATACAAAACCAAAAACAAGTTTGTCAAATTTTCAGAATCCAATTGCCTTTCATTTGAAACTTTAATGCCAGGTTGCTTTGACGTTGTAAATTTAATTTCAACACCTATTGAATCTATCGTAAAATCTTTCGCTTGAAAATCCAGTTCTTTACTTGTCCATGCTTCTAATGCCTTTGTTGTTGTTTTAGCTTGGTTTAAAAGAAAGTTGAGAAATATTAATTCTCCAATTAATCCTTTTTGCTGCTCAAGTGAAAGTCCATTAAAGTTGATTTTATCAAAGAGTTTCTTCCATTTTGAAACGATATTAAGAGATTTAGTAATCGCCTCATTTTCTGTAATACACTGTTCGACTTCCTCTAAAATATTTTGAATAAATAACGAAAAAATTTCTTTTAATTCGTTGTCAAGAAGATATATATAAAGCTCAATTTTATTTTCAGTTTCCTCTAACAAAGTGTAGATTTCTATTCCTTTAAAACGATAATTTTTGAGCTCAGGAATTGATGCATTTTTTGTCACTTCCATGATGTACAAATGCTGCCCAGTAATATGGTTTGTAGCGGCAAAACAATTTAAATGAGGTATATCATCAATTCTTGTTTTAATTATAATATCACCGGTTGGTTTGTGATTTTCCCAAATCGATTTAATGTTGATCATTCTTATTCAGTTTCTTGATTATCATCATCATCCATAACCTCACTATCAAAATCCTTTTTGATCGTAGTGGTATATGAAACTTTTGTTTCATCTTCAATTCTAGGGAAATGTATGCTGTATCCAATAATAGGGATGTCATTTTTTATATTCGGGGTTCCTCTTTCGTCTAGAGCGTAAATCAATAAAAGCCCTTTCTTTTCAATCTTTCTTTGTTCTTTTATTTCAGAATAAGTCATTTTAGAATAGTCTTTTTCTTTAGTCAAGTCAATATACCTATCGCCTGATTGGTCAATTTGATTTTTAGAAATTAAAAAATATTCACCACCACGCCCAATTTGTTGATTACGTACACTACAATTTAATGTAATAACTTCGTTATTGTTTTTTAATTCATATTTAGCTACATCTTCGTTTGATTGTCTTTCGCTTCTTGGGGTTTTTCCTTTGTAATCAATAAAAACTCGTTCATCTGAATTTGAAACAATGCATATACTCCATTCCTTGATTTTACTTCCTTTGGCTTGTGTTTTAATATAGTCGCTTAATGTAGCATTGTTAATGCTCGGTTGCTCAATTTTAAATGAATCGACAAAAGTGCAAAGGGCATCAACATTAGTATTAGGATAAAACAAGTATCTAGTTTTACCTTTGTTTTCAATTCTATTTTCTTTAGTAGGGAAACCTATTGTTGAAATAAGATTTTTCAAAGCATCAAAATTGTTCTCAATCGCTGATTTTGTTTTAAGCAAACAATACGTTTGAGGATTTTCACCCGAAAACGAAATTTCAATATCTTCTGAAAAATATAATTTATTCAAGCTTGTAATCGTAAGTAACCCGTGATGATTTCTAACCTTCAAACGAAAATCTTTTGGTCTTTGATGTGTTGCGGTCATTTCATCAAAGTCATTTCTCATTTCTTCAGTTGCCATTGTGATGTGATTAAACCACTCAAAAATTTGGTTGGTAGTATATAATCTGCACAAATCAACATAACCAGGGCGATAACCAAACCAACGTCCCATTTGCATAAGCGAATCGTACATTCTGGTTGTTCTTATGTAATATGAAATTGATAATCCTTCTAATGTGATGCCTCTTGATAAACGACTTCCACCGACTGCAATTACAGATAAGCCATTTTCGTGTCGATTGTAGTCAATTTCTTCAATGTTATGATATTCCAAATTTGTTGTCGAACGTGTACCATGAACGGAACGCACATCAATTTTTAAAACTGCATTTTTCAATTCACTTTTTACTTCTTCCCAAGTGTGCTCTTTTATCCTAATGTCGGTATAATCTAAATTTTCCAAAACGTTTTGCGTAGTTGGTATAAAGTCAGTTTCGTATATTTCTTTTAGTTCGCTATATAAAGATTCGTCTTCACTTTGAATTGCATTTTTGTACTCTTTTGTTTTCTCATTTACTAAATAGGCAACTCGGTCAATCCAGCGCACTAATAATGCTACGTGAACCAACATTGAATTGTGTTTGTTTATATGTCCTCTGACCCTACGAATAGCACAAGTAAGTATGAACGTTTTTATAGCATGTTCTAGACTTGAAGGTAGATATTCAGGTAAATCATCTTTGTTTTCTCTATTTATGGTTCTAAAAAATGGAGGGTCAAAATCATTGATTTCTCTAAAAATATCTAATGGCTCTTTTGTGAGTTCTGGATTTACATTTTCATAACCAAAGATTTTTGCTGCGCCAATATAATTAGTCGGTGCTTTGATATTAATTATAAAATCTCTTGGGAATAAATCTTCACCAATTTTATATGTTTTGTTTTTGACAACAGTTGTTTTTTCCTCATTGTACTCTTGAGAAATAAACAAATTTGCGTAAGGAGTTGCAGTATATCCTACAAAAGTATTTTGATTGAAAATATTGAGCAATGTTCTGATTAAACGATTGATAGTTTTAATATCATTAATATCTCTAGAAGCATTCACAGAGGCAGAATCTGCTTCATCATCTATTATCAAAGCAGGAACATCAAATAATTTTGGCGTTCCGTCGACAACTTTTGCGTTAACATCTTTTGAAAACCAATCAATCAAATTTTCTAGAATACTTTTGTTCTTTTTAATAACAAAAACAACCGGATTTTTTCCAATCGGAATATTTAAACGATTTGCAACTGCCTGGCTAAAATCCCCTTCATCTCCTTTTTTATAGTATGCAGAAGTAAGTGAATAAATATCAGTCCCTACTGTGTAATTACCAACGCCAACAATTTTATTTTCTTTTTCACGAATGAATGCGGAACTATTTCTTCCAATATAACCAGAATCAATCCTTTCTTGTGTTTGTCTTCGAAGTGAACTTATTGTTCCAGCAATAATGATGATTACTTTATAACCGGAATCTGTTGCTTTATTAATTAACCCAACATAGTTTGAAGTTTTTCCAGACTGAACATGTCCAACTACCATTCCACGTCTATCCCATGAACCAGCTTTTTTCGGATTTACACATTTATCAAGAATTTTATCTGTGAAGTCGTCCAAATCGCTAACAGGAAATGACGGATCATTGTTCGCCATGTACAATTTGTATCTATTCCACAATTCAAAATTGATATTTGCTTTTTCATCATTTAGCCATGGTTCAACATCTTCTGACAAGATTGTTATTTCTCCTTTGCCAATACTAAAATCGGCACGTAGAATTTCAAACAATTCTTGTTTGTCGTATGATTGACCTTCAATTATGTTAATCGCAGAAACTTTTTCAATGACAGACAGAAGTATTTCATCAGTGATTTGTTCCTGGTAAGCTTGTATTAAAGTATGAGCAATTGCTCTAGCCGATTGTAATAAACTCATATAAGGTATTCATTAATAAGTGGGTACAAATTAAAAGGCATTGAGCTCATAATTTGTTGTTGTGCTAATTCTTTAGGGACACCTTGAGAAACATTTATTTTATATAATTCAACAGCTAAATTGATTAAATCATCACTAGGTTTCTCATTTTGTTTTTCAAGTTCATGAAAAGCAGGATCTTCATTTTGATTGGTTAATATCAATTCTATAGGAACGTTTTCTTCCAATAATTTCAATGCTTTTATGGCTAATTTGCTGTTTTCATCCAACAATGACTTAATGATAGGATGCTTCCTATTGATTTTATATTTTTTAATACCTTCTCTTGTTATTTCGTCAGCCCACAAAGGTTCAAAGTTTGTTATTCTTTCATGTGAGTAAGTTTTTTGTCCGCGCCAATTGTAGATTTTTGCTGATTTCATAATCGCGATTTTTGCAATTCTAGACAGCTCTTTTCTGATTTCTATAGGTGGCGTTGCAGTTGATTTTTTAATATCCAAATGCCAATTAAAATCATTTACATTACTAAAATTTACTGCTATCCTTGCTAACTTTGAATAATCACGTTTTTTCTCAAGTCCAAGCCAATCTCCAGCAACTAGTAAACGATCTCCACGATATATGTAAAATCCTTGTTCTTGAAACCAACCTAGTGAACCTCCAGAATTTTCATAATCCAATTTGCCAATTTCTGACATGTGAGGTAGTATAAAATATGTAATTTCAACATCATCAAAATATTCTGGCTGTCCCATTTCAGGTTTAGGATTTAGATTTAGCAAGAATGGGTTGTAAGCTGCAATTTCTGAATTTTGAAAGAAAATTTTTATCCTTTTACTTTCTATGAATTTGTGAAAAACAAGACTTAAATGATGTTTCACATTTATCATTTCTTGATAAAAAACATTTTGAACATTTACGTTTTGAACTTCAGCCTCACCAACAATACGATCTAGTTTTTCCCAAAGAACCAAAGTGCCAGATTTTAGGTTCTCAACTTTATCTAAAAAAGAATTATCTGAAACATAATCTAATAATCTCCACTCATTTTCTGAATTAATAAAGTCAATATCCCAACAACGTTTTAATGTGGAAGAACCCTCGCGTTTAGTTATACAAGTAAGTCGTTTGCATTGAGAAAATGAAGCCGTCTTCAAACCCATTCCGAAACGCCCCAAATCTTTTTCATTACGTTCTTCATCAGGGTCTTTACTTCCAGGAGTCATTGCAATAATCAAATCATCCTTATTCATTCCAATACCATTGTCACAAATTGAAATGAATGAATCTTTACCATTCCATTTGTAATCTAATCTGATTTCAGTTGCGTTTGCAGAAATTGAATTATCGATTATATCTGAAATGGCGGTTGATAAATTGTAGCCAAAACTCCGATAAGAGTTAATTGTAGACTTAGGATTTGGTTTGGCTATTTCAGCTTTAATAAATTCTTTCATATCATTTCTTTGATTTTTTCAGCAATCCTTTGTGCCATTAAAGGCGGGACAGCATTTCCGATTTGTTTAAACGCCGCGGTTCTACTCCCTTCAAAGAAAAAATCATCTGGAAATGATTGGATTCTCGCTGCCTCTCTAACAGAAATTGATCGATTTTGGTATTTATCAGGGTGGATATAATAATGTCCATCCATTGCAATATGAGCCACTACTGTATGTGAAATACCTCCTCCATTAACAACTTGAAATCTATTAGTGAAAGAATGTAAATTATTATGTTTAATTAATCTCTTTGGTAAAGTTGAATAATTCAAACGACGACCGATATTCCACTCTTCAACCGCAATTTTATAAATTTCCAGATCGTTTTGGTTATTGGGTCTCACAATATGTTGGGTTACATAATCCAAACCGTTACGAATCTTAGATTGCTTAAGATAATCTGTTATTTTATCTGCATAATTTACCGCACCTAATGTTCCCTCTCCCGTTTTTAATTTTGGTAAATCTGAAAATAAATCTTCAAGTATTTTAAAGCTGTTTTCTTGTTTCTCAAAATCTGGATAACATAAATTCAGCTCTTTTTTCCAACCAACGATAATAACTCTTTTTCTATCTTGTAAGACTCCAAAATCTTTGGCATTCAAATATTTGTTTGGAGGAATCGCTAAGTTATATCCAGCATCTTTTACAGCTTCAAAAATCTTATTCAAAAACTCTCCATTATTCGCGGAAAGGATTCCCGGTACATTTTCGAATACAAACATTTTAGGTTGGTAACGTTCTAAAAATTTAACGTAATGTTTGTATAAAAAATTTCTTGGGTCTTCTTTCATTCCCTTTGGATCCCTTGCTCTTCCTGCTACAGAATATGCTTGACAAGGAGGTCCACCAATGATTACATCTATTTCTTTACCACCAGAAAGTGTATCAATTTTGGAAAAAATATCTTCAATGGAAGAATCCGAAATTTCTGAATTTATCACTGAATTTTTAATTTCTTGTGGAGCAAGATTCCAAAAATTCATCTTGTCTTTTTTCTCGTCTTTCAGATAATTGTAGTATTTCTTTTCTTCACCATTTTTAATTAACCAATGGTAAACTGCTCTTGTTCTTAAAGTATCACAAGCATCTTTATTCATTTCTACGTGTGCAATTGGATTAAAACCAGAACGAATAAACCCTTCTGACAACCCCCCTGCACCAGCAAATAAATCAATGAAATTCATGTTTTTTTTCTTTAAAATTACATAAATAATATTTAGTCTTTTTCATATGAATCCGTTGACTTTTTTAAGCCTCTGATAAATCTCAAGATTGGTTTGGTATTATTTACTTCAATATTTAAGGTATAAGAGTCGTTATCCCTATTATATTTTACATAAGGAATCGTTAATGGATATTCTTCTTTAAGAAGAAGATAACCTTTTAAAGTAAATTCATGCTCGATCAAAAATTTTTGTCCACTAAAACTAAACCCAAATGCATCTGGAATTTGTTGCTCGTGTTTATCTTCAAATTCAAAAGATTTTTCTGCAAATTCGATGGCGGTAATCCTATCCAAATGATAGGTTTTGTTTTTTTCAGTTGCAACCTCAAAAGCCATCACTGTATGGTAGTTATCCGTAAAGCCAAACGGCTCTACCAATCGATCTGAAATGGTTTCGGAATTTATAGAATGATAGCGTTTCAAGATAACCTGTTCCTTATCTGCAATGGCTTGAGCTAAACGTTCAACAATTCGACCGTTTTTTGCATTAACCAAATGTCCGGCTACAATATTGATATCAGAACCAAGATAGATTTTACTGAGAACTGAA
>JACCDG010634287.1_pt1 | contig 11769 bp, 10 predicted proteins | sample 7442471 | NCBI WGS metagenome assembly JACCDG01 (sample SAMN15323444, study PRJNA562643) | freshwater metagenome | isolation source: river surface water | place: USA:Blue River Watershed | collected 2017-08-17
AAACAATGAATATGGTTGTATTCTACAATTAATTCTGCTTTATCTCTTTCTAAGAGACTATTTAATAGTTCTCTTGTATAATGTATTCGTGTCTTTTCCATTTAATATACTACTTTGTATGTATATTAAATTTCTTTAAATTAGGCTGCTTCAACTACAATACCAATTAATCCATGAAAAAATCTCAATTCTGCAGGTGTAAAACCAAATGCATTGCTAGGTTTTTTACTTACTCCATTTTCTGGAATATAACGACCAGATGTGTTTGAACCATGAATAAATGACACAATTTGATGATAAGGAGGAATTACACATACTTCGTTTTCTCTTCCTTCAATAAAATCTTCTCCCTCTGAAATATTTGTTTTTTTAAATTGTCTTTTATTCCAAAATTCACGTTTAAAACATAGTGTTGCTTCACTTACTCGCTTTGATAATTCAAGTGCATAAGGCGGAACAGTCATAAAAGAACGACCAGTTTGTAAACAATAGCCTGCAATATCCGTGCAAAAAATAGCATTATAGGATGGATCCTTTAGTAGCCATGAAACTCTGCGACGAAATGATGTAGGTGGATAATAATCATCAATATCAAAATTTAATAAAATATCATTTGACGCATATTTTGCACACATATTTCTCAATTCTCCTATAGTGCTTTCTTCTTTGTCTATTGGGATATAGACTAATTTAGCAGGTGCAATTTTATCACCCATTTTTAAAATAACAGGTCCCTTTGAATGATTCATATTTGTCGCATCACAAATAACCCATTCTATTTTATCTAAAGGATAATCGGATAACATAATATTTAAAAGTCCTAAATTTACAAAATTACCATAATTCTTCAATGGTGTAAGTAAACTAATCTTTGGGCAATCTTCAGGAGTTATAACTGGTGGCATTTGTCCCAAATCCCCTGCCGCGCTCACCTTCACTGCCACCGCATCAGCAAAAGCCCCAAAGGATTCCTTCCAGCGCCGGTCCATCTTTTCATAAAACTTTGCTTGTGCGTCAGAAAGTGTCTTCAGGTCCACAACTCGCATATGCGCATCGGCTTCCACGAGCGCTTTCTGAATCTCTTCCGCCGATCCTGAAAGATCCACCCATGCCGCCTGGCGACAATCTCCATAGTATTCACTATAGGTATTGATTCGGTTAAGGAGCATGAAGGCACCCGCTGCGACCGATTCCGCGGCGGCGTAGCCGAAAGACTCCGCGGCGGAACAATTTACATGGCCGACTGATTTTGCCGCCGCGATACGATGCTGTTTTGGACTCAGATCACCCACAATGACTTTCACATTTTCAGGAAGCGCCGCCAGTTCTTCGGCATTAAGGAACTCGGCCGTAACATATACCTTTAGTGGAAGATTAGAGACTGGCCAAAGGGGAAGAAGCTGCTTTGCCGCCGCAATCTTATTGACTGACCCCCCAAGGAACCAGGACCACGACTGCTCCTTTGCCTTCAATGGGCCAAGGGTGAGATTAAACTCCGCTGGCGTGACGGTCCCCTTCCAATGGACAAGCGCCTGCTCTGGTAAAGTCCCTGTTCTTTCAGCAAGGCGCACGGCAGCGTCCTTCGTCTTGCAGAGGATAAGGTCGAACTCCTTCACATACCCGTTCCACGCATCCAGCCACCACTCCTCATTCAGCATAAGAATCCGCACCTTCGCCCAAGGGAACCACACTGGATGCGGCACTTCCAGAAACACCACCACATCACACACCACGGGCGGTTCCCGTGGGTCCAGCACAGACACCTTCAGGCCATGAATCCCATGTGCCCGCCCCCAGGCAATCCAGGCCCCCTTCAACAGCTCCGCATCCTTCGCAAGACCAAAATTGTTGTTCTTATTGACAACAAGAACGACATGTGATACGACCATTTCCACCAGAATTCCTATAGTGTAAACCAATAGTCCTTCTTTATGTCCGCGCATTAATAGGTATGATGGCGACCCCGTTCGTCTCGGAAAGAAACACAAAATACGCATGTTGGACGGACCCAGATGCGGCACTGGAACGCATGACCGGCCCTCATTGGACCCGTGCCCTCAAAGATGAAACGACCGCCCTTCAAACATACATCAAAGCACATCCAGATGTTCTCGCCAAAACCAAATCCTATAGTGCACGCTATAAGGAAATTGCCGAAGAGGAGGAGCCATTAGTATATGCAGTGGATAACACTATAGGTGTGGAGATTCGTGGTCATCACATCGTATGTTGGTGGTGGCTAGCCCAGACATCAACATCAGGACTAACATTGGAACCGCCGACAAAAACATATGCCGACAATGTTTGGATTACACATGGGTATGTCATTTCGGTGGAGGACATTGGACATGGGGACCATACTTACATTATGAAAATCTATAATGGTCTGTCACGGAAACTTGTCTGGTCCATGACTGGCATCGGCGAATACATCGGTGTCGTGGGTGACCGTCTATATACTACTCTTGTAAAGAACCGGTTGTGGAATTATGCCGTCCTTGAGTGTAATCTGACGACTGGTAAGGAGCGGCGGATTGTAGTGCGGGCCGAAAATGAGCGCGAAAACTGCTATGTCTATCGCTGGCCAGGGGGCGTGGTCTATGCCGCAGTGGAGGATTCACAGGAATGGCGCTGGTATGCCTTACCCACATTCAAGCGCGCAGCCGACCCTTATAAAATTCCCGCCGGCATTCAGACCCCGCGTGGTTCCAGCTACGGTCTAGAATGGTCGGCTCCCCAGCTCGGTCTTTACATTACAAAGAAGCACGGGTCACACATCCTCTGGCACTTGACCCGTGATAAACAGCCGCGCGAACTCCTCCGTATACCAGCGGGTTCCATACTTGTCGACCCGTTTGCCCTTCGCCAGTCCATCACAAAAGAAACAATCCCTATAGTGCTTCCCCTGGTAGTCCTACGGCCAGACACCAAACGCTTACACTATAGGATTCACTTCCGTGAAGGTGGGATTCCGTATGTCAGTCGTCTGGGGGCTGGGCTGGCGCAGGCTGGGAACGGCTTGGCAGTGGAACGGCGGCAGACGGAGTCGGCAGATGGGACGGTGGTCCATTACTTACTGGTCCAGAGCCGACGGGTGGCAAAACCTGTTAAACTTCTGGCGGTCGGTTATGGTGCGTATGCGTTGGCGACATATACAGGAATGCTGAAGCGGCGGTGGGGGCCGTGGCTGGAGGCGGGCTGGGGCTTGGCTGTGGGCTTCATACGAGGGGGCGGCGACCATGACGAGGCGTGGGCACAGGCGGGCCGGCGATGGGGGCGTAAAAAGACACATGAAGACATGGAGGCGGTTATTAGAGCAGCACAGAAAGCATGGAGCATTGGGCCGCGCCAGTCGTGTATTTATGGACGCAGCGCCGGCGGTTATTTGGTTGGGGCACTGTTGGCACGCAACCCTGGGGGCGAACTCTTCCGCGGAGTCTATACGGAGGTGCCGTATGTAGATGTCCTTCAGACCACTACCAACCCCGCGCTTCCCCTCACTCGTATTGAATATGGAGAGTTCGGCAACCCCGCGGAGTCACTCGCCGACTTCATCTATGTGGGTCTCACGAGCCCGGCCACTGCGGCGGCGGCACAGTCATGCCCTGGGGTCTTCGTCTTGGCGCGAACGGCGGCACATGATAGTCAGGTCTATACATATGAAGCGATTAAATGGATTCGGCGGCTGCGGGCGAATGCTCCCTATGGTGAAGCGAAACTTTGTATTGTGGAGGGAGAGCAGGGTCACTTTACTCCGCCCGAATCTGAGGCGGCACAATATGGGTTGGACTTGGCCCTCGTGGAAGCGGCCTTTCAGGCCTAACTGGTCAACTGCGTAGAACCTGGTGCGTTCAGTTAAACCACACCGATGAAACGCACAAAAAATCTCAGACACAGGTATAAGAAGTAAAAAATGGCCGCAACTCGTAAGTCTGAACGCAAGGATCGCAAGAGCCGCAAGGCAGAACGCAAGGGGCGCAAGGCTGAACGCAAGTCCCGCAAGAATGTTACTATGCGTAAGAGTCGTAAGGCCGAACGCAAGGGTCGTAAGGCTGAACGCAAGTCCCGTAAGGCTGAACGCAAGAGTCGCAAGGAACGCAAGTCTCGCAAGAACTACCGCAAGCACTAAAGACCTTATATTTTGGAAAGTTCCAATAAATAAATGAAAACAATTCCTATAATGCTACACTATAGGAATTATTCTTATTCATCCACAATCTCCACGCGACCACGAGCATGAGTCGGTGCCGTCTTCTTAAGGTAGGCCCGACGATGGTCGGCGAGTGGTCCATATCGTTGAATCGCTCGTCGGTGTGCCTCTGTTCCGTAGCCCTTATTTGAGGCGAGTCCATAAATAGCCGCTTCTCGTGGGTGTGCCTCGCACCATGACTCCACAATCCTATCGTGTGAGACCTTGGCAATAATGGAGGCCGCCGCCACATGAAGATAAGTAGCGTCCCCCTCATCTACATTCACGGAGACCTCGCCGGCTCGTGTATCAGGAAGAGGTAATTGTCCGTCCAGAATTACACTATAGGGGTTGGGGGCGGATGTTCCATGTCGTTTTTGATAATCCTCCAGGCAGTCGTCTACTGCCTCACCGGTTGCTGCCTTACGGCGAGCAAAATCCTCCAGGCAGTCGTCTACTGCCTTACGGAATGCAAGTGAATTCGCCCAAAAGGCATTGTGCGAATCCACCGTCTCGGCTTCTACGCGTCCAACACCGACGCCAAGAGCACATTCCATTAACACATCATAGATTTTGAGCCGCCGTTTCTCGGACACCCGCTTACTGTCACGAATAAGGTGTGAAATGTCCCGAAGCTTCTGAGGAAACGCCGCCTCTGCCGGCAGTATAACGGCCGCAGCCACGAGCGGTCCCCAAAAGGACCCACGTCCCGCCTCGTCCACGCCGAGTTGCGGCGACGGCAGGTCTGGATGGAGTGGTAGAAGCATTCTTAATAGGCGGTCCCAGAATAATAACCCTATAGTGCAGTCCAATTGATATACACTATAGGAATAGTATTTTAGTTTATTCAATTTTTACAGGACATAGTAAATAGATAGGCTCTCTACCAAGAATGAAACAGTTAAAACAGATTCTTTTATGGGTCATTATTGTTCTGGTCGTCGCCGTGGTCGTGAATTATGCGCTTTCCTATTTTATGCCTGGGGGTCCTTACTTGGAGGGATTCGCATCACGCAGCGATTCTTATCCAACCTCCGTCCCAATGACGGATGGAAAGAGTGCAATTTCCAGTCTCTATTTCATGAAGAATGGTGCCTCTCTTACCGATGCGTCTTTAAATGCCGTCATGGTTGATAATAGTGGGGTATGTCCAGCCTCTGCCCTAGAAATGTCAAAGGATTGTTTCAATAAACTGGTGGGTATTTATTCACTTAATACTGGAGTAATTAGTGCCCCTGTCAATGTCCCTAATACTGCGGCGCTTAACATTGTTTCCGTTCTTAACAAACAGTTAGGTCTTGGTTACAGTACACTTTCTGCTTCTGCGATTCAGGGCGCTATGTCAACTCAGGTTGATTTATCTGGCGTATGTCATGTAGCCGCCACTGGCACAATTAGTAAGGAATGTTACAATGCCCTCATTAATGCCTTTGTCATTAACGCAAACAAGGATGGTGTGGTGTGTTCAACATCCGATGTTTCTGGTTCAGCCACTGCGCCCATCTCCTTAACCGACGATATTAAGAAAACCGCCTCCATAATTGGAACATCACTTTCCAATGCCGCATCTACTATCAAACCAACATCCGATGTTTCTGGCTCAGCCACGGCCCCCCTGGAAGCAAAGTGCACCGTCCAGTTTGGGTCTGATGTCGTGAATCCACAGACCAAGGCCGCTACGACCAAGGCTCCTGACTCCACTTGTACTACTACAGGTGATGTCGCCAAGACCACCAAGACCCCCGCCGTGGAACAGGGATGTGAATTTGCCCAGAAATTCCCCAAGGTCAATGTAATTAACCTCCGCGACTATGTCCATAAAGATGAAATCCCATGTTGGTCTTGTAAACTCTAAGGACCTTCGGTGCTGTGCCAAAAATACTTATGACATTTCAATATGTCATAACTAAACCATTCCTATAGTGCTGAACTATAGGAATGATTCTTTTTTCACAATTATAATTTCTACCTTTGGGGTAGGTATTATGTCTACTGGATATGTCATGTTTGTGGGGATTCTCATCCTCATAGTTGTATATATCTATACATACCGTAAAAACTTTGGACTCAAATTCGGTTCTTTATCCGAAGGCTTTATCTCCTACACGGTGGAAGACCCTTCCGCGAAGGCGGCATGTGCCCCTGCGACTCTTGTGCTTGACCCTGTGAAACCAGAAGTGGCCCAGCTCGGTGTCGGCTCCATCCCCCCCAGTAAGGCCGTGGGCGACATCCCTTCTTCCACCTACACTCCATCGCGCGCGGCGTCCATGCCCTACCGTAACCCTGGGACCGAACCGGCACGCTACATTAACATCCTTTCCGCCCTCCAACAGTTCCAGGCCTTCTTCGGCTTTGAGGCACCCGCCCTGGAGTCCGAATGCTCCCCCACTGTGGTCTTGCCCCTCCAGACTGCTCGTGCCGATATGAGTCAGTTACAGACACAGTCTGATGTGCTTGAGCGAAATCCCGGTATTCCAAGCACTATTACATCAAAGGAGCTCGCACTTATGATGAGTAACCTCCGCTTTCTCCAGAAGATGGCCCGCAAATTCAAGGCCAACTCAGGCACGGAACTCCTCGGCGCCAATTCCTATAGTGGAAAAGTGGTGGAAAGTTTTGAGGATGCCGCAGTGGAAGAGGATGAGGACGACACATTGGAGAGTTTCACCAATGAAGAAGAAGCAGCCACTAATACACCGGCCACAGCTGCTCAGCTGAGTGCCTTTAAGTCCTCCATTGAAACGGCGCTAACCCAGTTACGCTCAGGGACGGCCAACGCAACAGACCCTATTACGCTTGCGCGTGTTGCTGTCTTGGATCGCCTACGTCGTGATGTTGAGCAAATCATTATTGACCTGGATAATGGGGCAATTCGTGCAAGTGAAGTTCCCGTTTATTATGAGGACATTTCTGGAATTGCGAACCGTCTTGCTGATACGGATAAGAGTATTGGAACCGTGATTCGTAATGTGAGTCTCCCCCCTGTCCTTGCCAAACTGTTCCCCTCGGATATGAACTATAGGGATAAGATTACATTGGCTGAATTGGGAAATGATATTCGCTCCTACATGGACACTCTCACGGACGGTATGAGCTGGAAAGCGTCAGGGGATGTTGCCGTGGAATTAAAATATGATTCCCAGCGGGCGCTGGACATTGCGAAAGCACATGGGGCTACCGCCAGCGCCGGCGCAACGGGTTCTCGTAACCTACCAGGCAGTGAATCCGTAGAAGATAATCTCTATAGTGTAGATTCTAATCTGAAATCATATGATACATCCTATATGTATGAACACAGTAATGGCGCTTCAATGGATGGTGGTCGCCCATCTGGACTCAACGCGGATGGCACCCGTATTATTCTTCAGGAACCGGCGGTGGGGGGCTTTGACTGGAAGGGGCGAGCCGACTCTATTTGTGACCAGATTAAGTCGCGTGGTATGGACCCAAAGGCATTCGGTTGTGTGCGAGCAGCCGATGTTGGTGACAGTTACTCATGGCGCGGTAATGTCGCCATGGTATGCTCGCGTCTTGAAGGAACCACGGACCCCGGTTTGCCTGTCTCTGCTGGATGTCCTCCTAAGGACTGGGCTGGTTGGAAGTCATGAGCTAAAATTATATTCCAAAAATGATAGTCCCCTAAACCAAACACTATAGGGAAACTTCTTCTCCCCCATCAAAAAGATTCCCTATAGTGTAGATATGGCTAGTCAGTCGCAGTTTATAGATAGTGCTTTTATGCTGATTGTCGGTGTCCTTATTGGGCTCGTGATTGCGCGGGTTTTTGTCATGAAGAAGAGCACTGAAGGATTTGAGGTCTCAGCATCATGTTCCAACTGTGGAGAAATCGCCAATGTTGTATGCCCCCCATGTAAGGATGTGGATATGACCAAGTATGTCCTCAAGTCTACTGTCCCCCCATGCCCTCCCCAGCCGGACCTCAGTAAGTATATGTTGAAGACCGAATGTCCTCCTGTCCCAGACCTGAGTAAGTATGTCCTCAAGTCATCAATTCCCAAGCAGCAGCCGGTAATCCTGGACTGCTCCAAGTGCTCTAAGCCTTCTGGTGAATGTCCTCCATGCCCACGCCCACGCTGCCCTGAAGTGAAGTGTCCTGAGCCAACGGTGTGCCCACCTTGCGCGCCATGTGCTCGCTCCGAATGCCCGCCAACCAAGATGAAGTGTACGGCAACGGAACAGCCGCTCCAGCAGGTCCGCCCTTACTTGAGTCCATTGGATATTAATGTTTTCGGCTAGTTTTACTAGCCTTAAGGCCTGCCGCAGAGCGGCAGTTTTCGGATAGTAATTAAATAAATAATTCCTATAGTGTAAAATTATAGAGATTATTAAATGAATAATCTATGGAAAAAATAGGTATATTCCCTCTCAAAAGAAAATGGATACAAAATACTGGGGACCTTCAGGATGGAAGCTTCTTCATTTAATTGCGGAAGCCGATACTGTCCAAGGCCGTAAAATTAACCGCCCCTTCTGGGAATCACTTCCCTATGTTTTGCCGTGTAAGTTTTGCCGTGCGAGTCTCACAGAATATTATCAGGTACACCCTATTCCTGCGGAGCCGAAGGAAATGAGTAAATGGCTCTATACAATTCACAATTGTGTGAATGAGAAACTACGGAGTCAGGGACAGGACTTGCCGGCGAACCCCCCATACGATGCCGTAAGTGCACACTATAGGGAATTGCTTGGGCGTGGATGTACAGAGTCTGTCTTTCCTGGATGGGAATTTCTCTTTAGTTGTGCCGATAATTATCCTGGCACGGCACCGTCTAAGCCGATGCCCGATACTCCAGTGGAGGTTTTAGAGGCTACTAAAAAGTCTGGTTACCAATTGACTTTGGAGGAGGCGAATCGCTATAATCTTCTCGGTGCTGACGCACGTATTCATATGCTCCGCCGTTTCATGGATGCAGTGCCGGCGGTGCTGCCGTTTCCCCTATGGAGCTCGCTCTGGCGCCGTCACTGTAAGAAGGACTATTCAGGGCGTGGTGCGGCAAAACGAACCCTTTGGTGTATTCGCTGTGCGCTGGACCGTGCTCTGGCCCATAAGAGTGAAACAACATATCATGGTCTTTGCGTGGAACTCGCCGCGCAGCGGTCTGGATGTTCGGCTTCACGACGGGCAAAGACATGCCGAGCACTGCCTACAAAGAAGGCACTGCCCGCAAAGCAGGCAACCAAGCCTATGGGAAAGGCGAAGCGCTCAATTACCCATAAACATTAACATGCTCACATTATAGGTATTGTGAGTATGTTCACTGAACTCACACCCTTTCAATGGGTTATATTAATTCTATTTGTCCTCATGTGTCTTCATTACATATACATTGTTGCGGCAGATGCTGGAGTCAATACCTATAGTGTTAGCGAAGGGTTTGAAGATATGGAAAATAAAAAAACCGACGATTCCCTTTATACATGGATTTACGAACCGTCTCTCATCTACGATGAAACCTACGCCCAAATCTATGATGAACTTACCCTCGGCGCAAACCGACAGGCAGAGGAGGTTGCCCTATGTGTGAAAGAATGGAAAAAGGAAACGGAACCACACGCCGACCCCGCCAGCTGGAAAGTCCTTGATGTCGGCTGCGGCACTGGCATTGCGTGTCAGGGATTCGCAAAAGCGGGGGCCGGTGCCGTTGTCGGCATGGACCAATCAGGGCCGATGTTGCGCAAGGCTGATGAAAATCTACAAGGCAACAAGGACCTGGGGGAAGATGTGAAATCTGTGGTGGAATGGCGACAGGATAATGCCTATAATGTAAATGCGGCATCGCTTGGGGAATTTACCCATGTGACCGTCTTCTATTTCACCATTTATTACATGCGCGATAAGGAACTCTTCTTCCGCCACTTACACGGTTGGACGAAGCCAGGTGCACGGCTGGCGGTGGAGGTGGTCAATAAATATAAGTTTGACCCCATGTTGGATTCGGCGAATCCCTTTGTCTTCAGTCTTCAGAAATATTCTGACAAGCGGCTAAAACGAAGTGAAGTAAAGTTCAACAAGCTGGACTATGTAGGTGAATTTGATCTGGACGATGATGACAGCTCTGTAAAAGCCGAGTTCAAAGAAGTCCTCCGTTTTCATGATGGGGCTGTGCGTCGCCAGCGCCATGACCTCTACATGCCGAACTTGCCGGCGCTCATTGCCGACGCCGAGCGCGCACACTGGAAATATGTCGGCTTCCAGGACTTACTGCCCGTCGGCTTTGAGTATGCTTACCTATTAATGTTTGAGCGCGATGATACAGTGTAACTGTATGTTGCGCGAAAGTGCGGCGGAGCCGCACCGAAAAGGATGATTCCCTTTAGGGAATAATCCCTTGATTGATTTGGCAAAGCCAAATCCGAGCGCGATGATTTCACCTAAAGCTCACATATATAAGATTATAGGTAACTTTTGTGTAATGTCGTATACTTTAACATCATTATGTATTGGTAAAAAATACACACCTATAGTGAATCATTGGCTAAAACGCATACAATCTACTTGTCCAACAGTTGACAAAATCCAAATTTGGACTGAGGCTGATATTAAAATACAAAATATAAAATATAATGAATATGCGTGGTGGGACCTTATTCGTCTATATAATAATCTAGAATTACTTATTAAAACTAAGAAACCAGTAGTCCATTGTGACATGGATATTATTGTAGAAAAGGATATAGGACCACTTGTTAATCTTCCATATGATATTATTATTTCAACTGAAATAGGAGGGGCAAATGCTTTTCCAAAAGAGTGTAGTGAAAAACTTGGTTTTGGTGTATGTAGTGGTTTTTATGCTATTAAACCTTCTGCCATCTCTTTTTTGCTTGAATTATTTAAGATTATGGAAGAACGAAAGTATAATAACTATAGCGACCAAGTAAATATGATGAATATTTTTATAAATACGCCACATACCATTACTACTGAATTAATGGATAATGGAAAATTCATAAATCGTATTATTAGTATTAAAGGTATTAAAATATGTGTCCTTGATTTTAATGCTGTGATTCGTGATCCAATCTACTCTAAAGGACAATATGCAAATCATATTAACATTGACAATGTTGGCGGCACTAACAATTTCATACGTTATTTCTATGAACCGTTGGAATCTTTGCCACTCACATGCCGCTGTGGAAAACTTGGTGATACGAACAAATGTTCCCATATTCGTATGTAAAAATAACCCTATAATTCTACACTATAGGGGTTAGATATTGTTATTATCATTTTATCCAATTACATCCATTACTTTTCTGGGATCTACAATTTCAATTGTCCCAAAAATTTGGAGGCCAGACAAGTTAATATATATATATCATAAAGTACAAGAAAGATGGGTGGGTATTTCACTTCATCTCTTCTTGACGAAGCGGCATCCATCATTCTACTATAGTTCAGATATAAGATTTGAACTATAGGTATTATTTACTGAGCGGTCTTCGTTTCATAATTCACTGTCTCCTCCGCTTCTTCATCATCGGCAATGTAAATCTCGCCGTTGGTGGTGAGCCGTGGCTCAGGTTCGTTCCAGAGCATATGTTTACTTTTCACG
>JACCDG011733569.1_pt1 | contig 11769 bp, 17 predicted proteins | sample 7442471 | NCBI WGS metagenome assembly JACCDG01 (sample SAMN15323444, study PRJNA562643) | freshwater metagenome | isolation source: river surface water | place: USA:Blue River Watershed | collected 2017-08-17
CTCACCCACCTGTCCATTATACATTAATATCCCACAGCTTTAGCAGGCTTCTCACTCTTTCGAATGACGCAGTCACACGTTAATGTATTTTAATTGGTGCGGATGGTGGGACTCGAACCCACAAAATTTGGCTTCTAAGACCAACACGTATACCAATTCCATCACATCCGCAATTTCTTTACCATTATTGAAATACACTCACAGGAGTTGAACCTGCATACCTGAGGAAATCATCAAGCTGTGTTCCGTCACATCTGCGTGGCCTACGCATTTGTGTATTTCAATAATGGTACTCGGTAGGGGAATCGAACCCCTCTTCCCGCCGTGAAAGGGCGGTGTCCTAGACCGATAGACGAACCGAGCAAATTATCTTTTAAATTTTTAACGAACAAGTTTTGTTAGCATTATGTCTAACAAGTCTCTAGTATATAGCCTTTCCAACAGTGTGTCAACACTTTTTAGAAAATATTTTGGCCGACCACACAGGACTCGAACCTGCAACAACCGGTTTCGAAGACCGGGACTCTTCCATTGAGCTAATGGCCGAATTGTGGGATGGCACTAAACCCACGCAGGTGTGCTACGCACTATACCATCTATGTGACGCAATCAGCTATGCCTGTATCCGTCATGTCATCCTGCAAACTTGGCGCGGCGGATAGGACTCGAACCTATATAGGACACTTTAGAAGAGTGTTGCCTTTCCATTAGACTACCGCCGCATATAAAAACACACTCATGTCTTTTACATTGCCGTCGGTGACCTTTCCCGTACTCATCTTATAGACGAGTTGAATGTGTTTTTATATTGGCAGTGAGTGAGAGATTCGAACTCTCGGACCCTTTCGGATCGTCACCTTTCCAAGGTGGTGCAATAAGCCACTCTGCCAACTCACTATATGGTGGCCATAACCGGGGTCGAACCAGTGACACACGGATTTTCAATCCGCTGCTCTACCAACTGAGCTATACGGCCATATCTTGGTGCCCTGAAGGAGACTCGAACTCCCACGCCTAAGCACAGCGACCTCAACGCTGCGTGTCTACCAATTCCACCATCGGGGCCAATTGTTAAATGTCCTGCCGACTGGCACCGTTGTCCGTGCCTTATTCTTCCCATGACGTAACAATACCGTCTATTGACAAATTGTAAGTTCGAACAGATCGCGTTTCCATTCTAGATACGCCACTTTCCCAGGGCGGGGGCAATACAACTAAACAGGACATTTAACAATTGGTGCTCTAACGTGGGATCGAACCACGATCTCTGTCATACCAAGACAGCGTACTAGCCATTATACTATGAGAGCAAAACAGGATGTGGTGCCTAAGACCGGGACTCGAACCCACGGCACACCCCCAGCGGGCCGGCCTCGCGAAAATGGAGCGAGTAATTTTATGTTGCTGCAATCATCCTAAACTTGGTTCCTCCACCACGAATTGAACGTGGAATAGCCGGTTATCAGCCGACCGTTATACCATTTAACTATAGAGGAATAAAACTTGGCGTCGCCGGAGGGATTCGAACCCCCATCTCTTCCTTGACATGGAAAAAAATATATGCTGAACGTACTCTTAACAGAGTCACCTTTTATAAGTGTCCTAACCATTAGACGACAGCGACATTAAATTGGCGGAAGGATGGCGTAATCGAAACCCTGGGCCGTTAGGCCTCCAACTGTGTTCAAAACAGTGCCAGCATCCCCGGCTGGACAACCTTCCATTAACTTGGCGCCCCCGTATGGAATCGAACCACAATCCCCGGCTTCGTAGACCAGTGTATTATCCATTATACTACGGAGGCAAATTTTTGGTGCCCCAAGAGTGACTCGAACACTCAGCATCTTCCTTTTGAGAGAAGCACGTCTACCAATTGCGTCATTGGGGCATTGTTTGGGGTGAAAGGGGGAATCGAACCCTCCCTAACTGTTTCACAGACAGTTGTGCAGCCATTACACTACTAACACCATTGATGGATGCGGGTGACAGATTCGAACTGCCGATGCTCCGAGCTTATGAGACTGGAGTGGTGGCCACCCTACCCGCTATAAATTGGTAGTTCCTACTGGGTTCGAACCAGTGACCTTCACAATGTCAATGTGATATTCTACCGCTGAAATAAGGAACTATTATTGGCACCCGTCCTAGGACTCGAACCTAGTATTACCTGACTTCAAAGGCCAGTATCTCGTGCCACTTCGATTTGACGGGCATATATTTGGCAGGGGATACAAGAATCGAACTTGTGACCTCGGAATCAAAATCCGATGTTATGCCATTTAACTAATCCCCAACAGAAACAGGTTCTCTTTTTAAGTGCTACCGCTACACCACACCGGCTGACCAATGCCGGGCCAGGATTCGAACCTGGGCCTCCTTTTTTGCAGAAAGATTATTTTGATTGCTGAAAAGAACCTAATGGTCAAACTAAAATTGCTAGTGGCCCACAACTACTTTTGTCTTATAGACAAATATAATTCTTCCACGGACTAGCGCCGTATACCCACTCAAGGATACTTTTTATGCCAAAATAAACAGGATACGTTACTTTATGGCTACTGCTCTACCAATTGAGCTACATCCGACTGCTTTTTAGGCTTGATCGGAAGGTAGGGATCGAACCTACAACCCGTGGCTTGGATAGTAATTATTGCTGAATGTATCCTAAAATTGAAAACCACAGCACAGGCTGTGGCGACCTCTGGGGGATGCTATGCAGACAACTCCGGAGGGATGAAAATGGAGCGGGTAGCGAGAATCGAACTCGCGAATAAACCTTGGCAAGGTTTCAGGTTACCATTACATCATACCCGCATAATTTTATTTATAGAAGCTATCTATGAACTTCCAATATTCTGGCATTGATGGATCACGTTCAGGATTTCCTAAAAATGACATCCACAATTTTGTTTGTTTGTTTTTACGCAAATTTTTAACTTGTACAGTTCTTGCTGATAGCCCATCATGTGCATAAGGATCATATGGCACTGGGATTGTATACTCAACAAAACCAAGACCAATTTTAGGATACTCTTGCTCATCATGTTCACTGAGCCATTTGATCCAAGTGTCGTGTTTCAAGCAATAAAGGCCATACTGTTGTGTGGCATAACCGGATTTGACAATCAGTGGACAATCACAATGTTTTGGACTATGTAACAATGCGTTATATAGACCTTTTTCTGCATAAGTTAGCATAAAATCTCCTGTGATTTACTTAGCATACCAATCACAAGTGTTAAAGAATTCCATCCAAGTTGTTCGCCGCACAACTGGAAAGGCGGGGGTCTGTATTTTGCATACTACTTGTCCTATTATACTCCATATGCAAGGGAGAGGCTCTGGAGCCGGCTTGTGGATAAACACAAGTATCATCCGGCATAAAGGTTTTCAAAGTGCCCAACTATCTTTCTCAAGGACTCGCTGGATTGTCTCGTATGAAGGAGTTTAACTACCTTGTGTTGCTACTGGTGTGTCAGTCTCAAGAATAGGGACCTAGCGCACAAGGGACTCAACTTCTACGTCTACCTTTGAAATTTGGCTTCGTTGGTAGGGCTCGAACCTACGTTGCGGGCTCAAAATCGCGTATGCTGGGTGCCCGAGTTCTTCCGAATAACTATCCTCACATCCCCTCATTGCCTTATCTCGACGTTCACACATTTCAACCTGTCCGGCACTTCCCCGGCTCACAGTGTTTGGTTTTAAAGCCTACGCGATTGTTATCTACTTTGTGCTACTAGCAGCCTTATCTCAACTACTCAATGCTACTTTCATTACCTCTCTAAACTACAACGAAATAAAATTGGTGCCCCAGTCCGGAATCGAACCGACTTCTCCTGCTTACAAAACAGGACCTCATCCATTAAAGGTTTCAGGGGCAAATTTAGCTGGCACTATGTGCCAGAATATAAGGTGGCGGATACAGGAGTCGAACCTGCTAATTATGTTTGCTGTAAACATTCAAACTGAATATTTTCCACAACCATGTGGAAAGTATCCGCCATAAACTTGGTGTGTGAAGAAGGACTCGAACCTCCAATAGTACCATACTAAGCAAGCTGCCGCCGCCCAAGGGACTCGAACCCTTTACCTCAACTGCCGTCAAGCTGTCTACCGTTTCAGCATTCACACATTAATTTGGTGCAGGGCGTGGGATTCGAACCCTATAACATTGCTGCTATATTTTCGCATTCACCTCCAGGAGATCAACCCCTTTGGTCACACCATGTGAGACCCCGCATAATCTTTGAATCAACGATAACCATTTCGTTTCAGGTACTTTAAAAGTCCTGAACATCTTTTAGCATCACGAAAAACGTGCCAAGAAACCTTTCCAGCTTTCTTAGATTCCACTTTACGATAATATGCTTTCATGGTTATCTCTCTAAAATTGGTGGTGATGAGTAGAGTCGAACTACCACCGGACTCCGTATGAAGGAGGCGCACTACCGTTATGCTACATCACCATATAATATTTGTAAAGCTGGCTCACTCGAGCACCTCGCCCTCCGCGGACGGTATTCTGTTGTCATCATCAGTAGTATCCAACAACGCAGGGCCCATTGTTATTTTCTTCTACTAACTTATCGCGTCCCTTGCTAATCCCCGTCGGGAAACACTCAGGCTTTCACTTAAACTACAGCTTAACAAATACCATATGGAAATACACTGACTGGAGACTATGTCTAGGGGTCCAGCATGCCTAACAATGTATTTTCATATGGTAGGGGCACAGGGAATCGAACCCTGATAGACCGGTTAAAAGCCGGATATTCTAGCCGTTGAATTATACCCCCATATGGTCCCGCTACACGGATTCGAACCGTGACCTCGATGATTAAGAGTCATGTATGCAACCAGTAACACCTTAACGGGATTGGATCGTATTAAATTGATTTTACGTGCCAATCAAGACCATACGGGGGTCAAGATTGACACTAACGTTTACCTGAACGTTTCATGTCGTTCTCCTTTTGAACATTTAAAAATACAGGATTGCTTTTTTGAAGTTTAGATTAAAAGTCTAGTTCATTAAAGTTTGCTGAAACAATCCTAAAACTGATTGAGATTCCTGTTGACGTAGATCTCGCCACTCTGTCTTACCCTTTCGGTTACTTTGTACTCAGGGCACAAAGCTACAGGTTCTCAAAACTTGGTGCCGCCTGTTGGATTCGAACCAACTTCCACGATGCTTCAAACCGTTGCTATGACCACATCAGCTAAAGCGGCATTATTGGCGGGGAACTACAAGATGCAGTTAAGATACTTTGGACAGTATCTAGTTTTTTATTCCCCATAAATTGGTCTCCCTACCAGGATTCGAACCTGGACCACACGGCCCCAAACCGTGTACGCAACCTGATAACGCTTTAGAGAGATAAAACTTGGTGCAGCCAAAGGAGTTGAACCTTTGCGGGAATCTAGAATGCGGCGCACAGAGCGCCTACCCAACCACTACTGCATTAACTTGGCGGGTAGCAACAGAATCGAACTGTTACCATTTCTAGTAGATCGGTTTAGCAAACCAACTCGTGCCCAGCAACACTACTACCCATAAATTTGGTGGAACATATCGGACTCGAACCGATCAGGCTATCTGCTTGCAAAGCAAATCCGGGTGCCCATGCCCATGCCCCATTTTTCTGATACGACAGGATTCGAACCTGCAGTCACTTGCGTGTAATTTCAACAGGTTTAGGTTACTATGTAACCGGAGGCGGTTTAAGAGTCCACCTTAGCCCGTCACGTATCCCATTCCGAACACGTACCATACTAAAACTTCTTTGCTCCGTACACTGGGATCGAACCAGTCTAATCAGTGATTAACAGTCACGTCCTTGCACCTTGCTTGGATTCTACGGAGCAAAGAAGTTTAATTCTTTGCATTAAATTTGTCGGTGCGTATGGAGTTGTACCCCAGACGTTTGTCGGCTTTTATAGTCCCCACACCTTTAGGACCACCGTGTCTCCGTTCTTCTTGCAAGAAACTCTCGGGCAGTGTTAGAGACCGCCCTTCCCTATTAGTACAATGTCTAACACTACTAAGAGGAGTACTTTGGCGCCGTGGACGGGAATCGAACCCGCCTAAATCTCATCGACAGTGAGGTACCATAACCCAGATGGCTACCACGGCATGTTGGTACTGCGTACGGGAATCGAACCCGTCTCTTCGGCTTGAAGGGCCGAGGACCTACCCAGAAGTCCAACGCAGTATAATAAAACAGGATTCGCTTTTTTTCTTAAACATAGAAATTTTATATTTGCTGAATGAATCCTAAAACTTGGTTCCTCCACCACGAATTGAACGTGAAATGACCGGTTATCAGCCGATTGTTATACCATTTAACTATAGAGGAATAAACTTGGTGGAGAGTGATGGAATCGAACCACTTGGCAGCCACCCAACTTGACAAGGCCTACCGGGTTACAGCCGGCAATTGGGAACACCCTCCGTATCACACACTCTTGCGAATGTGTAGTATAAAACAAGCTAGTTAGATCCCGTCAAGGGGGAAACGTTATACGATTTCCTAACTTGCTTTATACTCTAGGTTTTTTCACACACCACACAAGGTGCTTCTCATCCCCTAGGCCGCCCTCATTAAAGTCCATGTTTTAAGTGCGGACAGGCTCGCGTTGCCTATAACACTTTTTGAAGTTAGTCACAATCTACGACTGCGTCTTCCTTCTTTTGAAATGCATTGTAATAAAACTTTGCACGTTTAAACTTGTTTTCGATAAGCCTTTCTAGCTCATCGTCGTTCAACGTATGTTGTTCTAAAAACTTTGCATTTCTTTGTTTTCTAAAATCTTCGAAATCCATTTTAAAATCCTACAAAACAAAAAACCCTGGGTTTTTAATCCAGGGTTCCTTAGAGCTTGTTGATATTTGCTTAATTAAGCATAACCACTTCCTTCTATGGAACCCGGGCTAATATAGCCCTCTGTTGTGCGATCACTATTATGTAGATTACTAATCAATGACCAAAGTTGGGGCATCGCCACCGGTTGTTTGGCTAAAGATCTAAATCCAAATTGTAATGATTGCGTAAACATTTGTATTAGTTTTCCTTGTTTTACATACGCAGCCCATCTGCGCATGTTTGTATTATATATCCTTTGTCACCTGTTGTCAAGTACTTTTTGAAATTATTTTTAAAATATTTTCATCTAGCTCTGTAACAACATGTCTGCATTGTATGGCAAGTTTCCCTGCCTGTCAACACCTTTCTTAAAAATTTTGTATCGTTTTTAAGACACAGATGTCTGCTACCAATATCTCTACTGTATAGGTATTTATGAAACTTGTCAATACCTATACTCAAATGGCTGAATTTCGTTGTGTTTTTACAACATTGCCTTATTCTGCCTCTTGTCCAATAGCCTTGTACCCTGCCCAACTTGGATGCACCTGATCTGCTTGATAGCGTGTGGGCTTGATGACAAAGTCACCAAAACTTAGGGCAATCAGCTTGACGTCCTCTGCTTGACGGATGAACTTCTCTGGATTGGGCATTACCCAATACACACGTTGCGCCTTGACACGTTCACGCAGCTTGTACAACTCATTATAAGTCTTGATACCATCCCAATCGTTGGACCCAAGGCTGATAATGACTACTTCAGCACCAAAGTCGTTTTGGCGAGGAAGTACATATTGCTGATAGTACTGGCGGCTGTTGATGCCACCTTTGGCGATTGTAGTACATTGTGGTTTGAACTGGGCAGTACCAACAGCAATGCTATCGCCTAGAATTAAACAGTCTAGCATGTTAATCTCCAAAGAAGTATATAGCTTTGAAACAACAAAAAGCCCACGAAAGTGGGCCTTGTGTCATTCCATCCTGACGTAATCGTCTTTGCTAACTCCACATTCTGGACAGTTTACAGTATCTGGCAAACTTAACCAATCTGCTTCGCTTAGTGTATGTCCACAGACAATGCAGACATAAGTTACTTCATTTTGTTCACTCATTTCATTTCTCCTAGTTTGACTTGATATGCCTCTGCATGGCGTTGCTCGACTTTTGCCAATGCTGCAAAACGCTTTTCAGCCATTGCCAATACTTTCTTGAATTGTTCAGCATGTTCAGCTGATTCTTCAATTTGATCTTGGAATTCACTTTCAGCAGCGTGACCTTCCATGGCTGCTTGATTTTTAAATGTTGGATACATTGATGTGAATTCATGTGTTTCACCCTCAATGGCCAATTCCAAGCACTTGCGAGTATCAGGCTTGCCGATTAGCAGTTCTAGATGACCCCATGCATGTAGTAGTTCCTGATCAGCTGTATGTTCGAAGTGTTTTGCCACATCTTCATATCCCTCAGCTCGGGCTAGTTTAGCGAAGTAGCGATACTTGATGTGAGCCATAGACTCCCCAGCAAGTGCTGACTCTAAGTTCTTAAGTGTTATAGACATAATGCCTCCTGTTGTTGATGTTGATATTATATAATTTAATTATCCTATTGGTCAAGCAAAACTCATAGTTTTTCAATTGTATTTTCTAATAGGGCTTATAGGTCCAAGCAATGAGTATGAGGTCTACGACCTATGTCTACGCTATCGCTCGACATATTTTTTTCTCTCCTACCTGATGAAACATGATGAACAAGATAGTTGAAAGTTTTGCTAGATTGCGAAGTCATACGGCACCCGAAGACAGTTCGGGTCACCGTGAGTGATGTTTGCTGAGTTAGCATTGCACACTGGCAATAGGTATTTGTTTTTCCACACCTCTGGGCTCTGTACCTTACCCCACCTATTACGATTTTTAAGACCTCCGCGGTGCCACTTGAAGTCATGGGTGTATTGGAAATTGATTTCAACCTAATCCGACTATTCAAACGTTCTAGCTGTGGGCTAGACATTTTAAGGCGTCCTGTTAAGGATAGTGAATAGAAGCCGTCATGCGATGACGAATTGGGTAGTGGGTCACACATCAGAACCTTGCCCAGCGGAATGCCATACTGGCCCGCCAACCTTGTGTCGCAAATGTTTTGCCTAGTTGCCTAGAGCCTGAAGTGTGCCTTTAATGTAACAGTCTATGGTCTGAATCGAATCGAACCGAATGATTCGATTGACCAAAAACGGTTCAGGTGCCCGAATACTTTAATCTAATAAAGCTGACTTTATTTGTATCGTACAATGGCACTTGGTAGCTATTGTTTATTCTCCTGAAAGGACCATGGCGGATTTTCATCCGTTTCAAGTCCTTTTGCAGTTCTCTTATATCAGAGCGTTTGACTTCAACTGTATTCATATGGAGTACTTGGGTGTCCATAATCGACCTTGATGTCATTACTAATGCCATCATACTCTGCATAGTAACTTTCGTTTGGTTTAACTTCACGCCAGTCTTGATACTTGAGTTGTGCAAATGTTACTTGTTTCTTATCCAATAAGTCACATATAACGAACGAACTAGCACATGCACCACGGATATACTTAAACGGGCTGTGTTTATATTCACCAGCCAATAATGCCTTGTGCATTTCGCTTTGAGGTCTAAACATCACTCGTGTGATACCTAGCTTCTGATTACGAAGTCTAAATTTATCAATTAAAGTAAGTTCTGTTAGAGTAGCTTCGTTGTTTTCGTCTACACGCAACAATGCGTTTTTAAACTTTAACGAGCCTTTTGTATGATTGTTATCTGGAGTCTCTTTTGTACTCCACGGTAGCTGTGCGTCTACGTGATTAACATACAGGGTTTCACCATGGAATTTTAAGACCCACATGGGAACGGTCTGATCTTCTAAGTGTTTTTTGTTAAAATGGAACACTACGTCCTTACATGCATATTCAATCTATTTCATTTTCTTTTTTTCCTTTGGTTTGTTTAAAAAAAATCTAAGAACTCTTTCGTTCTCTTGGTACTTATCCCAGTTACCAAACCCAGCATAATCATTTGGGTCTGTTTCACCGCAAATAGGGCAGTACCAATGTGTCCATTTGTGAGCAGTTGTAGTAGTGGCATTTCTTTTTACCCTGATTGGTTTCTCAGAGTATTCTGCTAATACTTGACAATGCTGACAAACAGACGGCCCTAACCCCATTAATCAATATCCAGTTTATATTTGTAAATCTTTCTAAAACCATTGTGTAACGGTTTCAGCCTATTGTAATATCTAAGAGTTAAGTAAGTCAACTCTTCTGGACTGACATCTAGAAACGCCACTCTGTGATTTGAACTAATGATACGTGCCCCAGTTACTACATCACACCAGCCACTATCGTGGTAGTCCAATTCAGTCTTTACTTCGTTGGGATCAAAAACTTCAAATTTGATGGAAGTAATGTTGAGGAAATCAACGTCTTCATCAGTGAGGGGATGTTGTAATACATAGTCCATGTGCGTATTATAGCAAAGAAAAAGGAGACTGTCAAGCCCCCTTAGTGCTGGTTACGGGAATCCAGCGACACCCAATCTTGTGCCCGCATTATTATTTAACAGCGAAATTATTACAATCGTGTTACATTAAGCAAAAATTTCCAATGCTGTTCCACACTCTGTACAGAACTTTGCGTTGTGCTTGTTCTGACGACCGCAGGTTGAGCATTTTACTTTGTGCTTGACTGTTACTGGTTTGACGACAGGTTTATTATCACCCAAATCACCCAACAGTTTGATAACCATTGAGTGTGATGCTGATTCCATCAATCCCATGGTAACTGTAGAGAACTTTTGTTCACTCTTGCTACCTGGTACAGTAATGCCTGTATCACACCAGTCCATGGTTGCCATACCATCATGCAATTCGCTGATACTGTTCATGAGACCATTGTCAGCACAGTATTTGTCAACTGCTGCACTTGCTGCTTGTGCAGTTGCCTCACCATTTTTACTAGTGTCAATACCACGCATTACACCACCAACATTCATTTGGTTGATAGCACCACTGGCACTTACGCTGAAGCGATCACCCAGTCCACCACTGACGCCAGTGCTGGTTGCATTGGTGCTGTAATATGGTGTTGACCAAGGTTTGTAGATTTGTGTATTCCAGAATGGATCTGCAATGTTGATTACAGGGCGTGGTTGCTCGAATTGGTGCTCGATGCGGATCAAACCATCTTCTAACTTGATACCGCGTGGGCCATTTTCGATTGTTTCGGTACGCTCAATAAACTTGAAGCGATTACCTGCTGAAAGGTTGCCGTTCTTAATCCAACGCTCAAGATCGATTTCACGACCCGGGTCAATGACCAGTCCGCCAGGAACGGCATTGTCACCGTCTATATAGACGTTAACAACTGCTCTTGTTGTGTGTAGATTTTTTAATAGAATTGTGTATTCGCTGCCAAATGGGATATACACTGTGTCCTTGAATTCACGAAGGACTTTGCCGTTTACTTTGATTGCCGCGGCGAGCTTGTTTCCATACATCATGGTATCTCCTTTTTACGGTGTACTGACTAAACACCTAGTTTCTTAAAAGTCAGTTAGTATGTCACACCATGTGACAAAATTATTTATCTAGCCCAGATATCCAGTCGAATTTTTTACCTTCTTCGTGGTATTGTCTAGCACGACCTGAGTAATAAAATACTTCATTACACATTGTACACTTATATCTATGTAAGTCAATATCTACATAGGTATTTTCTGTAGTCCATTCCCATCGACCTTCAACCTCACCAGTGTACCAGTTTTCCTCTTCAACCCAACGACTGGTTTCACGAGAGTGATTGCAACTCATACATTATTCCTTCCAATGCGACTGTAGCCCAAGCTGCTTTTAATTTCTTTTAAATCTTGACGATCAA
>JACCDG010083289.1_pt1 | contig 11768 bp, 14 predicted proteins | sample 7442471 | NCBI WGS metagenome assembly JACCDG01 (sample SAMN15323444, study PRJNA562643) | freshwater metagenome | isolation source: river surface water | place: USA:Blue River Watershed | collected 2017-08-17
CATTGCAAGCCGAAGTTCAGACCAAGGGCGGCGGAACCCGCTTCGTAGATCTGAGCCCCGATGCCGTTTCGGTGCTATCGCTGTGCAACCGGCCCAAGAACGATGACAACGCCTTTGTGTTCGATGACACGAACCGGCGCAAGATCTGGGAAGCGGCCGTCGAGAGTGCCGGGCTGGAAGATTTTCACTGGCACGACTTGCGGCACACTTTCGCGACGTGGCTTGGCTCTCGGGGCGGTGGGTTGCATGTAATCCAAAAGGCGCTCGGTCATTCAAAGATCGAGACGACGATGAAATATCTCCACGTCATTCGCGAAGACGTTAAGAGCGCAGTCGGCCGGCTGCCCACCGTGCTTGATACCGACGTGGTTCCGCTTAAGAAGGTTGTAGGGGCTAACGATGAGTAGGACGGACGAGGGGCTGTCTCTACTCAACGGCAAAACGCACCACGCAAGTTCCCCCGCACCAACTACCCACAAAAATCCCCACACAGTCCGCTAGATGATGTCGGAAACGCCTTATTTTATTGGTGTTTTGCGATACATAGCGGACGATCCACAATCTAGCGCTCTGAACCGACTGAGCTAAGGCGGCTAACTAAAAATCCTTATTTAATCGCAGGATATTAGGCGACATGGCCAAAAACACCAAAACCAGAACTGCACAAGAACATCGCCAGACTTGCAACAGACAGCACCCACAAAAACACCCACACTGCCCTCCCTGTGGATCGGCCAATGCGCGCCAGCCAAGGCGCCGCAATGTCCATGGCACGGCTTACGCCATCCCCACGCCAAAGAGAAGGCGCGAAAAGTCGCTCATCCAAAATTGGGTGGTCTACGTGAATTACCGTCGCCTGAAGGCGACGGCTTCTGAGTCAATCTAGGCGGCAACCCGCTCGATTAACGACCCAACGCCCATTCCGGGCGAACGACCAAAGGCCCTTTGATGCACAACCATCGCAGAAGCAACGTCCCGGTCGAGAACACATCCGCAAGAACAGCGGTGCGTGCGCTCGGCCAGCGTTTTCTTCGCGACGGTCCCGCATTCGGGGCACGTCTGGGAGGTTCCTCGCGGATCAACCATCACGACCTCGCCGCCAGCATTCGCAGCTTTGTAGGAGGTCATCGCGGTCAATTGAGCCCACGAGGCGTCATAAACATGCTTCGCCAGCACTCCGCCAGCGAGGCCTTTCGTGTTGAGGTCTTCGAACGCGATGCGTCCGAAGCGATTGACGAGCTTACGGCTTTCTTTGTGCAGAAAGTCGCGACGGGCAGCACCAATGTGCGCCTGAAGCTTCGCGGCAGCGGCCTTGCGCTTGCGGCGGATTTTCGAGCCGCGCTTGCATCTGGCGAGGGCGCGCTGCAAGCGTCGGAGCTTCGCGGCGTTACGCTTCGTGATATTCGGACGGGCGACCGTCTCACCATTCGAGAGGGCGAGAAGCGAGGTAAGGCCAAGATCAACGCCGACGCTATCGGGGCTGGCCCGGTCAACGGCTTCGACCTCGACGTGAAAAATGATGTACCACTTGCCCGCGTTGCGCGAGAGGATCGCCGACGCTGGCTTGCTCGGCAGCTCACGATGCGAGCGGACTTTGATCTCGCCTGGGATGCCGACAAAGCCGAGCTTGCGGTTCTTGCGGATCGTCAGGCCGTCGCCGACGCGGAAGGCGGCAGCGGGGTAGCGGTCACGGGCACGGAAGCGCGGAAAACCCGGCGTTTGACCTCGCTTGCAACGACCGAAGAACGACTTGAACGTCTTGTCGAGCTTGCGAAAAACCTGTTGCTGAGCCGTGGCCGACCAGCGGCCTTGGTTCGGGAGGTCTTTGCGGATCGCAGGCAGCGCCGTGATTTGGTCATTGCAGCGAACGCTGACGCCCTTCTCGTAAGCCTTGATCCGATGCTCAAGGGCACAATTGTAGAGACCGCAGAAGTCGGCGAGCATCTCGGCCAAGAGCGCGGCTTGCGTCTTGTTCGGCTCGATCCGGTATCTGTAGCTCAGTACGGCCACGGTCTACTTGCCCTTCTGGTTTTCGATGTACTTGCGAACGGTCGCCTCGGAAACGTGACCCACGGTGCTTGCGAAGTAGGAACGCGACCACAGCGTAGGGAGACGCGAACGCAGGTGCGGAAACTCTTGACGCAGAAACCGGGACGACGGCCCCTTGAAGCGGTTAACGATCTCAGCAGGCGAACGCGTCGGATCGGCCTCGACGAACAGGTGAACGTGGTCCGGCATCACTTCCATTTCGTGAACGAGAAAGCCGTGCTCGGCGGAAATCTCGTTGAACAACTGCTTGAGCCGCACATCAACGGGTGGAACAAGAACGGGCCTCCGGTACTTTGGACACCACACAAGGTGGTACTTGAGGCTGAACACGGCTCCGGCGTTTTTGGCGTATCTATCTCGCGTCATACCGCATTATATACGCGACGCACAACTAACTGTCAACACCTGGACGAAAGAAAGGGTCGCGCTTCCGCCGCCAGCTAAAGCAGGCGGTCCCCGCGCGACAAAACCTATGGAGTTCGAGTATCTTTGTCGCGAGTTTCTCTCTGCATCGACATGTGTTGTGCATGCAGTCTAGCCGCAATAGAGAACACACGGCACGAGGTAACTGCCGTCTGGATAGGTCTCGATCACCGCGTTTGACGTAATCTTGCCGACCGTGCTGGAGCGGATGATATCGTCGGCCTGCACGCGCCCACAGCCGTTGCCAGCGCTCTCGATCAAGTCGCCACCGTGCACCGTCACGCCAGCATCGATACGGATCAGGTACGCGCCAAGCGAGGCTACGTGGGCGTCGTTTGAGTCCATATCGTCTGTGTCCCACGCGAGGAACACGCCATAAACGCGCTTGCTGCCTTGTGTGTCGCTGATTTTGAACTTGGCAAGCTGGTCGTTGCTCTCGCCGGGCCATGAGCACATGTCGTCAATGGTCTCGACAATGGTTCCGCGTGGAATGTCGAGAATACCGAGGTCTGAGAGCTGCGACCAGTGGGCACCGCAAAACGCGCCGTAGGTAACGGTTGTCCCGCTGACTGAAATTTGCCCTTCGACCGTGCCGTCCTGTGAGATATTGAGAACGGCTCCGTCGTTCGTTTTGCGATTGTAATTCCCAACCACGCCGCCATCGACAGAACAGTACAGAGTGCCGCTGCTTAAAAGTGACCAACCAGCAACGTTGTTGCCAACAGGATTGGCCACATTGTTGTAAATGTTGCCACCAGTCCACAGTAGATTATCTCCGCTTGATACGTGCGTGAAGTAAGCACTTGACCCAAACTTGATCACGGCTCCAGAGGCGAAAAAAGCATCAGACCATGCTCTTCCAGACGCGCCAAGCGCAGCACCGCCGTTTGCGGCTGGTTTGACCTCTGCGTCGAATGTGTAGCCGTTAGACGCCCCGGCAAAGGCGAGTCCATTTGCGGAATGCGTAGCCGTGACATCGCCGTTATTCCAATTGACTTCGCCGCCGCTGCTGAGATGCACAACGGACCAGCCAAGAGAAGTTGTGCCTAGCGTTGCCCCGCCATTGGTCTCGGGATGGATGTCCGTCACGACCCCCGGGGACGTGTTGAACACCACTTTCCCGGTTCCGGTCTTGTTGGCAAGTATATCGGCCAGCGCGTCAATGGCGGCGTCGATGATGTCCATCGCCGCATTGAATATGACCCATTTTTTCGGCTGATCCGTGCGCTGGTATGGGATGCTGTAATTGGTGGTTTGATCTGCCATGTACGCCATCCGTAATGTTGTACCGGCCATTCTCGCACAGTTGACCGGGCCATGTGATTAGTTTACTATCCGGCGTGGCTAGTACACGGAGCGACGCATGAGAGAGATTCTCAAGATCCGAGCGGCTGGGGACAGGCTGATCGTGGAGCGCGAGGGACTGACCACCGACCTGGGGGCGCAAGACGGCGTGCTTGGCCGGCTGGCCAATGTCGCGCGCGGTCTTCTGGATGCGGATGAGCGCCAGCTACTCGAGAAGGTGCTGGGGCTCGGGGTTGGTGTGGCTGAAATCACAGTGAGAGAAGGGAGAAAAGATGACCAAGAAGAGTGATGGCTTTTTTACTTATTGGAATTCAGCGGAACCGTTCTCGCCAGAAGTAAGGTCGATCACGCATGCTTATGGTGACGAACACCTTGTTTTTGATTCCAAAGAGTCGTTGGACATCGGAAAGGGACTATCCGATCTCGCCAAGTGCCGGGGGCTGTTGCCTGAAAGTGGTCCGTTTGCACCACTCGGCAAGGTGCCATCGCTCACTATGGGCGTTGAATACGCAAACTCTCTGCGCTCTGTTTCAATGATCAATAAGCTACATATCGCGATCAAGGAGGCGAACAGAGCCGAAAACAGACGATCTGAGAGTATTGAAGAATGATATACCGCGGCATCAGAGGCATTACTGACGATCAGACCGAGTGAAACGCCGTAAGTGCCGCGTCTGTTGCCGTCGCCGTCTCATCAGCAAGTTCAGGGACGGGCGAAGCGTCTGTCGCGAATGCTGTTGTGATCGTGACAGAGAGAGACGCCGCGACCTCAGGGATCGTGCAAGGCAACTACTCAAAGACGCCAAGCGCCGCGCCGCGAAACGCGGGCTTAAGTTCACGATCACGCAGGAGTGGGTCGAGAAGAAGCTGAAGCGCGGAAGATGCGCCGTCACCGGCATTCCGTTCTCTCTTGAATCAAAAGGCCCGCATGTGCCGTCGATTGATCGCAAGAACCCCGCGCACGGCTATACGCGCCGGAACTGCCGGATCGTCGTCATTCACCTGAATGTGGCTCTTGGATCTTGGCGGGAGGGACAGTTGGAGTCTCTCTCTCTGGCTTTTCTGGCGCAACGCCGGCCGGAGGCTCTTACGCCCGCAATGCTGATCGAATCACAAGCGAAACTCCGCCAAGCACGTCAGAGTTCTTTATGGTCAGCCGTGGGAACGCAGCATTATTCGCGGCCAGTTGCAGATCACCGGACTCAGCTTGTAAGAGGCGGCGCACAACGGCGCCTTTTGGCGTCGAGGCAACGACAAGCTCGCCAACCTCCGCGCGTGTCGATGGAGACCACACAACAATGTCCCCAGGCAACAAGACATGCGCGGGGTCGATAGGGGCATTCGTGCCCTCGATGCGCATTGAAGTGTTGGTAATCAGCAGGGCTTTTGAGTCCTGAGGCACGGTGTTGGCCAAGACGGGAACGTGCCGGGCATCGGAAGTGATTATGAGATCTGCGTGCGTCAGGGGGATCATCAACACGCGGGCACTTGCTGAGTTTCCGCTTTCATAAAAAGCGTGCGCGCCAGTCGCCACCCAGACGAGGGAAACGCCGAGCGCGTCCGCGAGTTTGACCAGAGTGCCCAGACTTATGTTATCGGCGGATCTCAGCAAGTGGCGCACCGTGCCGCTACCAAGACCAGCGCGAATGGATAGCCCGCGAAAGGTGTATTTTTGCTTGGCTGCCTCACTCTCGATGCGGTCAGCCCAACCAGCAGCCATGCGCGCGTTCTCCGAAATCTTCGGCACCGATCTTGGTAACACACGCGTGTTTTTTGCCTTCTTGATTGTCATGTTGACATGATCCTGAGTGATTAGTAGACTAATCAGTTGTGTTCTATACTAGGGTCACCACGAACTGTGTCAAGGAGACTCCGCCGTGACAGACGGGGCCAAGGAACGCCTGGATGTGTACCATTTTGGGACGCTCAAGTGGCAACCAAGTGCGAATGTCGTTTACCAGACCGCAGAAGCTAATCTCGTTGCATGGAGAGAGAGACCCGTCATTCGCAACCTTCGCGCGAAGGCGAAAAATGACGGGGCATGCGCACGTCATCAAGGCAGCATTCGTGGCGTAGCCTTTCTCCCTGCGCATCTCCAGAGCGCGCGTACCGTCAGCGATGTTATTCGGGCGGCAATTAAGGGCATTAGTGATGGCCGGAAAAGCAGCGACACTAACACGCTCTACATGTATCAAAGCGGATCAACGCTCTACGACGCACTTCTGCTTGCGGAAACCGCGGAGCGCAATGCTGAAACTGCTTCCAGCAACAACTAACCCACCATCCATCGACGTTCCCGCGCTCCCTGATTTTGATGCGTCCGGCATCCTGTCCCTTGACCTCGGGAGAAAGACCGGTTTCGCGCTTCTTGGTGCCAGGCAGGAGTCCGGCACGGTCGAACTCTATAAAAGCGGTGATCGAAGGTCGTATGATGATGGCCAAATTTTTCTTGTTCTGCATCGCTGGCTTGATGCCGTGGCTGAGCGGCAGAAAATTGATGTTGTGACTTTCGAGGCTGTCGCTGGGGGGACCAAGGGGAGGCAAACGACCCTCTGGAACGGGTACCGCGCGACCGTGATGCAATGGTGTGCCCAGCGGCAGATTCCCTGCGTTGGCATTGCTGTCAGCACAATTAAGATGCTTGTTTCCGGCAGTGGCAAGGGAGGCAAGGAAGGCGTTCTTTCTTCAATGAAAAGAATGGGTTACAAATTTTCGGACGATAATGAGGCCGACGCAATCGCGTGCATTTTTTCGCTCGCAGTGATTAGTTCACTGCTTGACTCTGATCAGTCAATGAGTCACTCTACTTCCAGACGCAGAGTCGCGAAGCGGAGAGGGCGCAATGCACAAACTGATCGGCCTGTGCGGAGACATAGGGGCAGGCAAGTCGTCTGCCGGCCGCATATTCCGGCTGTGCGGATACAAGATCCACCCGCTGGCGGAGCCGCTGAAGCAGATGCTCATGGCGCTGGGGTTGTCCGAGGAAGACGTAAACGGATACGGGAAGGAACTTCCGCACCCGCTGCTGCTCGGAAAGACGCCGCGTAAGGCTCTACAGCTCCTCGGTACGGAGTGGGGCCGCAACCTCATTGGCGACGAGGTATGGCTTAACGTCTGGAATGAGCGCCGCTCGATGTCGCCGCTTGTTGTCGTTGATGATGTGCGGTTCCAAAACGAGTTCGATTATCTAAAAGATCGCGGCGCGCACATTATCCGTATCGTTCGTCCCGGCATCACCAAGAGCAAACACACGCACGCTTCGGAACAGGCGCACGCCTCCTTTGAGTGTGATGACATCATCTTCAACAGTGGAACCTACCGTGACCTGCAAGATCAGGTGAGCGGTTTAATCAAGCAGTTTGCATGAACAAGAGCGTAAACAGTGGAGTGCCCAGTCATGGGATCGTTGAGTGGGATTACATGTCCGGCATCGGGACAACATGCCCGATCTGTAGCCAGTATTGGCGGGACGCGCCGGATGTTCTCGTCAACCGCGATCAGCACATCGCGGTCGTCAACGGCAAGGCGTTCCATGTTGCCGAGCAGAATGCGCGCGTCCTTGAGGTATTGCGTTACGCCTACGGCCGCTGGATCGCACCAACGACGCTGCTATGGCAGGCGTATTCAGACCTATCGGACGCCGATCAGCCGGACGACATTGGCGTTATCGCAACGGCCGTCAGTTCCTTACGTAAGGCGTTGATCGGTACATCATTCATCATTGAGACCAAGCGCGGGCTTGGTTACAGATTACTCAAAACGGAAAACGAAAATGCTCAACGCACAGATCAACACGCCATCGTCAAAAGGCGCAAATCCTCACGACAGCGCGCCACTTCCGCTTCTCGTAGAGCAGCTAGCTCTAGCAGAGGAAAGGCTCGAAATCGAAAAGAAGAACGTGGACGCAATTCGCGCCGCAATGGCGCGTCGCGTGGCGGACGCAGTGGCCGAAGCTCGCGCCGAGTCGCTTAAGACCGAGGGACGCATTCGCTGCGTCGTGGAAGGCTGCGAGGTCGTGTCCGACGTGCCCAAGAAAGTCACTTGGGATGAGAAGATCCTTGATGCGGCTGCCGCAAAGATTGCCGCAATGAACGAAGATCCGCACCGCTTCATCGATTGGAAGGCGAGTGTCAGTGAACGCAAGTTCGAAGTTTTGCCCGCAGCGATCAGGCAACTGATCGAGCCTGCTCGAACCATGAGTCACGGAAAAGAGAAAATCGAAATCACGCTGATCGAAAACAACTGAACGGAGAAAGAGAGAATGGCAATTCAACTGAAGCGCGGATCGGCATCACGCCCCCCCATCGCTGTGTTGTATGGCAAGCCTGGGATCGGCAAGACGACGTTCGCCGCGTTCGCACCGGGTCCGGTGTTTGTGCAAACGGAAGATGGGCTTACGTCACCGCACCTTGCCTGGGTGCCGAACTTTGGCGTCCTTGAGAACTACGAGCAGGTCTTGGAGACCTTCGCTTACATCTTTGAGCACGCACAGACAGAGGGGTGGAAGACGGTTGTCATTGATTCAGTTGACCGCCTCAATCCGCTCATCGTCGATTACGTCTGCCGCAACAACGGCTGGAAGAAACTTGAAGACGGCGCCTACGGTCGCGGCAAGGTCGCCTACGTGGACGAGTGGCGAAACTTCATGAATTCGCTGCTGGCGCTGCGCAACAGTGCCGGTCTCGGCATCATGCTCCTCGGTCATCACAAGGCTGTTAAGCTCACGCCTCCGGACGCTGAGCCTTACACACAATACGGACTCACACTGCCCGAGGATGTTTCTCGCATTCTCGTGGGTGACAGCGATCTCGTCATGTTCGCAACGCATCCAATCACGACCGTTTCATCGGACCAGGGCTTCAACAAAAAAGCCACGCGCGCCGTTGCCGACCGTCCCCGCATCTACACGCAGGAACGCGGCGGCTGGGTGGCAAAGAACCGCTACTCGATGCCCGAGCACCTTCCGATGGACTGGCAGGCCGTCGCTCAATTCGTCCCTACGTGGGCGGAATCCATGCAGCAGCAGACAACCCCGTCGGCTGCTGAATAACCCCCCCCCTGTAACAGAACACATAACGGAGACCATTTAACATGCAGACTTCCTTCTTCGGTGAAACGCTCGACCTGACGAACACGGCTCCCGCAACGGAATACGTGCCGCTCCCGGCTGGCGTCTATCCAGCCGCATTGATCGACTGCGAAGTCCTCCAGAAGCCGCACGGCATTTCTGTGAAAGCCAAGTTCAAGGTCGTTGATGGGCCGTCAAACGGTAAAACGTTTTTGGACACCATGATCCTGATCCATCGCAACAGCCCACAGGCGCACGACATTGCTCAGCGTCGCATGCGGTCTTGGTGCGACGCTATCGGCGTCTCTCCCAACGTCACGTCGATGGACCCATTCATCGGTAAAACGGTCAACGTAAAGCTGCGCATCGATCCTCCTCGCGAGCACGAGGGAAAGCAGTATTCAGCTTCCAACCGGATCGAATCGTTCTCTGCCTACGGCGCTGTTGCCCCGGCCAATGGCCAGCCGGCTCCGGTTCCGCGTCCGGTCGCTCCCGTTGCCCCTGCCGCTGTCGCTCAGACTCAGTCTGTCGCTCAGGCTGCACACCCAGCAACGGGCACGCAGGAAAAACGGATGCCGTGGCAGAAGTAGGCGTGAGCCTGCTGAAAAGGGGGTGGAGTTGTCCCGCGTCTCCACCCCTTTCAACTTGTAAGCATTGCTGAGCCGTTGGATACTTGTGATCCGTTTCGAGAGCGCGTTTAACTCCTCCTCACTCATGAAGGAAAAGGACCAATGGACGGACGGGAGCGCGGAAAGAAGCTTCGCGAACTTATTTTCAAGGACTACGAGGAAAAGCAGCAGAGCCGCCGTCCAAACACGGTGCGCCCCGGCGACATCGGTAGACCATGCACGCTCGCCTTGTGGATGGCCTTCCATTGGGCAGACAAGCTCGAAACATTCCAGGGACGCCAGCTCCGGCTATTTGAAACCGGCCATTCTCAGGAAGACAGGCTGCTTGCCGACGTGCGCCGCACGGGCGCGCACGTCATCGCCCGCAACCCGGAAAACGGCGCCGAGCAGATAGCGATGCTCTCTCTTGGTGGACACATGAAGGGCTATCTCGACGGTGTTGCGAAGGACGTTCCGTTTGCGTCGTTTGAATGGGTGTTGACGGAGTGCAAGACCCACAATTCCAAGTCCTTCAAGGCGTTGGAATCAGATGGGGTCGAGATCGCAAAGCCTGAGCACTATGCACAGATGCAGTGCTATCTCGCGGCGCATGACTTGGAGGAGGCGCTTTACTGCGCAGTCGGCAAGGACAATGACGACTTGTATATGGAGTACATCGGACGCAACCGGACTTACTATGACCGCCTGATGGCCAAGGCTGACATGGTGGCGTTCTCTCCGCAGCCTCCGGCAAAAATCAATGCAAACCCGGATTTTTATCTCTGCAAGATGTGTAAAGCCAGGGATACATGCCAGAAAGGGGAGCTTCCGCCGCGCAATTGCAGAACGTGCCGGGAATCGATGCCGGTCAAAAACCCCGTGCAGCCGATAGGCGAGGAGAAGCCGGTCTGGTGGTGCAATCTTCACAACCGTGAACTCTCTCTCGACGAGCAACGCGCCGGGTGCGTCGATCACCGTTACATCTCCGGCCTTGTTTCCGGCAAGGAGGTTCAGGAAGTACAAGACACGCGCGGTTTTGGTTTGGAATACCAGATGGACGGAACCGGCGAGATCTGGACGGACTACGGCCCCGGTGAGGCGCCCGCAGCGCCAGTGTTCCCAGCTACTGCGGCTGAGTGACCTTATAGCGCTTGCCGTCGATAGTTACAAACGCTGATGAAGGAGGCGGTATGTAAGCCGCCTCTTTTATTTTGTCTTGCGTGGTGTAGTGGGAGATCAGGAAAGCGATTCCTGCCACGACAGCGGACAGCAGGCCGACGCCCTTGAGCGCCACGTTCAACGTCTGTCCAAGTATCTCCATGACGTCGATAGGTTCGCGGTGCTGGGCTTTGATCTCGGCAACGCTGGTTATGAGAGTATCGATCTTTGCGCCAATGCCATCTTGACTAGCGCGCATAGATGATATGTCCGCGACAGCGCCTCCGAGCTTCACTCCAAGTTCCGCCACGTCAGACTCCAATCTACCGACGCGCTCGCGCATATCGTCCAGGCCGTGCATCCTGTCCGTGTCCTCCAGCCTGGGCGTGTAACGATGGTGGTGGGAGGCGCGCGAGGACCGCACCGCAGCGCGCCTTGACATATTATTTCACCGCCTTTTTGGTTGGCGTCGGCGTTTTCTCCGCGACCGGCTGGCTGAGCGGACTGAGAGAGAGTAGAGACACAGCAGCCTTGGAGGCGTGGCGCTCACAGCTCTGCATGACAGAGAGGAGCAGAAGAACCACGAGACCAATGATGACCCACTCCGCCGCCTTGCCGAAGGTGCGGCGCAGCCATGTGGGATTTTCTTTTGTGCCGAACAGGAAGGCATTAGCCTGCGAAACCAAGCCAGAAACATGGTCGATCCGTTCACCGAGCGACATGGGTATCTCCCTTAAAAAACCAATCCTTGAATTTGCTCCAAACGCTTTTTGCTGGCGGGAGCGGCTGCGGCGCTTGCGGCAGATCATGCGCTGGCATTTCGGGCGCCTGCGGCTCATCTTCGTATGCGGCCTGCCCCGCTTCGAGCAAAGCAACGCCCTTCATGAACATAGCGGCTTCTTCGCGGCGTCTGCGCACGAGACCTGCGAGCACGCGCCCGCCACCAATGCGCCACTTGGCAAATTGCCCCGGGACACTATCCCAATCGCCTGCGTTGATGACTCTTCTGAGTGTAGACGCTCTATAGGCCCCGGTTCCGATATTAAAACACAAGCTGATGAGCGCCCCTCGTGATAACGGATGCAACTTTCTCGTTGTCAGCGCGTCCACGGCTGGCTCGCATTCCAGGCCGATCTCACCCATCAGATACCTGGTGG
>JACCDG011263924.1_pt1 | contig 11768 bp, 26 predicted proteins | sample 7442471 | NCBI WGS metagenome assembly JACCDG01 (sample SAMN15323444, study PRJNA562643) | freshwater metagenome | isolation source: river surface water | place: USA:Blue River Watershed | collected 2017-08-17
ACACCATCTGAAATTAATTCTTGGTCTGTCGTTAGGATGATTTTTTTAAGGAACATGGTTTTAGGTCTTTGACCATTTACTACTTTGTGAACACCTTTTAAATCTCCATTTTCATAGTAACACCAATCCCCATCTTTAACTTCTTCATCAGAAGTGATGTGGATGTTATGGTTTTTACAAGTTTGAATTGTATCAGGAACGCAGTGTTCTCTGAAACCATACTTATCTTCATTTGTAATGAAAACTCTACTTATTTTGTCTGTTGGTAATAAATGTATATTTTTCATAATTTTACGTTTTAATTAGTTTGTGTACTATTCTCCTTTTGTTTAAAGGTTTTGTTATAATAACCCCTCAAAGCCGGTGTCATATTACTCCACCCAAATTGTAGAGCATTTTCAATCTCTTGCTCGTGCTTTTTTTCAGATTTTAAAACAATGTCTTCAAATAATAACTGATTATTTTCATACATGTCTTTCATTTCTTTTGGGAATTTCTCTTGGAGTTCCTTTAACATAAATTTTACCGCAGTATCCATCACTATATTTTTTTGTTATCGAGATTATCCGTTATAACCTCATTTGTTTTTCTAAACTCAGGACCAACCAATGCCCCCCAACTCATTCCAATTGGATGCGTGTCATAACCCATATCTCTAAGGTTGTTTGCAACCCACGCCATTCTCTCACCTCTCGGTTTCTTACAGAAAACTTCATCACTTGTTGCAGCCATAACCATACCAAACATTAGGTTGATTAGTTTTTGTCTTTCTTCGTTATCCATCGTTCTTTTATTTCCAAGTTAATACTTCCATTATACATGTGACAGAAACTCTATAATCATCAGATAAGTTGGGTGATGAGAAATGCATCGTATCTTTATCGTGAATAAGAATTTGTCCTTTCTTCATTGGGACCTTGACAAAATCACTGTTCTTGTAAACGTCAGAATATAGTGAGAACCCCGTTTTACCGGTTCTTGTTCTAACATTAGTACCGATGACTTTGTGTGGTACTAAACCATTCATGTGACTACCGGGAACATAGAACATACACGAGTTCAATACATCAACATCCTGTAATGGAATCCAAAAGGTAAACACAGACTCAGACTTATTAATTTCAAAGTATGCGTTATCCTGATGAGCTGAAGTCATCTTATAGTTGGGTGGTTTACAGAAATACTGATTGTTTAATATAACATACGAATCGGCATTGATTAGTCCGGCTAACATATCATTTAAGATACCAAAATCTAAATTCTGTATCTGTTTGATGTCACCCAATTTTGTTCTGAAGATATCACTATGGTGAGAATCTTTTGATACGAAATCTAAATCCGTAGAGAAATGTCCAACCAATTCTTTAATATCTTTATTATCGAACACTTGGAAACCATCTAATGCCAGTGTTTCTTTACCTGTGTATGTTTTAAAATCAATCATTTTTTCTTTTTTACCAACTATCTACATCAGTTATATCTAATTCTGTTTTTGTCAAATGACTATAAACAACAATCCCATCTCCAATCCCGTTGGGTGTAATCTTCCAAGTAAACAATCCATATTCACCATAGATTGCCTTGATGTGTGCCTTCCACTCATCAAACTTCTGCTGTTCTTTATCATTAAGTTCGATTGTTATTATTAATTTTTTACCCATCGTTTTTTATTGAATCGATTATTTTAATAATGTCTCTTGTCAATGTACCTGCGGTCTTTGTCCCATCGTTACTCCACATAATAATTGCATCTTCAATATCTCTGTAAAGTTTTTTTTCTTTATCAACCAATCGTGCATGCATAACATCATCACCACGGTTACAGTGAATGTTGTCAGGTGGTTCAACATAAACCAAAACCTTTTCAAATTCAATGTCAACATAATCCCCCAAAATAAAACCAACGGATGATATTTTATGAACATCACCAGGGTGTAGAGGAAGTTTCTTTTGTGTGTGGTCATTCTCGTCATGGTAATTTACCACATAACCACCAACCTCGTTTGTACCTAATGTCCCTTTCATATTATTTACCTTCAATATGTGTGAACACAATTGTTTGTTTTGGGGCATCGTCAAGATACTCAGCATCCAAGTAAATGTCATCAATGGTTAAACCTGGAAAATAAGTCTTTTTAATTTCCAACTTTGCTTCGGCCAAAAATGATGTGTCACCTTCTTGAATAGACAAAACATGTTTAATGTTATTGTGGATTGTTTGAAGTTGACTGTATGGATTCTCACCTTCATATCTTTTGGCTAAAAACTTATCGTCAGTAACTTGACAGAAAGTTGATAGATGATACCCAATTAGACTATCATCCGATTTTCTTTTGTATGCAACCACATATTTCGATTCGGGACTTCTTTGACTCTCATCGAATTTTTCTTTAATGATACCAGTTAGTTCATCAAGGGCATCTTTTTTATATTGCTCCATATCTATATTTTTAATCTGTTGGCAAGGCGTCTTTAACCCAAACGGTAATTTCATTTAAATCATAATCGATAACAACTCGTTCAACTTTATATTTTGTTTTTGATTTGAAGTAAATGGTATCCCCGACTCTTGGTACAAAATCACCGGGTAATGTGTCGTCAATCGTTTCTTTTGTGTCGTGCAATGCCGCTGTAATTAATATTTTCATGTTCGATTTTAAGTTTATAACACAAATAAACAAAATACTTTTGTATATTCCAAAATATTTTGATAAAATTTTCTATTTTGGTTACGTATCTAATTATTTTAATTTTTAATAATTTTATCCGTTGACCCATCACTATAATGATAAACCAATATTTTATTAGGTTCAGGTAAACATTCTTTACCCATTAGGTCCGTTACCTTAACCAAGCGTTTGTCTATCGCTAATTCAGTTACTCCAGTCGTAGTGTAACAATAATCAAATGATTCCATACAACCCATTATATCTTCGACATAAATGTCATAACAGCCAGCATATAGTTCGGCTAAATTGGTTATAAGTAATGATTGGCAATGATAACCGTAATATTCAACGTGGTCACCTAAATTATCTGTACCAATCAAAAGAATATTATATGGTGGTGTACCCATATTTGGATTTATCCACAAATACTCCCCAACGCAAGTATCGCAATCCGGTAAATTGGCAAGTGGGGTAGGTAATATAATTTGGTTAGGAAACGTATATTTGAAATTGACAATGAGTGTATCGTGTTTATCTGTTGCGGATTCAACACGACTATCAATCACAGTTAATCTATAAGTATAGTTTCCATTACCCAACTTAGGTTGAGGGTTATTTAAACTAACATCTAAGAAATCTAACCAATCAGTTGGATAATCGTGACCTGGTAAAATAGCACATAATGTAGAATCTTGGATAACTGTGTTGTTATTAACTAGTTTCCAAGTGTAATAAATTGGTCGTTGACCTCCTTGGATGTATCCTTCGATTGTCATAGAATCATTATAACAATTTGCAGGAACTGTATGGATAGTACAAGTGTCTCCCACAGGTATTGTGTAATAAATTGACATCGGATTGTACTGACCCAATATTAAATTGGGTAAAAATAAAAGTAATAAAAGTAAATTTTTCATAATTTTTGTTTTTTCGTTAAAATTAATTGTTTTTAACGTAAACGAAAATAGTTAAACAAAAGAGAGGTATAACTACCTTTTAAAATTAGAATAAATACTATTTTTGTGGTCAGGAGAGAGTCGAACCCTATTATAGTGTCTGAAATCTATAAAGTATGTTTATAGGGTTTGGAGTCAATATTTTATTCTTCCTCTTTAGTTAATTCAATATATTTTAATGACATGTCAATCAGTCCATTCATGTATTGCCATCTTGGACCCGCATTTTCGTGTCCGAATATCTCGAGCAATTTTTGTTTTTGCAATTTCCTTTCAGATTTGACTAATGATAACCATTGACCGTCAACCGTATCTGCTTTGTGGAATGCACTTGATTCATCACCATTGTCCATAATCTATTTTTTTTGTAGTCAGGACAGGATTCGAACCCGCATTAAGCTACATATTGAGTGGGTGTCAACTTAATGTCTTCCAATCAATCATCACTCTACCGATAGCTTCCGCCACCTGACTATTTAACACTCTAATTTATCCAACTTACAAGTGTTGTGGTTGTCCCTCAGAGCTTGGTCCGAAACAGACACAAGTTAAGGTTAGGAATAAACTTTTTGACTCTCCTTCCTGAGGGATGTTACCGTCTCGGCAGTCAACCGGGAGATTCTGCGTATACTAATCTCCAACTCTTCCCTACGGACACCACTCCGTTTCTCATCGTATGGGACATACTATCCGTTGTTTGTTACGGAACGTGTAGTCAGTAGGGAGTCGAACCCTGTAGGAAATTAAGTTAACTATAATACCGTAAATTCATTAACTTAACCGTACACCCCGTGCCACCTGACTATATTATTTATTCGTGTGGTATGAGTCTTTCAATAATAAATCCTTTGTTATCTATTCGGTATAGACAATCACCCACATGAAGAACTAATCTTTCAACTCTCATACATTCATTATCATCTATTACCTCCATGTTAAACTCATTTTCCTTGATGGTTACACCAGTTGGGTGAAGAGATTCTAATTTAATTTGTAGATTTTTTGTTTTACACATTTTTTGTTTTATTGTAAAAATCAATGATTTCCTGTTCATCTGTATTAAGGTCAAGATGACCGTGATGTTCAATCCAAACATTAATCATTTCACCCAAGTAAACTTCCCATTCCTTATGTTCATTATCACCAACTAATCTGTAGTGTTTCCCTTCAAATTCCCAAATACATTCCCAATTTTCTTTTATTTGAGGTTCATCAGGGTATGCTCTACCTGATTGGTCGTAGTTCAGATTTCCTTTTTTAATTTCCATATTTTTATTTTTTGTGGTCAGGACAGGATTTGAACCTGCAATGGCAATCTAACAACCATTTTTTATCAACTCTCCGAGGCTTATAGTCTTTCGAGTTCAATTCCTCTATGTTTAGTTTTATTGATAGCGTCTACCATTCCGCCACCTGACTATTTTATTTAGATATACTTACTAATATCTTCTTTAGCAATTTCAGTTATCGAATCATCCATAATTTCTTTATTACTATGTCCAATTACTATAACGGAATAATACTTACCATCCAATTCATATACTTGGTATGCGGAATCTTTAACCCATTCACCTTCTCCGATGAATTTTGCTTTATCTAAATCTATCATAATTTTATTTTTTGTAGTCAGGACAGGATTCGAACCTATACGTTAGCTTTACATTTCGTTGACTAACCGCACCTTGAAGCGAGCGTCTTACCAATTCCGCCACCTAACTATATGCAGGGCATTGGGTATTCGAAACCCATCTTCTTGAGCCTAGGAACCTCAAGTTGCAATACCTTGCTATGCCCTATGTTGCTCGTACTTTCCGAGCTGTCACCTTGATTGATTGCTTAGGCTAAGGTGTCCGCACTTCCATTACTATATGTGAAAGGAAAGCTTTACATCACATAAGGAGAGTTCTATATATTTCACTCACAATTTTTGTAGTCAGGGTAGGAATCGAACCTACCCTCTCCCGTCTATACACGGAGCGTCTCCCAGTACGCCACCTGACTATATTTATTTTAATTTTCTAATCCCGTAACCAATTACCTCATTACCCATTATAATGGAACATATCTCCACTTTGAATGTTTTTCTAAGTATTGGATTGAACCACCTTTTAAACCAAACCGAATGATTTTCCATTTAATAAAGATTGGTGTAATCCTCGACCCACGCTCTTAAACCACAGGATTTACATTCTATCGTTCTGATTTGGGTGTCATGAGACCATTTCTCATGCTTACATCGTTGTTGTCGCATTTGAACTCTCTGTTGTTCAATTCCTTCTTTAGTGAATGAAAATAAAAAACGTTTAACGTGTTTTATCATAATCTATTTTTTTATCTTTTCATTTTTGTTGATTGAACGTATTTCGTCGATGAAGTCCCATATGGTTACCACTAAAAGTCCTAATAAACCTATCGGTAGTAACACAAAAAAAATTATTTCTATCATCTTATTTTAATTTTAAATTAAACGTAGGGCTCGAAACCAATTGAGGATTCGACTTTTTTCTCCATTACCATAAGACCATCTACCTGTAATGATAAACACAAAGGGTAATCCAATAAACATTAATACAAAAAGTATCAACGCAAAAGGTAATGTTAACCTAATCCACCCTTTCACCTCTGTTTTTTCTTCGGTATAAAAGTCAATACCCAAACTTCTCCACCTTTCACACATTTCTTCATAACTAATTTTATTAAGTTCGGGAAATGTTTCTTGGAATTTTGGGATATAACTGTATGTGTTATAAGACCAAACCCTTTTTAATTTTCTAAATACCATTTTATTAATTTTTTGTAGTCAGAACAGGACTCGAACCTGTAGTTGTACACTCTTCCAACTTAATGGACTTAATCTATCACCAAGTTCTTATGTTTATGGTGTGTACTTTAGGATACTTTCAGCGTCTACCATTTCGCCACCTGACTATATTTTTTCACATTATTTAAATCTTCGTCTTTTTCCGTTTCCATCAATTATTATGTCAACCATATCAGATTGTGTACGAGATGTCTTTGGGTTTGGAATAAAAGTGTATTCTTTTTGTTGTTCCGCTAAAATCTCTTTACCTCGTTTTGATACTATTTCGTGGGCATCATTTACGAATATACTTTTAATTAGTCTCCACAGGTGTATCATCTTGTTCCAATAATTTTTTAATCTCAGGTTTAAACTCCAAATAATCCAAATCAGGGTCACAAACATTATCAACCAACACCTCAAAACCAAATATTACTCTCATGTGAATCCAAGAAATGTGAGACTGGTAATAATCCATGTAGTATTCCCAAGTAAATCCTTGGTCGTCCTCACAATGTTTGATGATTGGCATAAAATCCTCATCGTCTTCCCAATCTTTTTTTAACTCGTCCCATTCATACTCATTGGTCGGGTCAATCTTGCACAACTCATCGTTGAATTGCATCCATTTTCTTAACTTGTCCACATGTTCCTGTGGTGCTTTAGCCATTCTCATTTGCATCGGACTTTAAATTTAACCAGTTAGTATCTTTATCCATAATCTCCACATCCGCACCTTTTGAAATCCCTAACTCAATCATAGAATCAAAAATACTCCAACAATATGTGGTTGCAATACCGTAATGTTTTTTATTACATTTGTAACAACTACCCGAAAAGCCGTTGAAGTAATAATAATCGTCATCTTCTTCAACGTCTTTAATTCCACTGTTTAGTCTCCAATAATCACCGCTGAGATATCCACCTCGCCAACTACCAAATACTTTATATGTAGTTTGACCTGCGATGACAATCTTCATTACCACCCAATTTTCCGGTGTTTCACTTATGTTTCTCATCTAAAGATTTATCCACATTTTTAAAATATTCGATTAGTGGTTCCACATCATTTTTCAATGGGACATTAGTACTCTTCACCAAATTATGTAATCTCTGAATGGTTAATCTTGATGGTCTAACATCATCAATACTTCTAGTGTAAGAATATGGGCTTGCATATGCGTAAGGATAATTTGCAATCCAAATCAAATTTCCACCAAGAGTAATGGTATGAATCTCACCATCCAAAGAATTAACAGGACCAAATTCAATTGGATAATTATCCATCAGTTGATTTAATTTTTCGTCCCACTCCTTGTTGTATGAATTGTTCATCAACCAATAGTGTGGTTTAAAAATGAATTGTAGATTTAGAATAAAGTTCATCATAAAACCTCCGTTAATATTCTCCATTCTTTTAACATGTTACCATCGAATATTGCTTCAATGGGAACACCCTTTAGTTTATCCACACTATTAACTTTCGCTTGTTTTAAAAGTTTAGAAACAAAACGAACCGACTCACCAATGTTATTGGTTCTATCTTCTTCTGTCCATTTAGAATGTTCGGAACATTTAATCATCTCAGGGTCCCATGTCCCCTTGAAATCACCAACACCCCAACTACCGTCACCTAATGTAACTGATAAACCAATACACGCGTCTTGGTATCCACCGTGTCCGAATCTTACTGATTCAATTTTTCCTAATCTCTTTTCCATAATTTTATCCGGGACTATGTCCACATTTATGTTTATGTTCAACATACCACATCATTCTAAATGTACCCAACACAAAGAAATATGTGTCGAATCCATTTATATCATCCGTGGATTTACATATACCAGTATGGTATGCCGGTACTTTGGTTTGTATTGTCTTTGCACTCTTACGGAACTTGTGGAAAGCCACGGAATGTCTTTTTGTTAATTTGAATGATTTGTACATGACCAACTAATATTTTTACAATTTATTTATTTCGTCCCGAAGCATTGCCGCAGATTCGTAATCTTCTTCAGCAATCGCTACGAGTAGTCTTTCATTGAGTTCTTGATTAGATAGATTCTCAACCTCATTTACCGATTCTCTATTTTCTTTCAAGATAGAAACCCACGCTTTCAAATACTTAACCAAGTTTTTTGGTTCAGACCACCAATTATAAGTTTCTTCAATCACTCGGTCTTCATAAACATTTTCATATTTTGATAGACCAAGAACTCTTCCCCAAAAATCAGTTCTCGGAATTCGTTTAGTGCCGGCATTAACTCTTTCAGTACTTTTCTTTGTTTTTGAAATCCCTGATAGATTTAAAATGGCTGGGTTGTCCATATACTCCAAATGAACAATATCTTCCTTTGATAAACCCGCTTCCTCCAAATCAATAAAGATTTGTTTCATTGGTTTACCGGCGATTGGACACCACATCTTCACGGCGTTTTTCCAAGTGTTGTTGTCATTGTCTAGTTTCAATTTAAACAACTCTCTATTGAAAATTTCCTCCTTCTCAATTCTTTTGGCGAGTTCATGGGGACTATTATTCAAAACAGTTTGAGCGACTAATCCACAATTGCAACTATGTTGCTTAATCCAATTGTAATGTGCTGTGTCATTTTCTAAAGCATTGATTACAATGTTTAGAGAACTGATTAATTTTTCTTTTCTATTCATGTTGTTATTTTCTTAAATTTACATTATAAGTTTTTAATCCATCATCGTAAGCTCGGTCAATCATGTTACCCATGATTAAAATATACATTTTTTCTCCCGGTATTCCAAACAGACTTTTAATATCCGAATCGGTTGAGTAGATTTCCAATTCATCTACCCCCATTTGTTTCAAGTAATCAACAACCTCCCTCATTTCATAGAGTGATAAATGATTACCATGGATTTTTATATAATGGTTTGATGGGTATTTGTATTCACCTGTTTCTTCTTCTCCACATTCAACATTACCCTCACCATCACATTCATCACAATCAGTTTCGTGACCGCAACAATCACATTCAACCTTTCCATATCCATCACAGTTGGAACAATCCTTGTACTTTTTATCGTACTCAGGTATCATTTTGATATCCTCAAATACCTTCTCAATATCGGAGACCAAAATTTTACCAAATCCTTTCATTTCACCTTCATAGAATTTTTTATATTCTTCCATGATTTTGAGAGCATTTGCACCATCGCCTTTTGAGAAATCATGAACATTTTCACGATTAATAAACTCAGGGTCATAAACCCACAATAGTTTGTAAGAGTTGGTTGATGCGACCCAACCATTGGGAAAACAAATAGGTTTAATAATTGGGTCTCTCCAATCATCATTTGAAGACCATGACCTAACAAAGGTTTCGTATTTTGGATTATCCTTTAACATCAGTATTTTGATTAATTTGTTCAACAATATTCTTCATGAATTCCATTACCTGTGGGTTAGGTTCTTTACCATTCTCCATATCTTGGATTTCCCTTTGGAATTTTTCACTGACAGTTTCCAACTTACCGGTTTTCACACCATCAAAGAAATCAACCACCAATTGTGGTGCCTTAAATTCTATGTACGCATAAGTTGAATCAAAATCATCATCGTAATTTTGAATGTACAATGGATGTTCTGATAGTAATTCAAAAACATAACTATACCAATCACGGTTACCACCACCGTTTCTGGTATATAAAATGATTTTAGGTTCACCACCTTCTTCGTTTTGAAAATAGATATCGCGGAATCTACCTGTTGGGTAGAATCTATTTTCCTTACACTCTTTCATCAGAGCCACACCATTCTCACTATTCCAATCAGGTTCGCCCCAAGTGTCTGTGATTTTATCATATTTCTCTTCCCAATTTTCAGGAACGTTCTTATCCAATTCCAATGCTCCGATTAGAAATGGTGTTGCTGGATTTACCCCAAATAATGTGTTATATAAACTCATGGTACTTAATTATGAATTGTGTGACATAGTGATTGTGTGGATTGGTACATTGGTTAGGGACTCTAACAACAATTCCACATTATCAATTAAAAATCCACTGATGTTCTTTCCCTCATATTGTTTTTCAATAAACTCATGATAAGTGATTGGAAAATTAATCTTAAACCCTAAAGACAATGCAATGGATTGAATTCTACTTGCTTCATGTTGGTTATGACAAACTATGTAATCACCACTTTTCGATGCTCTTTTAATTAGTTGGTAGGTTTTACCCATACCTCTTGGGATAATAATTTTTTCCATATTATTCTTCGATGAATAGATAAATTAAATATTCAAACATATTTGAGTAGTCGTGACCATTGTTGAATGGGTACCCAAGTCTGGTTACAAACTCATCATTTTCTTTTTTGTACATTTCAAACATACGACTACCTGTCATCTTTGAATATTGTACGTTCGCAATTCGGTCACACAATTTAACGAATACCGCACCTGGCGTGTTTCTAATACCTTCGTAATATTTTTCGTTAGCCCGTTCTTTACGGTTCTTACCTTTTTCGTTAGTGACTGCGTAGATAATATCAGCGGCTTCCTGACCTAAATGGTCTTTTACATCGTTGTAAGATACACGGGTATCCTCAATCAAGTCATGACCCCATGTTGCTAACATACAGGCCTTTGACAATGATATCTGAACCACAGGGTTCACAATTGGTTCACGTGTATAGTATTCTTTACTATCATCCAAAAGATACCTAAATTGTTGACCAACATGATTCACCATCCTTAAGTGAAATTCATATGGTAAGTACGTATCGTACATATGATTCGTACCACTATGTTGTTCTAAAACCCATTTTATCTTATCCATAGAACAAAAATAATATATTATTTATGATATTCCAAATTTTTTCTAAAAATTTCTTAGAGTTTTACTAATTGAATCTAATGATTCGTTCATTTTTATTAAACTCTCATTCCATTTTTCAAGTGTTCGATTGAGTTCTTCTAAACTTATCATGAATAAAACCATTTCACAGGTGTACCCCTCTAATAGTTTAAAATCATTCATGACTTAATTTCAATCGTTGGGTTTGTTCTGATTAAATCACTTACGTAATCGTCTAACTCCTCTTCAGTTTTGAACCATACTTTTTCATAATTTCCGTCGCTTAAATATATGGTGATATATGGGTTCCTAAAAACTTTATCACCCTCAATGAATCTATTTTCAAAATTAAAGTCCTCGACTAAACATTCAAACTCCCAATAATAAAAAACAGCATCGAATTTTTCATATACTGGAATGATTAGGTATTTCCAACCTACTCTCTTTTTTTTCTTACCAATACGATAACCGTATTCTTCAAATTTTACGTTTTTGTAAATTCTGGTAATGTGG
>JACCDG011086572.1_pt1 | contig 11767 bp, 10 predicted proteins | sample 7442471 | NCBI WGS metagenome assembly JACCDG01 (sample SAMN15323444, study PRJNA562643) | freshwater metagenome | isolation source: river surface water | place: USA:Blue River Watershed | collected 2017-08-17
CAAAGTGGCCTGCCTCAAGTCGACATCAGCTTCCCGGAAATTGAAAAGTTTGATAACTTACCGCCGGCTCGAGTCGAAGGTGGTGCAGCTTATGTATCGATTATGGAAGGCTGCTCTAAATACTGTAGCTACTGCGTTGTGCCATACACTCGCGGCGAAGAAGTCTCTAGACCCTTAGATGACGTGCTGACGGAAGTAGCTACTTTAGCAGCCCAAGGCGTTCAAGAAATTAACCTACTAGGTCAAAACGTGAATGCGTATCGTGGCAAAATGGGTAACACCTCAGAAATTGCTGACTTCGCTTTACTCCTTGAGTATGTTTCAGAGATCCCAGGCATTCAACGAATTCGTTTTACAACCAGTCATCCTAAAGAATTTACGCAACGCCTGATTGATTGCTACGAAAAGTTACCTAAACTCGTCAATCACTTACATCTTCCAGCGCAACATGCCTCAGACAAGATATTGGCCGCCATGAAACGTGGCTATACAAGTCTTGAATACAAAAGTGTCATACGTAAAGTCAAAGCAATACGACCTAACCTTTCACTCTCAAGTGATTTTATTGTCGGTTTCCCTGGCGAAACTGATGAAGACTTTGAGATGCTCATGCGTCTGGTTGAAGATTTATATTTCGATAATAGTTACTGCTTTATTTACAGCGAACGCCCAGGCACGCCTGCAGCAAATCTAAAAGACGACACGCCGCGCGCCACAAAAGTCGCACGCTTACAACGTCTTGTGGGACAAATTGATAAGCATATTCTTGAAATCAGCCAATCCATGGTGGGCCAAGAAGAAATAGTCATGATTGAAAGCATGGCCAAAGATGGCCTACGTCTTCAGGGGCGCACCGAGAATAATCGCGTGGTCAATATTGACATCGGTAACGATCAAGCACGTCGCCTGATTGGTAAATTGCTACCTGTTAAATACACAGAGGCTTTAGCTCACTCTCTTAGAGGTGAGCTCATCATTCAAGAATGAAGTCGAATAAAGTATTCATTGAGATTCAATTTGGCACAGCCAAATTAGAGGAATCTATCAATGCCATCATGAGTGTGGCTCAATTAAAAAAAATATTGCGCATGACTATTCAAAATGATGCGCAATTGACTTTACGTTTTACCGGTAAAGCAGAAAGCCGCAAACTGAATGCGGCTTATCGCAATAAAGACTATGCCACCAATATTCTGACCTTCAACTATCACACACCAGGTCAAGCGCTCCACTCCGACTTAGTGATTTGCTGGCCCATACTAGTGCAAGAAGCCAAAACTCAAGGAAAAAGTATTGTTGATCATTTAAGCCATCTTTTGGTGCATGGGGCACTCCATGCCCAAGGTTTTGATCACGAAGATGAAATTGAGGCAGAAGCCATGGAAAGCTTGGAAGTAGCGATTTTACAAAAACTCAAAATTGCAAATCCTTATTTGTAATATCACAAAAATCCGTTATGCTTAGGCATTATGTCAGCAGAACCTGAGTCGCAAACCTTACTCGAAAAATTAGGACGTTTACTGTCCCCATCGCCTGCCTCTGCAGAGGAAAAACGAGCAGAACTACTTGAAACTCTTCGCCAAGCTCAATCAGAAGGTTTGATTGATGCAGATGCATTGGCCATGATTGAAGGTGTTTTCCAAGTGGGTCAAATGACTGCTCGAGACATCTTGGTCACTCGTTCGCAAATCGACTGGATCGATATCAATGCATCACTTGAAGACACCATTAATGAAGTTATTCGAGCTGCCCACTCTCGCTTTCCAGTCTATGAAAATAGTCGTGATAACGTCATTGGCATACTACTTGCCAAAGATTTACTACGCCATTCTCAAGAAGAAGATTTTGATATACGTGATTGGCTCAGACCGGCAGTATTTATTCCTGAATCCAAACGCTTAGGTGTCTTGCTTCGAGACTTCCGCGAACACCGTAACCATTTAGCAATGGTCGTCGATGAGTATGGTGGCGTTGCAGGTTTAGTAACCATTGAAGATGTCCTCGAGCAAATCGTAGGTGACATCGAGGATGAGCATGACATCGATGATTCTGAAGACAACATTATCCAGACCAACGATGGAAAATTTAGAATCAAAGGCATTGCCGAACTCGAGCAAGTGAACCAGTTTCTCAACACCAGCTTTTATGACGAGGACAACGATACTCTTGCCGGCTTCATCCTTAAACATCTTGGCAAACTTCCTCATAAAGGCGATGTAATCAAACTCGGAGACTATGAGTTTGAGATACAACGAGCTGACGCGAGACAAATCCATATTATTCTTGCTAGCAAACCGCAAGATCTTGATTAAAACTGCACTCTTTCTCTTACTAGGTTCATTGACAGCCTGGATGACTGAGCTACCTTACGGTGGCTGGTGGTTTTTACTTGCACTCACTGCTTTTTTTCATTTCTATAAAAAATCCAATCAACCCCTACTTCACGCTTGGCTCTATCAACTAGGTTATTTTGTGAATGCGCTCTGGTGGATATACATCAGCCTTCATGATGTTGGTCGAATGCATGTATTACTCTCGATATTTGCAGTAGTTGCCCTATCTTCATATTTATCAATTTGGTTTGCGCTCAGCGTCGCAACAGCGCGCAAACTGATTCATTTTTCTTTTTTACCGGCAGCACTAGCCAGCAGTATTTGCCTAGCTGAATGGCTTAGAGGGATAGTATTTACTGGTTTTCCATGGGCCGGCATCGCTGAATCTCAAATCGACGGTGCATTTTTTGGTTGGGCTCCAATCCTAGGAGGTCTTGCATGCACTTGGATAGCTAGTTTTACCGCAGCTTTTATTGCTCTGACAAAAACCAGCCTAATAAAAAAATCTATCACCGTACTTTTTATCGTTTCACTCAGCCACGGTTTAGCCTTAATTCCATTTACTACGCCTTACGGTTCAGGAATTTCAGTAGAGTTACTACAGGGTAATTTTCCGCAACCCCTATTTATGAGCCAAGAGCAAGCTATTGCACAACAGGATTTTTATTTAAAAAAATTAAGTACAAGTTCAGCTCAATTAGTCGTAGCCCCTGAAACAGCTTTACCCATCACCGATCGAGTACTCAATGTTGAATCTTTGCAAAAGTCACTGGGTGATAAAAACCAATTTTTCCTCAGTGGCATCCTAGGTAGCCACGACAATCAAGAACTTTCTAATTCAGCGCTTGGCTTTGATCACAAGCAAACCTACCGCTACGACAAACACCATTTAGTTCCCTTTGGTGAATTTGTACCTACCGGCTTTCAGTGGTTTGTTAATGCTTTTGGAGTACCTCTAGGACAATTTAAACGCGGTGACCTCATACAGAACCCCATGGTTTTACATACTGAAAAGCCCATTCGGCTGGGTGTGATGATTTGTTATGAAGATGTTTTTGGCTCTGAAATCGCGAAGCGCCAAAAGTATGACCTTCAAGGGCATCACATTTGGGTCAATATCACCAACCTTGCCTGGTTTGGTGAGAGTCAAGCTGCAGAACAACAATTACGCTTGGCACGCTTACGCTCCTTAGAGACTGGAATCCCCACTATACGTGCTACCAATACAGGTCTTACCGGGATCATTAATGAACGTGGTCAAGTGACATCCACGCTCGCAGAATTTGAACAAGAGACCCTCACCGGCACTGTCCAGCCATTTAGTGGCAAAACCCCCTATGTCCACCTCGGGAACCTTCCCATCCTCGGAATTTCAATACTCACTCTATTTTTTTGCTGGATACGCTCAAAAAAGCTAGTTTGAAGCCCAAGACAGGTAAAATTGAGGGTCTGACTAATTGAGTGAATATGCTTACCTTTCAGCAACTTATCCTAAAGTTACAAGAGTATTGGGACCAACAAGGTTGTGCCCTATTGCAACCCGTCGACCTTGAGGTTGGCGCAGGGACATCACATACAGCTACTTTTCTGCGTGCCATTGGGCCAGAACCGTGGAAAGCTGCTTATGTTCAACCTTCTAGACGACCCAAAGATGGTCGCTATGGTGAAAATCCAAATCGTTTGCAACACTATTATCAATATCAGGTAGTTCTCAAACCAGCACCTGAAAATATCCTAGAGCTCTATCTTGGTAGTCTCGCCGCTCTGGGTCTTGATTTGAAACAAAACGATGTGCGCTTTGTTGAAGATGATTGGGAAAACCCCACACTGGGCGCTTGGGGCCTGGGTTGGGAGGTTTGGCTCAACGGCATGGAAATTACTCAATTTACCTATTTTCAGCAAGTCGGCGGCCTCGATTGCAAACCCATCTTAGGCGAGATCACATACGGTCTAGAACGTTTAGCTATGTATCTACAGAAAGTAGAAAACGTATACGATCTCGTATGGACAGATGGTGTTAAGTATCGCGATGTCTATCATCAAAATGAAGTGGAGCAGTCGACCTATAACTTTGAGTACTCCAATAGTGAATGGTTATTCGAGCAATTCGGTAACTACGAGAGAGAAGCAAAGCGTTTGATGGAAATCCCGTTAGCCTTACCTGCCTATGAAATGGTTTTAAAAGCCGCGCATACATTTAATCTCTTAGATGCGAGAGGTGCGATATCTGTGACAGAAAGAGCAGCTTATATTGGACGAATCAGAAATTTATCCAAGACAGTCGCTCAAGCCTACTATGACTCAAGAGAAAGATTAGGCTTCCCTATGTGTACACAGGGGGCAAATTAATATGTCTTTACAACCTTTACTGATTGAACTCCTGACTGAGGAGCTACCACCTAAGGCTCTATCTAAACTGGGTGATAGCTTTGCTGAAAGTATTTTTCAATCACTCAAAAAAGATGGCGTTTTAAGCAATAGTTCCACTTGTACAAAATTTGCCACACCTCGCCGTCTTGCTGTATTGATCACTGATGTTTTAAGTCAAGCCCCTCAACAACGACGTCGAGAAAAACTCTTGCCTGTTAGTATCGGTCTCGATGCTAATGGTCAAGCGAGTGCACCATTAATTAAAAAACTTAGTTCTTTGGGTATTGAACAAGTAAATCTTGCTCAGCTAGAGCGTGATGGCGAAGGTAAGAATGAAACTTTCTATATCCAACTTGACCAAGCTGGATTAAGCCTGACCGATGCCGCTCAACAAGCCATTAATACTTGTTTGAGTAAATTGCCAATCCCCAAAGTCATGCGCTACCAAATTGATGCGGGTACTGCACAAGCAGTTGATGTGCAATTCGTTAGGCCTGCGCACCATTTAATAGTTATGCATGGCTCAGAAGTCTTACCCGTTCACGCTTTGGGCTTAAAGAGTAGTAATACGACCCTTGGTCATCGTTTTTTAAGCGACGGCTCATTGACCATTAAGCACGCCACTGAGTACGAAACAACTCTCGAAAGTTCAGGCAAAGTGATTGCTGATTTTGATAAGCGCTTAAATCAAATGAAGCTCGCACTCAATGAAAAAGCTCAAGGACACCAAGTTCTTATGCCACAAAGTCTGCTCGAAGAAGTTTGTTCATTAGTAGAGTGGCCTGTTGTCTATGCCTGCTCATTCGAGAAAGAATTTTTAGACGTGCCGCAAGAATGCCTCATCCTAACCATGCAAACCAATCAAAAGTACTTTGCATTAACGGATCAAACAGGCAAGCTCGTTAATCAATTTTTGATTGTCTCGAATATTGAGACCAAGACACCAGATGCCATTATTTCTGGTAACGAAAGGGTCGTGCGGCCACGCTTAGCCGATGCGAAATTCTTCTTTGAGCAGGATAAAAAGAAAGCTCTGAAAGATCGCATCAAAGATCTATCTAAGGTCGTATATCACAATAAACTCGGCACTCAACTCGAGCGTAGCGAACGTGTGCAAACGATTGCACTTTGGATTGCAAACGAACTGTTTGCCAATCAAAGTCAGATTACACAAGATACTCAGCGAGCCGCTGAAATCGCAAAATGTGACTTATTAACCGATATGGTTGGTGAATTTCCGGAGCTTCAAGGCATCATGGGACGCTACTACGCACACCATGATGGCGAAAGTGCTGAAGTGGCACAAGCTTGTATGGAACATTACTTCCCTCGCTTTGCTGGCGATCAATTACCCCAATCTCAAGTCGGCACCGTATTAGCCCTTGCCGACAAGATTGAAACCATTGTCGGCATTTGGGGTATCGGCCTAGCACCCACCGGTGAGAAAGATCCCTTTGCCCTGCGCAGACATGCTTTAGGCATCTGCCGTATCTTGATTGAAAAACAACTACCACTCAAAGTACAAAACTTACTTGAAATAGCTAAAGCAACATTCAAGCAAGCTGAAGTTCAAGACAATGCTCAACTGCATGAGATCTATCAATTTATATTGGACCGTCTCAAGGCCTATCTCAAAGATCAAGCCTCTGACGGGAAAAACTATACCAGTCAAGAAATTGATGCGGTCGTTAGCTTAAATCCTAATATCTTGGCCGACTTATTGCAGCGTTTAGCAGCAGTCAGAGCATTCGCTCAACTGCCAGAAGCTGAGGCATTGGCAGCAGCCAATAAACGTATTGGCAATATTCTTAAAAAAGTAGATGGTCAAACACCCAGTTCTGTGAATCCAACTCTATTTCAAGAAGCTGCTGAAAAGAGTCTTTATCAAGCTTTGGAAACGATTGAGCCTCAAGCACGAGCCGCCCTACAAAAAGGCGAATATGCACAAGCTTTGAAGGCTTTTGCAAGCATTCGTGCGGCTACCGATCAATTTTTTGCTGATGTAATGGTGATGTGCCCTGATGAAAAACTCAAAAATAATCGTATTGCGCTACTTCATCAACTGCATACCCTCATGAATCAAGTGGCAGACATCAGTAAGCTAGCTAATTAATATGGGTCAAAAATTAAGCTCTCGTCTCATTATTCTGGATCGCGATGGCGTGATTAATGAAGACAGCGATGCCTACATCAAATCACCTGATGAATGGCTGCCTATCCCTGAAAGTCTAGAAGCTATTTCTAAGCTCAATCAGGCTGGCTACCACATTGTGATTGCAACAAACCAATCTGGCGTCGGTCGCGGCCTCTATGATATGGATACCCTAAACGCCATACATGAGAAGATGAACCGCAAACTACATAAACTAGGCGGCTCAGTGGATGCCATCTTTTTCTGTCCACATACCGATGCGGATCAATGCGACTGCCGCAAACCAAAGTCAGGCATGATGAAGCAAATTGCAGAGCGCTACGGCATTTCACTCAAAGGTGTGCCAATCGTTGGTGATAGCGTTCGCGACCTCATCGCTGGCGTGAACTTAGGTGCTGATCCTCATCTCGTTTTAACTGGAAAAGGTGAAAAAGCACGTGCTAGCGGTCAACTACCCCCTTATACAGCGATCCACACTAATTTGATGGCTTTTGCTAATCACTATATTTCTTCCCATCTATGATCGCCATTAGATCGCTACTATTTTTTGTTTTTTTACTGATCTACACACCCATCTATGCAGTGATCTGCATGATCAGTTTCCCCCTTTTGAATCATCGCCGTCGCTATCAACTCGCTTTGGGCTGGAATCATACCGTTGTTAAGGTTTGCCAATGGCTATGCGGCATCTCTTATGAGCTCAAAGGCCTAGAGCATTTGAAAGCTGTACAAGACGAGAAAGTAATCATCCTGGCGAAACATCAATCGGCATGGGAAACCATTTCTTTTATGACCATTTTCCCCCGCCAACTTTGCTTCGTATTTAAAAGAGAATTACTTTGGATACCATTTTTTGGCTGGACCTTAGGGCTACTTAGGATGATTCATATTAATCGCTCTGATCGTTCATCTGCCTCGATTTCTGTGGCTGCTCAAGGTAAAGAACATTTAGCAGCAGGCAACTGGATCATTATTTTTCCTGAAGGTACACGAACCGCTGTAGGAAGCGCCCCTGCTTACCGCAAAGGTGGCGCTCGCCTGGCCAGCGCTACGCAAGCTTGGGTTCTACCAGTAGCACATAATGCAGGGCACTTTTGGCCAAGAAATAGTTTCTTTAAATACCCAGGGAAAATCACTGTATCGATTGGCCCCGCCATTAACTCTGCAAATAAGAGTGCCGATACTCTACATCAAGAAACTCAAGCTTGGATTGAATCAGAAATGCGTATTATTGATCCGCATTCTTATGAGAAATAGCCCAAGCTTTAGCCCACTCTATATATCTTTCTACAGTAATCTCTTGGGCTCTTTGTCCTAGCTCCTGCTCGGTCATACCAAGAAGGTTTTTGAAGGAGCTCAGATTATTACGTAATACTTTCCTTCTTTGAGAAAATGCCTGCGTCACTATTTTTTCAAGAGCCAAGTACTCTTCTGAAGATAAAGAAAAATCTTTCTTAGGGACCATACGCACAACTGCTGAATCTACTTTTGGCGGCGGGTCAAAGCACTCAGGCGGAACATCTAAGACCAAAGACATGTCATATCTAGCTTGTAACATCACCGATAAACGGCCAAATTCGCTATCGCCAGCTTGAGACAGCATACGATCAATGACCTCTTTTTGCAGCATAAAGACTTGACCAGTTACTTGATTTGCATACTGCACGAGATGAAACAAAATGGGTGATGAGATGTTATAGGGCAAGTTACCGACAATAAAATGTTGGCCAGGTCCTGCGGTCGTTGTAAACCATTCTGAAAAATCAAACTTAAGAACATCGCGCCCATAAATAGTGAGCTTTGATAAAGCCTGTTTTTCCCAATAATTGATTAAGTCACGATCAATCTCAACAATACTCAAATGATCCAATCGCTCTAATAGCAATTGAGTCATGGCGCCCATACCAGGACCTATTTCAATGACATGATCGCTATTTTGACAAGCAATTGAATTGACTATCTGGGTAATGACACCTTGATCCACTAAGAAATGTTGGCCAAAACGTTTCTTAACTTGATGTCGCATGTTTCTTAGCAAGTTGATAGGCCAACTCAAGAGCTGCGAGCATACTGCCTTCATCAGCCTGATTCTTACCCGCAATACCTAAGGCAGTCCCATGGTCTACAGATGTACGAATAATAGGCAGGCCCAAGGTAACATTAACGCCTTGACCAAAGGTAAGCATCTTGAAGGGGGCCAGGCCCTGGTCATGCTGCATAGCGACGATCAGGTCATACCCCCTTAAATGCTCTGGAGTAAAAATAGTATCTCCCGGATACGGACCATGAGCGTCTATTCCCTGCTGACTGGCCCAATCCAAGGCAGGCTTAATAATTTCAATTTCTTCTCTACCCATCTTCCCAGACTCACCCGCATGAGGATTGAGGCCAGTCAGAGCAATTTTGGGCTGAGCAATGCCAAATTTACTCCGTAAATCATCATGAGCAATTTGGATAATGGCTTTTAGATCCTCTACCTTGAGCGTAGCAGCGACTTGAGCCAAGGGAATATGAGTGGTCGCTAATGCAACCCTGAGCATTTTCGGAAAAACATCTTGTCCCACTTGAGGATGCCCACAGAGCATCATCACCACCTTCTTCACCTGGCAGCGCTCTGCCAAATACTCAGTGTGGCCCATGAAACTATAACCCGCCTCAGCAATGATGCTTTTATGCACCGGGGCTGTGACCATTGCATCATAGTGACCTCGTAAACAAAGATCGGTAGCCCTATTGAGGGTATCAATCACATAGGCTGAATTGGCTGCATCAAGCACACCAGGAGTGACAGGTGCACGCAATGGGACCGGGTCAATTGATAAACGAGGTAAAGAAAAGCCTGATAATAAATGCGCATCACCAATCAAGGATAGGCTGACATCTGTATGCAGCTCTAAGAATTTTTTTGCAGCCCGCAAGCTAATCTCAGGGCCAATACCAGCGGGTTCTCCGGTCGTAATGGCAAGATTTAACATACTAGTTGGCTTGTCGAATATCTACAGTCGCAGCATCGCGAATTTGTCGAATCCAGTCTTCATAGGCTTGATCTAGTTTTCTTTCGCGAAGCGCAGCCCTTGCAAAATCTCTTTGACGATCAGCTGATAGCTGAGCCTGGCGACGATCCATCACCTGAATCAGGTGCCAGCCGAATTCTGAACGAACGGGTTCACTGACTTCCCCGATAGCCAATTGATTCATGGCCTGCTCAAAGGCTGGCACTAGCTCACCAGGAGACATCCAGCCCAAATTACCACCATTGGCTGCAGAACCATCTTCTGAATATTTTTGGGCAATTTGTGCAAAATCAGCCGTCTTAACGCGAATTTGATCTTTGAAACCATTTAAACGTCTTTGTGCCTCGAGATCCGTCAAATTATCTTTATGCTTAATCAAAATATGTCTTGCGAGGGTTTGATTAACGACAATGTTCTCAACAGCAACGCCACCTTTTCGATCAACTACCTTCAAAATATGAAAGCCCGCACCACTACGTATAGCCTGCCCAACTAGCTTGTTCGCTGGGACGCCGGCTACCGCATCAATAAAAATTTGCGGTAAACGATCTAAAGAGCGATAACCCAAGTCTTCATAACGATAACCACCCGCTTGAGCCACTTTTTTAGCAAAAGCAACAAAGTCTTTTTCATTAGAAGCTTGTTGTAGAAGTTCTTGTACTTTCGTTTTGATACCTTCTAACTCAGCATCAGAAGACCCATTCGGTACAGGAATCAATATCTGAGCCAAATATATTTCTTCAGGCACCGCTGCGCGACCCCGGTTTCTTTCAGACAAAAAACTATCTATCTCAGCTTCTGTCATCTGAATACGAGCATCGACTTCGCGCTCTCTTAAACGAGAAATAGTCACTTCTTGACGTATATCCTCACGATACTTAGAAAAACGTATACCTTCACTTTCTATCTTCTTTTTAAAAGCATCTACTGTTAATTTATTTTGAGCAGCGATATTGCCAATAATTCTGTCTAAATCTTTATCTGTTACACGCAGACCTTGCTCACGCGCTAAGTTGAGTTGTATACGCTCAATAATGAGACGCTCTAAGACTTGCTTTCTTAATTCCTCAACAGGAATAGCACGGTTACTTGCTTTTAATTGCTTCTCGACTTGATTTAAACGATCTTGCAACTCTTTTTTAGTTACAAGGCTAGTATCAACAATCGCTACGACTTCATCGATCACACGGCTTGTGTTCTGCGCCATGACGCACGTGCTACTCGCTAGTAGTAAGCTGAAAAACCATCCTTGTATTCTTTTCATTCGTAACTTTCAAACGGTGATATCGGTGCTGGGTTGACACTCACAGGCTCATACCCTGGCACATTAAAGCGTATCAGATTAATCGGATTACTTCCAAATCCAGAAAAACCCTTGAAATCAATCTGCATAAAGATTTCTGAAGTGGCTAACACGGTCGTATTCTGGAAACGTCTTTGAACAACGCGCACCACCCAACAATCTGCGTCATATTCTAAGCCCATCAAACGATTCAAGACGCGATCAGAGATCAAATCATAGTTGTAACGCGCTACGCCATACCACTTTCGGGTAATTGGCCATTGGCCAGAGATTTCATACTGATCCAAACTCGCCCGAGCACTTGTGGGGTCAATCGTTCTACGATAACTGACATTCACCAACTTTCTTAACTCAGGGCGATAGCCTAAGGTCACCGTCTGCTGGACGATTTTAGCGATGTCTTCGTTATATTGAGCCACACCATCAACGTTAAAGTTACCAGCAAGTCGAGTTGACAAACCTGCTAATAAATCAGATCTTTTTCTAGCCGGTGTCGTTGACTCGGAATACAAGCCCACTCTTTGACCATCAAAGTCAGTTCTCTGAGCAAAGATGGTTCTAAATCTTTCAACACCACTATCTGCATCAATGAATC
>JACCDG011253434.1_pt1 | contig 11767 bp, 8 predicted proteins | sample 7442471 | NCBI WGS metagenome assembly JACCDG01 (sample SAMN15323444, study PRJNA562643) | freshwater metagenome | isolation source: river surface water | place: USA:Blue River Watershed | collected 2017-08-17
AAAATGCAGATGAGCTAAAAGCTTTGGAAGAGAAATTTAAAATAAAAAATTAAACCTTTATATTTCTAAAGATTTAATACTTTTTTGAATTATATTTTTAGCATTTAAAGCTATATTTTCAAACTCTTTAGTTTGTGGTTCAATTTTTTCAAGCTCTAGAATATATTTTTTCTCATCAAGTCTATCTAGAGATGAGTTTAAAATATCTAAGTCATCCAAGGAAATAAATCTTGAAAAAACTAAATTTTCAATAATTTTTTTATCAAAAAATATAGCCACTGCAATATCAAAAATATCACGAGTAAGATTATCTTGTTTTCTATACTTTATTTTTTTTGCTACTATATCTTCAATTGATTCATAAAAAAGTTTATAATCTAAATCTATAATTTTATTCTCTATAGGATTGTTTATAATTGATTCATTAAGTAAAAAATCTACTTTTATATCATCTTTAGTTTTAAGTTGTACATGGTGATTTATCCCATCAAATCTGTATTCATTGCTATCAAATAAATTTGTCTCATCTATGTACCATTTTGGATTTAAAAAATCAAAAAGTTGTGATTCTGTGATAAATATATCTATATCAAACGATTTTCTGTGATTAAAATGAAACATTGCTAAAGCAGTTCCACCACCAAAAACCCACCAATTTTTCAAAGTTGATTGTTTTTCAATAGGAGCTAACAACTCATAATAAACACTATTTAAAGTACTTATTTGTTGTTCAAAATTGTTTAAATAGCCACTCATATTCTGAAATCTCCTTTGCATTGTACTGGTCTTTATAATATTCATATACTGTTTTTAGATTTGTTTTATCAATATTAAAAATTTCGCAATATTTTATTACATCATCATAATTTACTTCATTAAAAATTGTAGTTATTGCATATTGATATTTTTTATCTGTTGTTGGTTTTGAAAAAATATTGTATAAATCATCTAAAGTATAATGGAGTCTTTGGTCACTTATAGAGTTATTTATAATTGATAATATCCATTTTGCTATAGATATTTTTTTCTCTTCTTCTAAAAATTTATTATATGGTTTTATAAAATCATAATTTTCTTTATCTAAAGACAAATCATATTCCATTTGCTTTAATAATATAAACTCTGGTTTCAAATCAAAAAATTTTGCAAATTTTTTTGCTGTATGTATAGTAAAACCTCTCTTTTTTTGATAGAGTTCACTTATCGTTTTTTTGCCTATTTGTAAAATTTCACAAAGTTTATCTTGTGTTATTTTATTTGGTTCTATATATTTTTCTTTTATAAAATCTATTGGTGCTATCATTTTATTATCCTTATATGATAATTTTAATATTTAAAATATTATCATAATATGATAATATTTGCAAAGTATATTTTTAAGTTTTGTTTAGAAAAATAGTAAAAAAGCACAAGAAAATGCAGATGAGCTAAAAGCTTTGGAAGAGAAATTTAAAATAAAGAAAAATTAAATAACAAAATATTACACTTCTAGCTTAAGCAAAATATTGTAAAATAAAAAAATTTTAAAAACGAGTATTTTTCATATCTTCAATTTTTGGAAAAAAAGAGTATGAAAGAGAGTTTAAAAAACTCTATTATCTTTTTTATTATTGGATTTTTTCTTGTTGCTCTCTCTTTTATTTTATCAGAAGAAGAGAACTTGGCTATAAAAATAGTTTCTGAAGGTGTTATGATTGGTGGTTGGGTGGCACTTTGGGAAGCTTTAGCTATAGTTTTAGTAAACTGGTTACCACTAAATAAAAATCTAAAAATATACAAAAAAATAGCAAACTCAAAAGTAGAGATTTTTTAAATCTCTACTTCCTATAAAGCACTAGCCATATTCAAATAGTGATGAGCCATATACGAACTTCTTGCATATGGACTTGCCTTTACAAACTCAAATCCCATATCATAAGCTATTTTTTCGTACTTTTCAAATTGTTCTGGCTTTACAAACTCAATAACTTTTTCAAAATCACCACTAGGTGCTAGATATTGTCCAATACTTAAAAACTTACAACCAACATCTAATAAATCTTGAAACACTTGAATCATCTCATCTTGTGTCTCTCCAAGTCCTACCATCAAAGCACTTTTTGTTTTAATCTTATCTCCACCAAGCTCTTTTAATCTTTTTAAAACTTCTAAACTTCTTCCGTAAGTTCCATTTCTTCTTATACGATATAAAGAAGGAACTGTCTCTACATTGTGCCCAATAATTGTAGCGCCTGACTCTATAACTCTTTTTAAACTCTCATCATTTCCTTTAAAATCAGGGATTAGTATCTCAACTTTTGTATCTGGAGATTTTTCAATAATATCTCTTGTAACTTTATAAAACTGCTCTGCTCCACCGTCAACTAAATCATCTCTTGCTGGGCTTGTAATTACTACAAATTTTAAGCCCAAAGTTAAAACCGAAGTAGTTACTTTTTTTATTTCACTCTCATCTACTTTTTTTGGCATTCCTGTTGTTACATTGCAATATGTACATCTTCTTGTACAAATATTTCCTAAAATCAAAAATGTTGCATTTTTATTTGAAAAACATTCACTTATATTTGGACATTTTGCCTCTTGACAAATTGTATGAAGTCCACCAACATCTTTAAGTAAATTTTCCATCTCAACTTGTGTATGTGGAGTTAGTTTTTTTCTCAACCACTGCGGCTTTTTATAAGCCACTTCATTTGTATTTATTGTTTGTGTCACTACTTTTCCTCTTCTATTTTTTCTAAAATATTTTTCTCTTCTTCATTTAAACTATCTTCAAATATTTCAACTTCAAAAACTTCTTTAAAAGCTTTTATTAAACCATCTTTTGCTTTTTCAAAATTTAAGTTTATTCCAAAATCTTGTAAAGAACTTCCAAAAACTTCATTATCTTCTTTTGTAAAAAGTGGAATTGAGCCATGTTGAAGAATACAATTTTTAGCTCTTTTTTGTGCATTCCCACCTATTTTTTTACCATCAATTATAATATCGTATGCTTCAAATCCAACTTGACAAAAAGGACTTTTAGTTAAAACTATACTTTCTTCATCTTTTGCAAATTTTGGTTTTAATCCCAAATCTTCATAAAATTTTAATAAAAATTGACAAATAAAAAAATATGTCTCTTTTACATCACGATTTTCTATTGTATTTGGATTTAATAAAATTGTATATGAAATATCGTGACCATGAAAAAGCACTCCTCCTCCAGTTAATCGTTTTGAAACATTATTTTTGTAATCGCTTTGTAATTGTTTGTAATCATCAATACTTTGCCCTGCTCCAAAAGTAATACAATCCTCCCAAGAATAGAGTCTTAAGATTGGAAAACTATCATTTTTGAAAGCTTTAAATAAAGCTTTATCTATATTTGAATTAATCTTAGAACTAAGATTTTGTGTTATAATCAATCTAAATTTATTGTTAATTTTCATCTATTTTAATCCTTAAAATATTTGATATAAGCGAATTATAATTTATTTTAAATTAAAATTCCAAATTAGTTTTAAAACTTAAGAAAACTTTTATAAAGGATATTTATGCCAAAAGTACAATTAGAAGATGTTAATCCGCTAGAAACTAAAGAGTGGATGGAGGCTTTAGAAGCTGTTATAGATGAAGAGGGTGTTGAGAGAGCACATTTTCTACTAGAAAAATTAATAGATAAATCAAGAAGAAGTGGTGCACATTTACCTTTTAAGGCAACAACTGCATATATAAACTCTATTCCTAAAGAGGAGGAACCAAAAATTCCAGCAAATATGGATTTAGAGAGAAAAATTAGATCTATTATTAGATGGAATGCACAAATTATGGTTCAAAGAGCTTCAAATAAGCAACTTGAACTTGGTGGTCATATTGCATCGTTTCAATCATCAGCAACACTTTATGACGTAGCTTTTAATCATTTTTTTAAAGCACCAAATGAAAAAGATGGTGGAGATTTGATATTTTTTCAAGGACATATAAGTCCTGGTATTTATGCTAGAAGTTTTCTAGAAGGAAGATTTACTCAAGAGCAGATGGATAACTTTAGACAAGAAGCTTTTGCAGATGGTTTATCATCTTATCCACACCCAAAACTTATGCCTACATATTGGCAATTTCCTACAGTATCTATGGGTCTTGGACCTTTACAAGCAATTTGTCAAGCAAGATTTTTAAAATATCTTACAAATAGAGGAATTAAAGATTGTAGTGGACAAAAAGTTTACTGCTTTATGGGAGATGGAGAGTGTGATGAACCTGAAGCTTTAGGAGCTATTGGAATGGCTGCTAGAGAAGAGTTAGATAATTTAATTTTTGTAATAAACTGTAACTTACAAAGACTTGATGGTCCAGTAAGAGGAAATGGAAAAATTATTCAAGAACTTGAAGGTGAATTTAGAGGAGCTGGTTGGGAAGTAATCAAAGTTATTTGGGGTGGATTATGGGATAATTTACTAGAAAAAGATACATCAGGAAAACTTCTTGAACTAATGGAGCAAACAGTTGATGGAGAGTATCAAAACTTTAAACAAAAAGGTGGAGCATATACTAGAGAAAATTTCTTTAATAAATTCCCAGAAACAGCAAAACTTGTTGAAAATCTAAGTGACAATGATATTTGGAAATTAAACAGAGGTGGTCACGACCCTGTTAAAGTTTATGCAGCTTATAAAAAAGCAAATGAGACAAAAGGAAGACCTTCTGTAATTTTAGCAAAAACTGTAAAAGGTTATGGAATGGGAAGTGCAGCTGAGGGTATGAATATTGCTCATGGTGTTAAAAAAGTAGATGTAAACCAACTAAAAGCATTTAGAGATAGATTTGATTTGCCAATTAGTGATGAAGAGGTTGAATCTTACTCATACTATAAACCAGATGAAAACTCTCCTGAAGTTCAATACTTAAAAGAGAAAAGAGCAGCTCTTGGTGGGTTTGTACCACAAAGAAGAGAGAAATTCTCAAATAAACTTGAAATTCCAGCGTTAAGCGAATTTGAAAGTATCATTGCAGGTAGTGGAGATAGAGAAATATCTACAACAATGGCATTTGTAAGAGTTTTAAATGCTTTATTAAAAGATAAACAAATAGGAAAAAATATTGTTCCAATAGTTCCTGATGAAGCTAGAACATTTGGAATGGAAGGTATGTTTAGACAGTTTGGAATTTATTCAAGTGCTGGACAAAAGTATATTCCACAAGATAAAGACCAAGTTGCATTTTACAAAGAGGATATAAAAGGTCAAGTTTTACAAGAAGGAATAAATGAGCTTGGAGCTATGAGTTCATGGATTGCAGCTGCAACATCTTATTCTGTAAATGACTATCCAATGATTCCATTTTATATATTCTACTCAATGTTTGGGTTTCAAAGAACTGGAGATTTATGTTGGGCAGCAGGTGACCAAAAAGCAAGAGGTTTCTTAGTTGGAGGAACTTCAGGAAGAACAACACTAAATGGAGAAGGTTTACAACATGAAGATGGACACTCTCATATTTTAGCAAATACTATTCCAAATTGTATTACTTATGATCCAACTTATGGATATGAAGTTGCAGTTATTGTTCAAAATGGAATTGAAAGAATGTATGGAGAAAATCAAGAAGATATTTTCTACTATATTACAACATTAAATGAGAATTATGCACAACCTGCGATGCCAGAAGGTGCTGAAGAAGGAATTATAAAAGGAATTTATAAAGTAAAAACTTTTGAAGCAAAGAATGATTACAAAGTTAAACTTTTGGGTTCTGGTTCTATATTCCAAGAGGCTATGAAAGCAGCAGAAATTTTATCAAAAGAGTATGATATAAAAGTTGATATATACTCTGTTACTTCTTACAATGAACTTACACGTGAAGCGCAAGATGTAGAAAGAGAAAATTTATTAAATCTTGATTTGGCTCCTAAAACTGCTTATATAGAAAAGATTTTAGGAAGTGATGAAGATAGTATTATTATAAGTGCAACTGACTATATGAAAGCTTATTCTGAACAGTTAAAACCTTATATCAAAGGTAATTTCAAAGCTTTAGGAACAGATGGTTTTGGAAGAAGTGATAGTAGAGCAAATTTAAGAAAATTCTTTGAAGTTGATACAAACTTTATTGTTTATACAACATTAGCACAATTAGCACTAAATGGGAAAATAGATAAAAAAGTTGCACTTGAAGCTAAAAACAAATATGAGATTGATGCAAATAAAATCAATCCAAGAAATGCGTAAGGAGTAAAAAATGGCAAAAATATATGATGTTTTTATTCCAGACTTAGGTGCTGACAAAGATGTTGATTTAATTGATGTTATGATAAAAGTTGGTGATATTGTAGATGTTGAAGATGGATTAATTACTCTTGAAACTGAAAAAGCATCTATGGATGTTCCAACTCCATATAAAGGTAAGATTGTTGAGATTTTAGTAAAAGTTGGTGATAAAGTAAACAGTGGAGATTTAATTGCTAAAGTTGAAGCAACAGATGAAGTTGAATCAAATAGTAATCAAGCTGATGAAATTACTGCTACTGCTTCAAAAATTGAAGAGCCAAAAGAAGAAGTTGTAGCTGTTTCAACTCCTCCTCAATTTGTAAAAGAGCAATCTATACAATCAGTTGTTGAAGAGGTAAGAGTTCCAGATTTAGGTGCTGAAAAAGATGTTGATTTAATTGATGTTATGATTCATGTTGGGGATATTATTGTAAAAGATTACAGTATTATTACTTTAGAGACTGAAAAAGCTTCTATGGATGTTCCTGCACCTTTTGGTGGGGAAGTTATTGAAATTTTTGTAGAAAAAGGTCAAAAAATTAATAGTGGAGATTTAATTGCAAAAGTTATTAAAACTGTTGTAATTGAAGATAAAGTTCCAACTCCAACTTTTGCTGCTAGTTCAACTCCTACAACTGTTGAAAAAAGTAGTAATGCAAAACCAACTCTTCAAGAAGTAGCTGCAAGAAGTGCAGATATTGAAGAAGAGAGTAAAGTATTATCTAAAAAAGCTACAAAGGTATATGCAAGTCCAAGTGTGCGAAAAATAGCAAGAGAGTTTGGAGTTGATTTAGGTTTTGTAAAAGGTAGTGCTGCAAAAGGAAGAATTTTAGTAGAAGATATTAAAGCTTATGTAAAAGAGCAATTAAATAAACCAGCAAGTGCAACAGGTGTTGGATTTGGGTTTAATTTGCCTGAGTCAAAAGAGATTGATTTTTCACAATTTGGAAAAATCAATAGAGTTGAGCTTAGTCGTGTTCAAAAAGTATCAGGTCCATTTTTACATAAAAATTATCTATCAGCACCTCATGTTACACAATTTGATGAAGCTGATATTACAGAGCTTGAAGAGTTTAGAAAAGAGCAAAATGAGAAAGCAAAAGATTTCAAACTTTCACCTCTTGTATTTATAATAAAAGCAGTTGAAAAAGCTCTAAAAATTCATCCAAAATTTAACTCAAGCTTAAGTAGTGATGGACAAGAGCTAATTATGAAAGAGTATTATAATATTGGAGTTGCTGTTGATACACCAAATGGACTTTTAGTTCCTGTTATTAAAGATGTAGATAAAAAAGGTTTCAAAGAGATTGCAATTGAGTTAGCACAACTATCTCAAAAAGCAAGAGAAGGAAAACTAACTTCAAGCGATATGAGTGGTGGATGCTTTACAATTTCAAGTCTAGGTGGAATTGGTGGAACATACTTTACACCAATTATCAACTCTCCAGAAGTTGCCATTTTAGGTGTATCAAAATCATCTATAAAACCAATTTTTAATGGTAAGAAATTTAAACCTAGACTAATGCTTCCATTAAGTCTATCTTATGATCACAAAGTAATCGATGGTGCTGATGGTGCTAGATTTACAACAACTTTAAGTCAAATCCTAAGTGATTTAAGACTTTTAAGTCTATAAGGAGTTATTTATGAATGAAATAAAAACTCAAGTTTTAGTAATTGGAGCAGGACCTGGTGGTTATTCTGCTGCTTTTAGATGTGCTGATTTAGGATTTGAAACAACTATAGTTGAGAGATACTCAACTTTAGGTGGAGTTTGTTTAAATGTAGGTTGTATTCCTTCTAAAGCTTTACTTCATGTTGCAAAAGTTATTGAAGAGGCAAAACATATAAAAAATGCTGGAATATTTTATGAAGAGCCAAAAATTGATATAAAAAAAGTTGCTGATTATAAAAGTGGTGTTGTAAAAAAACTAACTGGTGGTTTAGATGCAATGGCTAAAATGAGAAAAGTAAACCATATTCAAGGTTATGCAACATTTTTAGATGAACATAGTGTTGAAGTTGCTCTTACAAACAGTGATGAAAAAACAAAAGTAAGTTTTGATTACTGTATTATTGCAGCTGGAAGTCAAAGTTCTAAAATGTCATTTATTCCTCATGAAGACCCAAGAATTTGGGATTCAACAGATGCTTTAGAGGTAAAAGAAGTACCTAAAAAACTTTTAATTCTTGGTGGTGGAATTATTGGTCTTGAGATGGGTACGGTTTATTCAACTTTGGGAAGTCAAGTTGATGTTGCAATTCGTGGAGAGCAACTTATGACTGGAACTGATGCTGATTTGATAAAACTTTATACAAAAGCAAATAAAGATAGATTTAATATCATGAGTAAAACTCAAACTCAAAGTATAATTCCAAAACAAGATGGAATTTATGTAGAGTTTAAAGGTGAAAATGCACCTAAAGAGGGTATTTTATATGATGCAGTTTTAGTTGCTCTTGGAAGAAGTGCAAATGGAAACAAACTTGGACTTGAAAATACTTCTATAGAGGTAAATGAACAAGGATTAATCAAAGTTGATAGTCAACTGCGAACAAAAGTGCCACATATATTTGCTATTGGAGACATTATAGGTCAACCAATGCTTGCACATAAAGCTGTTCATGAAGGGCATGTAGCTGCTGAAGTTATTGTTGGTCATAAAGTATATTTTGAACCAAAACAGATACCTTCTATTGCTTATACTTTCCCAGAAATTGCATGGGCTGGAATGACTGAAATTGAAGCTAAAAAAGCTGGTATTAACTATGAAGTTAGCTCATTTCCTTGGAGTGCAAGTGGAAGAGCACTAGCAAGTGATGTTTCCTCTACAGGGCTTACAAAACTAATTTTTAATAAAGATACAAACCAGCTTATTGGTGGAGCGATTGTTGGAGAGAATGCTGGAGAGCTTTTAGGTGAAATCTCTCTTGCTCTTGAGATGGATTGTGATGCCGAGGATATAGCACTTACAATTCATGCTCACCCAACTTTACATGAATCAATAGGTATGGCTGCTGAGATTTATGAAGGAACTATAACAGATTTACCAAACGCAAAAGCTGTAAAGAGAAAGTAATTTCTCTTTATTGCTTTTTAGAACTACTTTACTTTGACACGAAATATTTAATATTCTCGAGGTAGGGGTTTAATCCCACCCTCTTTTTATATATCTTTCAAATTTTAGGCTTAAAAACTTTCCCACTCATCATTTGAACTACTGTCACTAATAACTTCAAATTTAGATTTTGTTTTAATATTTTCAGATTCTTTAGACGATAAATTAGATTTATCTTTCTCTTTTTTTAAAGGTTTTACCTCTTTTTTAGCTATTTCTAAATTAGAAGAAGTTCTTTTTGTATTTATATTTTTTGCCTGCACACTTGTTTTTCCATTAAACTCTTTTTTATTTGTATCTTCTACAATTAATTTTGCAACCTCATCTAAATTCATTGCAATATCATTTGCCTCTGTTGCTATCATCGCATTTTGTTGAGTTTGTCTATCAAGTTCATTTACTGCATCATTTATCTGTTCAATTCCACTTAATTGCTCTTTACTTGACATCTCTATATCTGAGATTAAATTTATAGTTTTACTAATAGACTCATTTAAGCCTTTATAACCATCAATCATATTTGTAGCAATAGTTTTACCCTCATTTGCTTTTATAGTAGCCTCTTCAACAATATTTTTTATCTCTTTAGCAGCTTCTGCACTTCTTGTTGCAAGATTTCTTACCTCTTGAGCAACAACAGCAAATCCTTTTCCTGCTTCTCCAGCAGTTGCAGCTTCAACAGCAGCATTTAGACTTAGAATATTTGTTTGAAATGCTATTTGATCTATTACACTTATTGCATCATTTACCATACTTACTTTACTATTTATCTCATCCATTGCATTTGTTGTTTCATTTGCCAAAGCTTCTCCTGATGCTGAAGCTTTTATTATCTCATTTGAATATTTAGCCATTTTTGCGATATTTTCAGTATTATTTCTAATATTACTTGTAATCTCTTCAAGTGCTGCTGCTGTCTCTTCAAGAGAAGCTGCTGCTTCGTTTGAAGATAAGTTTAATCTATCAACATCTTCTAGCAACTCTTTTGAGCTTTGTTCTAGTGTCATACCATTTGATTTGTTCTCTTTTAACATATCATTTATAATAGATGCTAGATTATTTATACCATTTGCTATTTTACCGTTATCATTTTCAAGTCTAGCCCTAAAATTCAATCTACTAAAATCTTCTAACAAAGCTATAACTTTATTTACATCAGAACATACATTTTCTCTTGTAACTTCAAGCATCTCATTAAAACTATTTTTTAGCTCTTCCAATCCAATATTTTGAGTACTTTTTTCAATCTTTGTATCTAAATGTCCAGATTTTACAATATCAACAACTCTTTTTACATCATCAATTAAAGCACTATCTTGATTTATTAAATCTTGTGTTCTTTTGATATTTTCATTTATAACTTTTGCCATAGTTCCAAATTCATCATTAGAGTTTATCTCTATTTGTTTTGTTGTAGTTGTCTCTTTATTTAAAAATGAGAAGAAACCTAAAAGACCACTTGAAATTATTGTTAAGTTTTTGCTTAGAGTTCTCATACTATACATTACTATTGCTACTATTAATCCTGTTACAATCAAAGAAAAAACTAAAGAAAAATTTCGAACATCATTTGCACTTTTTAGATACTCTTCTTCAGCAGATGCACTAATTAAAACGAAATATCTTTTTGTATCTCCAAATTCAAAAGGATAAGAGTAAAAATATGATGTCTTTCCTGTAGCTTTTGCAAGAGTATAAAACTCATAAGATTTTCCTTGCTTTTGATTTTCTAAAATATTCATTCTATCTATATCACCATTTGCAGTATCTGCATATATTTTACCTACTCTTTTACTATCTTTATGAGAAATTATAGCTCCAGAAGGTTCTATAAAAATCAAATATCCCGTATCAAATAAAGTAATTGAAGAAATTGCATTATTTATAGCTTCTAAAGTAAAATCAACTCCTACAACTCCTATAATTTTACCATCAATAATAATTGGTGAAGAAACAGTAGCCATTAATACTTTTTTTCCACTTAACTCATACTCGTAAGGTTCTACTATAGAAACTCTTTTATTTTCAATTGCTTTTTTAATATATATAGCATCTTTATCAAATTCTGGTAAAAACTCTATTTCAAATTTTTCACCATTTTTTGTAACTAGAGGTTGAAATACACCTTTTGGAGTATAATATGGATTTTTATCACTTCCATCATATCTATCAAATAAGTATGAATCATCTTCAAAACCTATCCAAGCTGTATATAAAAAATCATTATTTTTTAAAATATTTTTTTGAAACTCTATCATTCCTTCTTTTGTAAGTTTTTCATCTGTTTTTATTGCAGTTTCTATTCTATTTACAATAGATTCTACTTCAGTTATAGTTTTGTCAAAAATAGCTTTTTGTTCAATTGCATAAGATTTAACGGTAGCTTTTATATATTCTTTA
>JACCDG011354237.1_pt1 | contig 11763 bp, 9 predicted proteins | sample 7442471 | NCBI WGS metagenome assembly JACCDG01 (sample SAMN15323444, study PRJNA562643) | freshwater metagenome | isolation source: river surface water | place: USA:Blue River Watershed | collected 2017-08-17
CAGCGCAGGTGGTTCACGCGGCTTTATGCTCGATGCGATGAAAACCTACGGTCCTGATAGTTTGGCCGGACAGCTCAGTTGCTTGTTTCAGGGAGCTGCAGAAACTACCTTTTATGTGATTGCCCTCTACTTCGGTTCAGTAAACGTAAAAGAAACCCGTTACACGCTCAGCATCATGCTGCTGGTAGATCTGGTGTGTGTGCTTACAGCCATTGTGGTTTGCCAGCTCTACTTCTAAACTGATTTCCAGTTAAATAATAAAAAGCACAGGTTTACTGTGTGCATAGCGTTTTTTGCAATAAATTCGCAGTTTAAGCAACAATAAAATTAGACCCCATGGCCTTAGAATTAACAGGAAAAATCGTTCAGAAGCTGAACAAAACAGAAGGCGTTAGTAAAGCCGGAAAAAACTGGAGCAAACAAGAATTCGTTATTGAGACACAGGAGACCTATCCGAAGAAAGTTTGTCTGAGTGTAATGAATGAAAAAGTGAGCGAACTGGAAAAGTTCTCTCCCGGAACAGTAGTGACCGCTTCACTCAACATTGAATCACGTGAGTACAACGGTAAGTGGTATACAGACGTTAAAGCATGGAGAATTCAACCCGTTAGTGCTGGAGGCTCATCTGCTCCCGATGATACTTTTTATCCTGATGCTGAACCTCCGTTTGCAGCAGATGAAACAACGGATGATTTACCGTTTTAATACATGAGCAGCGAGCTTAAAATTTACAATACACTTAGCAGAGTAACCGAGAAATTTACTCCCCTGCACAAAAACCATGTGGGCATGTATGTGTGTGGACCTACCGTATACAGCAATGCACACTTAGGCAATGCGCGCACGTTTATTTCGTTTGATGTTATTTTCAGGTATTTTCTTCACCTGGGGTATAAGGTGCGTTATGTAAGAAACATTACTGATGCAGGTCATTTGGAAAGTGATGCCGATGAAGGGGAAGATAAAATCAGTAAAAAGGCCAAACTCGAACAACTGGAGCCCATGGAAATTGTGCAGCGGTACACCATCGATTTTCACGAGGTGATGAACGCATTCAATGCACTTCCTCCCAGCATTGAACCAACCGCTACCGGGCACATCATGGAGCAAATAGAGATGACCAAAAAAATCATGGCCAACGGATATGCCTACGAATCTAACGGTAGTGTTTATTTTGACGTAGCTAAGTTTGCAGCAGAATACAATTACACCGTACTCACCGGCAGAAACCTAGATGAGTTGCTCAACAATACCCGTGAACTGGACGGACAAGAGGAAAAGAAGGGTAGATTGGATTTTGCACTTTGGATAAAAGCGAAGCCGGAACACATTATGCGTTGGCCAAGTCCGTGGGGAGAAGGTTTTCCCGGCTGGCATCTCGAATGTTCGGCCATGAGTTCTAAATACCTGGGAGAAAAATTTGATATACACGGTGGCGGTATGGATCTGGCACCTACACACCACACCAATGAAATTGCACAGAACATAGCCTGCAACCACAGTTCACCGGCCAACTACTGGATGCATACCAACATGCTTACCGTAAACGGACAAAAAATGAGTAAGAGTTTAGGAAACTCGTTTTTACCATTTGAACTTTTTGCAGGAAAGCATCAACTGTTAGAGAAAGGGTACAGCCCGATGGCTGTGCGTTTCTTTATGCTGCAGGCACACTACCGCAGTACACTTGATTTCAGCAATGAAGCATTACAGGCAGCAGAGAAAGGTTTTGCCCGGTTGATGAATGCCGTAAAACTAATTGAAGGATTAAAAACTTCAGCTCAATCAACGTCTGATATAGCCCAACTTTCAGCCAATGTGTATGCTGCGATGAATGATGATTTCAACACGCCCATTGCACTGTCGCATTTGTTTGAAGGTGTGCGCATCATCAACAGTGTGAACGATGGAAAGGAAACGCTTACGGAAGCAGACAAAGCAACGCTGCAAAAACTGATGTTTGATTTTGTGTTTGATATTTTGGGTTTAAAAGAAGAACAAGCTGCAAACAGTGATAAGGTAGACGGATTGATGCAGATGATTTTGCAACAACGCGTAGATGCCAAAGCCCGAAAAGATTATGCAGCTTCTGACCTCATTCGCGACCGTTTGAAAGAACTGGGCTTTGAAATTAAAGACGGAAAAGAAGGCACTACCTATACTACTTCACTTTAATAAGTTTACCGGATGAAAGTACTTCGATTCATTTTTACCATATCAGTAACCGCTGCCTTAAGTGTACTTACCTCCTGCACAAGTGACAGTAAACAACCAACGGCAGATAATGTAGACGCGACTAATAGTAAACCAAAAGAAGTAGTATATGCCGCACCTGCATTTAATGCTGATTCAGCATACTATTTTGTAGAAAAGCAGGTAAGTTTTGGTCCGCGTAACACCAACAGCCAAGGGCACAAGGCCTGTGCACAATGGTTAAGTGTAGAGTTAAAAAAATATGCCGATAATCTAATTGAACAACGTGCCGTGCTTAAAGCGTTTGATGGTAAGATGTTAAATGCAGTTAACTTTATTGCAGAGTTTAATCCCGAGAGTAAAAAAAGGATTTTGCTTTGCGCACACTGGGATACCCGCCCCTTTGCCGACCAGGACAGCAGCAGGGAAAATGAACCCATTTTGGGTGCTAATGACGGAGGCAGTGGTGTTGGTGTATTGCTGGAAGTGGCCCGTCAACTAAAAGCAAAAAATCCCGGAATCGGAGTTGATATCATTCTGTTTGATGCGGAAGACTACGGTCAGCCGGACGATAGTCCTTTGCCGCGTGTACAGGATTCGTATTGCTTAGGTTCGCAATACTGGGGAAAAAATAAGCACCGCAAAGATTACACCGCTAACTACGGCATATTGCTCGACATGGTGGGTGGCAAAGGAGCCAAGTTTGTGTGGGAAGCTACCTCCATCAACTTTGCGCAATCTGTTTTAAGTAAAGTTTGGGGAGTGGGCAATGAGCTGGGCTATGGAGGATATTTTAACTATTTCCAGAAATCAGGAATAACGGATGATCATTTGTATGTCAACCAACTCACCGGTATTCCCACCATAGATATCATTGAACACAACACAAGCTCGCAATCAGGTACCTTTCATCCGGCCTGGCACACGCACCACGATGATATGGATGTAATTGATTCGCAAACCCTCAAAGCCGTGGGGCAGACTTTGCTTGAGGTTATTTACCGCGAGAAATAATTTCCTGAATTCAATTTTATCGTTTTTAAAAATCAACTTAAGTATTTAGCGGCTTATGTGTATTTTTATGCATTGAAAACACATAAGGTTTTTCTTGTTTTTGTATTGTTGTGTTGTATTAAACCTGCAACAGCACAAAGCCTGTTTATGTGGCACCTTACTGATGCTGAAGGTCTGCCCAGTATGGAGGTATACAACATGTTGCAGGACAAAAGGGGTTTTATGTGGTTGGGCACAGATAACGGAGTGTGCCGGTATGATGGAAAACGTTTCACCACTTTTTTTCACCCCAAACAAAAAGGAAAAGCATTCTCATTTCTGAGAGAAGACATTAAAGGCCGCATTTGGTTTGTGAATTTCTCCGGTCAGATTTTTTACATCGAGAATGACAAGATGAATCTGTTCACACTTTTTGAAAAAGAGTTTAAATCCAGTTTTCCTGTTATTGAGTTTGATTCGAAGGGACAGTTATGGATAGCCTCTATCGGTAATCCCCTCTTTTGTTATAAAGAGACCCCGTCAGGTTGGATAAAGATCAAAAAATTTAATTTAGGCCGTGCTAATGCTAACATGGCTATTGACGAACAAGATAATATACTTTTAGTAGATTTTTCAAATGGATATACAAGTATATCTGCAGAAGGAAAAGTTGTAAAAATAGCTAATAAGCCGGAGTCAGTGGGCCTGATAAGGTATATACCACCGTTAAAATCTTTTTGTTCTTTTAAACGCTCTGTTCCTGTTGTATTTAATATCACACGTAATCAATCGCTCAGTGTAGAATCTAAAGCAAATGTGGGTAGTAAGGGAGACTTCATTAGCGACATTTATATTCCGGATTCTACGCAGCTTTGGATAACCACTTACAACGGAGTATATATTTACCAAAAACAAAACAATAAATTTACTGAGCAGATATCTCTACTGCCTGACCATGCAGTGTCAGGAGTACTTAAAGACCGGGAGGGAAATTATTGGATAAGCACGTTAAAAAGCGGCATCTATATTTTACCTTCATTGCAGTTGTGGGCTGCAACCAAAGAAAATTCTTATATGTCTGACAGTCGTGTGTTTCGCATGGCTTTAACCCACAACAAGGAACTTTTTTTAGCTCATGGAAACGGGAGTATTTCGGTGTTTAATACCCGCACCAAACAATTCGTAAAAGAGATAGTTTTCCCACTGAAAAAAGACATAGAAGATATCCGGTTTAATGCAAGCAACAATGAATTATATGTGAGTTGTGTCAAGACATTTGTTTACGGAATCTCATCAGGTAAAATAGTAGATCCCGGACTCAGCCATTCATCAGTAAAGCGATACGATTTTGATGAAGTTGGCAACATACTTATTGCTACTTCATTTGGCACCTATTTGCTGGATTATCGAAATAGTTTGCAAAAAAGCCTATGGTATGTCAAATACTCCCAAGGTATTACCCGCGAGGGTAATCAGCGTATGATTCAGTTTACCACACAGCGTTCAACATCTTGCCTTATCAATAAGCAAGATTCAACTATATGGGCGGGCACAACCAATGGATTACTTTTTTACCATAACAACATTGCTCAGGAGTTGCTGTGGAAAGGTACCGATAAAATTTTTGCCACAGACATGGAGCAATCAAAAGACGGAACTATATGGGTTAGCACTGTGCAGCAAGGGTTGTTTGCTATCCGCAAAAGAAAGGTTGTTTTGCATCTCACCAAAAGTAATGGTCTTCGGTCAGATTTTATACGCACACTATCTGTATCAGGTAACCAGCTGTGGTTTGCTACAGAAAGGGGTGTACAAAGTTACAATGAAGGCAATGGAAAAATAACGTCTTTTACAACCGATGACGGGCTTATTACTAACGATGTACTTGATATATTACAACATGACAGTATAGTATACCTGGCCACTTCAAAAGGTTTTCAATGGTTTGATACGGACAAGGTGCAACCAAACAAAGTTCGCCCGCTTATCTACATTACGGGGTTTGCAATTCAGGACAAGGACACGCAGCTCACGAATAATTTTGTGCTGCCCTATTTTCAAAATAATATCACTTTTCGATTCAACGGTTTTTCATTCAAAAGCGGCAAGGCTTTGCGCTACAGTTATCGTCTGCTGGGGCTTGACACCAGCTGGTTCAATGCAAGTTCTGAAGTTACCTTTGCCCGCTACCCGTCTTTACCGGCAGGTGATTACACCTTTGAGGTGAAAGCCATAAATGCTGACGGCTATGAAAGTGAAACGCCCGGCTCTGTATCTTTTATCATTGAAAAACCGTATTGGCAAAGTTGGTGGTTTTATTTACTCGCCTTCTTGGTTACTACAGGTATAGTGAGTGTTATATTTTTGATCAGGATTCGCAGTATTCGAAAACGAAATGAAGATGAACGTATCAAAGCTGACCTGGCACTGGAAAAAAGTAAAGTGGAGCAGGACCTGCGAAGTTCTCAGTTGGTTTCGTTAAAAGCGCAGATGAACCCTCATTTTGTGTTTAATGCACTCAACTCTATTCAGGAGTATATTATGCTCAACGAAAAAACACTGGCCAATACCTACTTGGGTAAATTTGCCGATTTAATGCGCATGACGCTTGATATATCGAGTCGGCAAGAGGTAAGTTTAGAGGAAGAAATTAAGTTGCTTAACTTATACCTTGAACTGGAAGCATTAAGGTTTGAAGAAAAATTCTCCTACGCTATCAGCATTGAACACAACGTGCAGCAATCATCTATTTATTTGCCGCCCATGCTTATTCAACCATACATTGAAAATGCCATTAAACACGGTCTTTTGCACATCAAAAACAATCGGATACTTCAGGTAAAATTTGCGATGAAATCAGAAGGTTTGCTCTTGGCCACCATCGAAGATAATGGTATAGGAAGAAAACGTTCATTCGAGATGAAAAAATTCAGGCAGCCGATGCATAAATCATTTGCTACGGGTGCCACTCAAAAACGACTGGAACTGCTCAATTATAAGCGTCCGAATGAGATTGTGGTAAAATACACCGATATGACCGATGAAAAAGGTTTTCCATCGGGAACACGAGTAGAGTTAAGTATTCCGGTGAATGTAGAATAGCTGAGCTGCTTCATGAGCACCAAATCTCATTACATGAAACAGATGGATTATTTCGTGACATAGAGTAGTTTTGTAGGAATGCTGAACTGCGTAATAATAGATGATGAAGGAAAAGCACGGAGAATTCTTGAAGCTATGCTTAAAGAACACTGCCCCGAGCTACAGGTTGTTGCTACTGCTGAAGATGTGCCCTCTGGCGTAAAGATTATTCAAAAACACAACCCCGATATTATTTTTCTGGATATTGAAATGCCGGGTTATACCGGATTTCAACTGCTTGAATTTTTCGAAAACCCGGGTTTTGAAGTTATTTTCACTACAGCATACAGCGAATATGCTTTACAGGCCTTTCAGGTTTCGGCCGTTGATTATTTGCTTAAACCCATACAGATTAATCAACTGAAAATTGCTGTTGAAAAGGCCATACGCATGCATAGCAACTCTCAGGTAATAGAACGCCTCGCAGCACTTAAGGAGAATATCGAAGAAAAAACACTTCAAAAAATTGCTTTACCTGTTTCAGATGGTTTGCGGTTTGTTCCACTTAAAGATATTCTCTACCTTAAAGCAGACGGTTCCTATACCAATATTTTTCTTACAGACGGCAATCGTATCTTGATCAGTAAAAAGATTAAAGAGTTTGAGAACATACTTTCACCCAAAAATAATTTCTACCGTACCCACCGATCCTATATTGTGAATTTGGCTCGTATTAAAAATTACATCCGGCAGGATGGTGGCTATATTGTAATGGAAAACGGGGAAGAGGTTGACCTTTCGCGCGAGCGTAAAGACGAGTTTCAATTGTTGATAGAGCACAATAAAATTTGATTTACTCTAGTGCTTTTTGCTTCGGTTCGTGTTCTAATGTGCCGTGTTCAAATCAACTTGTAATACGTTTTTAACCACCTATCGGGCACTTCATCGTTGCAGGCGGTTTCATAATCTTTGTAAGAGCAGGGAACTAAATAACTTCCTTTTTTAGCGGATTTTTCTACCGGATAAGGTACTTCCATCCACCAACGGTCGCTCTTCAGGCTTTTGAAAAACACTACCTCGTGGCTGCTGTTGTTAAACGTAATGCGGTAGGTTTGAAAATCATTGCTCTCTACAGCAGGGTAATCGTATTTACGGCTGTGTACCCCATCTACAAAATACCAAAGCATTTGTGCAATCAGTTTAGCGGTTTGTTGTTGCCGGTCAAGGTGAGGGATTAAACCAAATAGGCCAAAAGAACTTAACTCATTGCTGATGCCTGCATAGCGGGCCAGCTGGCAGGCTTCGTCTCCGCCAATGCCATTGGGAGATCCGTTCTCCTGAGCAGGAGCATCCGGTAAACGAATGGCTGAAAGGTTAAAGATACCTATGTCGGCATCGCGAAACAACGGTTCAGCCTCTTCACTGTTTTTACGCAGGTTACCCAGTCGCATGGCATCAAAGTTCATGCGGTTAAAAGTAGCCACACTTTCCTCTTCGCAAAAGTAGGACTGGTAACCCAAGTGGCAAATGTTAAACAGGTAGTTGGGCTCATGTAAAATGATGTTGCCTAAATATGGAACAGCTTCTTCGTTGTGTGCCGGTGCGCTCAGTTCAATACGTGAATCAACACTTACCAAACGCAGGGTGCGGGTATGTTTTTCATAGGCCCTGTATTGAGCGTAGGCCAAATCAATTGAACCACCCAGCACTATAAGCACCTTCTTTTTCTCCAAAGCCTCTTTGGTAAGTTCACACAAGGCATAATGCGTATCGTTGATGCTTTCTCCGGACTCAATATTTCCTAAATCGGCCACGCTCAGATGTTCCTGGTGGTTAATGAGCCGGTACAGTTCAGCACGAATGGCATCAGGGCCATGGGAAGCACCGTTCATGTAGTCGGTGCCGCGATCATCTTTCACCCCTACGAGCCATATTTTGCAGCTGTCGGTATCAGGAAAAGTTTCACCATGTATCTGTGCGCCCCGAAACCAGCTTCGGGGTGAAGTGGTGTCGAGTTCGCTTAAGAGAGTTGACGGAACGGGTTTTAAGAATTCAGCACTGTTCATGGAAAAGTAGTTTACGGTATTTACAGGCAAATAAGCCTATTTTTGCCCGGTTTCAGAGTAGAAGAAATCAACTAATCAACAATGATTCTAGTAACGGGAGGAACAGGTTTTTTGGGTGCACACGTGGTGTGCGAACTGTTGGAAAACAACCGGCAGGTAAGGGCCATAAAGCGCGCTACGTCTACGTTACAGGAGTTCAATTATATTTTTAACATCCGCTTTGCCCACCTAACAGCTCAGGAAAAAGCACAAAAACTCGCTCTGCTAAATTGGACACCTGCCGATTTGCTCGATGTTCCTTCGCTAGAAGAGGCTATGGAGGGGGTTGAACAGGTATATCATGTAGCAGCCATGGTTTCATTTGTGGCCAAACAGGCGGATGAGATGCAGCAGGTGAATGTACAAGGCACTACTAATGTTGTAAATATGGCGCTTTATGCCGGTGTGAAAAAGCTTTGTTATTGCAGTTCCATTGCTGCTTTAGGAAGAGCCGAAAGCGGGATGACCATTGATGAAAAAACGGCATGGACCGATTCAGTACTCAATACCAATTATGCCATCAGCAAGTACCGGGCAGAGTTGGAAGTGTGGCGTGCCGGAGAGGAAGGACTGAATATAGTGATGGTGAACCCCGGGGTAATTATTGGAGAAGGAGATTGGAACAAAGGCTCTTGTAAGATGATGGCTACGGCAGCCAAAGGTGTTCCGGTATACACGGAAGGTATAAACGGTTATGTGGATGTGCGTGATGTGGCCAAAGCCATGTTTTTACTGGCCGAAAGCGACATCAGTTATGAACGTTTTGTATTGGTATCGGCCAATATTTCATTCAAGGAGTTTTTCTCCATTACAGCTAAAGCAACGGGTAAGAAAGAACCAAAAATAAATGCACCGAAATGGCTGATTAACATAGCCGTATTTGCTGATACTTTTCGGGCCCTTATAACTGCAACATCACCTTTGCTAACACGTGAAACCGCCCGTGGTATGTACAACCGTTTTTTTTACAAAAGCGATAAGTTTACCCACGCACTCAACTTCCGATTCATTCCCATAGAGGAAACTATTATTCGCAGCAGCAAGGCCTGCTTACAGGATAAAGTTTAATCTTAGTGTATTACAAACAAGCTTTAATTTGTATATTTGATTATCTATTCAGGTATGCGCAGTCGTTTTATTAAGCAATCTTTCTTTCTTTACACAGTAGTTGCTGTGCTTAGCATATCTTGTAAAAAAGATACAGAAGACACAAAAACAACGCCTCTGCCCCCCTCTGGTAAAGTAAAGGTCAACATAGCAGCATACGCAGGAGATGTTCCGTTGAAATACGGAGATGTTTACACGAATGCTGCCGGTGAAAAATTTAAAGTGAGTTTATTCAGATATTACCTTACTAATCTGGTACTGGAAGGTGAAGGCAACACACCCGACTATGTTCAACCGGAAAGCTATTACCTGATAGATCATTCAGGGTCTGACGGTGTTTACAGTTTCGTCTTGAATAATGTTCTATCCGGAAAATACAGGTCAATTCGTTACACCATAGGGGTGGATAGTTTGCGCAATGTTTCAGGAGCACAAACAGGGGCACTTGATCCGGCAACCGGAATGTTCTGGACCTGGAGCAGTGGCTACGTTCAGTTTAAAATAGAGGGTTCTGTTGTTAATCCCTCAGGAGATTTTATTTACCACGTTGGCGGATTTCAGGGGCCTTTTAACCCGTTAAAAACATCCGTTACTACCTTCAATCAGCCGTTAGTGATGGCTACAGGTATCACTAAAAAACTTAACCTGAAGGCCGATGTGCTGGAGGTGTTTAATACACCCGCAGTATGGGAAATATCTTCTGTACTTACCATAAGTAACAGCGATGCAAACTCAAAACAGCTGGCCAATAACTATGCTGACATGATTAAGTTTAATTCTATAACCGACTAATTTTTTTGAACATGAAGTACCCTATAATTGGCCTCATTTTATTGTTAAGCGTATCGTCTTGTAGTCAAAAAGAAGTAGAAGAAACAATTGCCCCTGCTTATAACGGAAGGCTCAATATAAACCTGAGTCATTTGGTGGATACCAACACCTTGCATTTGGATACAACCTGGTATGTAAATGCCGCAGGTGATAGTATGCGGGTAAGTTTATTTCGTTACTATATTTCAAATATTGTGTTGTTAAAGGGCACACAGAGGTGGAAAGTAAGAAACAGCTATTTTTTAGTGGATGAATCTATGCCGCTAAGCAAAACCATTCAATTAAAATATTTACCGGAGACAGAGTATGACGGCATTGAATTTATCATAGGTGTAGATAGTGCGAGAAATATGTCGGGAGCACAAACCGGTGCACTCGACCCGCAAAATGATATGTTCTGGGGTTGGGCCTCAGGATATATATTCTTAAAGGCTGAAGGATATTATATGGACGCAATTGAAAGAGGATTCAGTATTCACATTGGAGGGTATAAGTACCCCAACAACGCCATTCGTAAAGCAACTATTTCATTCGGATCTCAGAAATTGTATTTGGGCGCTGGTTTAAAACAGCTTAATTTAAAAGCAGATTTGAACGAGATGTTTAAAACTCCGCTTATACTTTCATTAAAGAATATTAATAGTATTCATGAACCCGGTGCCAATGCAGTGAAATACGCAGATAACTTTGCCGATATGTTCAGCTTTGGATCCATTCAATGAGCAAATGGTTGGCATTAGTTTTATTTTTAGTTGTTGCAGCCTGTAAGGAAAAGGTTCATTCACCGCAACAAACAGCTCTTGCATTACCTGCACATTTCCCTAAACCGGTTTATTCTTTCCAGGATAATCCGCTTTCTGCAGAAGGAATAGCTTTAGGCAAACAACTTTTTTACGATCCTTTGTTTTCATCAGACAGTACAATCGCTTGTGCTTCTTGTCACCACCTTGAATTGGCATTTAGTGACGGAGGAAAAAAGTTGAGTACAGGCGTTAACGGGAAACAAGGGAGACGTAATGCCCCCGGTATTTTTAATGTGTTGTGGCATCCGCATTTTATGGCTGACGGAGGTGTGAACCATCTGGAAGTAATGCCACTGGCTCCTATTACGGATACCCTGGAGATGAATGAAAAAATCAGTACAGTGAACCAGAAAATTCAGCGCAGTAAATTTTATCCTGCTCTGTTTAATAAAGCGTTTGGCAGTGACAGTATCACTACCCGTAAAGTGATGTTGGCATTGGCCCAGTTTATGGGCAGCATTATTTCGGCTGATGCAAAGTATGATCAGGTAAAAGCCGGTAAAGCAAAATATACACCTGAAGAAGAACAGGGCGAAAAACTTTTTAGGCAACAATGTTCAGGCTGCCATGCGGGAGTGCTCTTTACTGATTTCAGTTTTCGCAACAACGGACTGAGTAGTGATTTTTCTGATTTGGGTAGAGCACGCGTA
>JACCDG010332264.1_pt1 | contig 11762 bp, 8 predicted proteins | sample 7442471 | NCBI WGS metagenome assembly JACCDG01 (sample SAMN15323444, study PRJNA562643) | freshwater metagenome | isolation source: river surface water | place: USA:Blue River Watershed | collected 2017-08-17
AGTCCACATCCTATTATTTTTGCACATCTCTTCATATGTATAATTTATAAATTATACAATTATGTCGGTTCAGACATATCTGGCAACGGAGGCTCGATAATAGGCTCTGGATCTACGATAACTTCTGGCTCAGGAGTTGGTTCAGGTTCGACCACTACATGCTGAGTAATTACAATTACTCCGTCTTCAATTGTAAATGGTTTTAATACGCCTTTTGTGCAAATTGGAGAATGGCCATAACGTTGCAACATTGCATTAGTTGTTGATGCATAATATTCATGATCATTGAATAATGTTTCTAGATTGCCATCGTCTAGCAAGGCTTGCAAGAATATTTGTAGCTCATCATCTGGTTTAGTCCAGAAATCTTTATGAGCGCGGTTAAGGCATTCTGCGAATGAAATCAGCGAGAAAAGACATGTGTCACCATGTGCTTCGACTGCTGCTAGTTGTTTTTGTGTTTTGGTTGTTAGGTTCATGTTTTATTTTTTATAATTATATTAAATTATTTTACTTATAAGCGCAGTGCATTGTTGCTGCATGTATTCTAATCTGAGTTGTTGGGGCAGCAGCAGTCGCCGCTGCAACTTCAAAATTAATATGTCTACCAGCATAAGAAGTGTTGGTCCATGTTGCTTGCATGGATGTAAGTGGTGTTGAAGGAATATCTCCTGCCCCTTCTGAGAGACCATTGGGAGTGCTAATATAAAACTCAAGTAATCCTGTTGATGTTTGTCTCATTCGGATAGAATAAATCATCCCAACCCAATTTGCCGCTGTCAATGTAGGAATTGTAACTGGCGTTCCATAATTTATGCTAGTATCATACCAATACATTCTAAGTTTATAGTCATTATTAGGGGTATCATAATAAATCTCCACACCCCATTGTCTCGCTGTTGCTGCAACAACACCAGCTAATGGAGGTACGCGAGTCGCAGCACCCACACCGAAATTAATTCTCAAGACCCAATTTTCATTAGCTTCGACTCTAAACATAACACCATGAAAATAAGCTTCAAGATCTATATTATTTTTCATTGTTGCGCCACTATACCCAGCATGACTAGCAATACTGTCATATGTGTAAGAAGAGGCTGTAGATCCGTTAGTATTTGATATTTGACAACCCATTCCAAGTGTTAAGTAAGCATCACTGGAAGAACCTGTTCCGTTATTTTGCGCTCCAACACGCGTCATTATTCTATACTTATTTCCGCTTTGTAATAGGGTTTTTTGGTTTAGTGCTCCAGTTAAATTATTTGTTGATTGGTTTGGTATAGATAAGTTTCCAGAAAGCGATAATGAAGTTCCAGTTGCCACTCCAATGTTAGGAGTGATAAGAGTGGGAGTATTTGCGAAGACCAAAGCTCCAGTTCCAGTCTCATCAGTGACAGCTGCTGCTAAGTTTGCGCTAGTGGGAGTCGCCAAGAAAGCCGCAACATTTGATGCGGGGTTATAGTTACTAGCAATTACAGTTCCAGATGCGCTTATGTTACCAGATACCGTTAATCTTTCGGATGGTGTTGTGGTACCGATACCAACATTACCAGTTGTACTAATAACCAAATGACGAGATCCAAAGACGGTTGAAATTGAAAGCAATCTATCCACGCTGCAAAAGAAAACCTCATCAGGATAGTTTGTTGCTGATGTGTTTCCATATCCTATAAATCCTCTTTGTGTATATCCAGGAGTTAAGAAACTTGTCGCTGATAAGCCATTAGTTGCGGAATTGCGAACTTGAAAAGAGCCATTTATTGATGTCGCATAATTTGCATTTACTTGCAGAGGATTGCCTATAGTTTGCCCTATAGTGTTTATTGTTGGAGTAGTAAGTGTCTTATTTGTTAATGTAGCAGTTCCATCAGCAGTAACAAATCCACCACCAGAATTTGTAGTTATTGCTAATGCTGTAATTACACCTACTCCAAAAGCAGCACTGGCTCCAAAGCTAGGTACGATTACCTGTTTTGTAAATGTAATATTAGCGCCAGCATTTAGATTGCTAAGCGCTGCTCCTGCGTCTAGTGAGTTATTTGTGATTTTTGTTACAGGCATAATTTATTCTATTTAAATTTTATAAAACATTGGAGAGTTATAATTCATAATCGCTGTTGCTCCCCCAGATGTTGCAGTATTATATGTTATACTTCCCAAAAAAATATTAACTGGTGCTGTTTGATTATACAGAGTGGGTATACTCTTATCTCCTCCAGTTAATATTAAGTCAGGAGTTTCTTTTAACTCATTTAAAAATAGTGATATACTTGAAGAATCTGTATTCCATATAGTAAATATTTCGTAATATGTTTGAGGTAACAATGTAACAGTATTTGAAGTTATTTTATGTAATCCAGCTTGACTTGATGTAGTAAAACTTCCATTTCCGACTGAAGAATTTAAAGAAAATGTTGTAGCTGTTAATCTAGTAACTTGCCATATGCCATTTGCCGCCGTATTTCCTTGAACGCTTGTTATTTCAACATAATCGTTCGTTTGGAGTCCGTGTCCTGCGGATGTTACTGTGATCACAATTGGGCTGGTATTAGATGCATCACTTATAGTTCCTCGACCACTAACTAAACACAATCGTAAATCATAATAATTTCCACTTGGATTTTTTGTAATTCTAAAGCTATATCCACATGTATTTCTAGCTGCTCCAAAATAATTTGTAGATGGAACCCCAGCATCTCCAATTCTAAATCTAGCGATAGTATCAAATGCAGTTGCATTTCGCTCTGGTAAAACCCCCCAGCGTATCAAATGATTTTGTTCTAAACTTATGACACCACCACCACCAGCGCTATTTGAGCCAAGAGCTGTACCTATTTTACATATAGTAGGAGATACGACTGTAACTTGACAAGAGGCTATTCCAGCTATTGAGGATGCTCCAAGTAGAATTAATGAACCATGTGTAGAAGCGAATTGATTGCTTCCTCCTGAAGAAACTCCATTAGAAAATAACAGAGCTGATCCAAGATAATCACGTAAAAATTGTGCTGATAAATCTTTTTTAGTTATTATACTTTCATCTTTATCGGCAATTTGATTGGGTAGTGTATTATCTGTTCCAGATGCGGTTAAATCTCCAATAATAGTTGGATTCGTTAGTGTTAAATTTGGAGCCAGCTTCGCACTTGTAACACTACCATCGCTTGGTGTTAACTCTCCAACTTGTAGTGTATTTGTCGGAGATACTACAACCGCCTTTGCACCACTTGCAAGTGGATCAGTGAATGTGATATTTCCACTACTTACAGTATAGTCAACGCTTGGCTCTTGCAATGCACCATCAATGGCGACAATAAGCGCACTTGGATTGGTTAAGCTACCAGCACCGTTAATTGCAAATACACTGGTGCTGCCATCTCCAGTTAATGTAGTGCGTACCGGATTGCTTATATCTGATTTTAAATCTAATGCAGACTGTGTTGCCGTACTGATTGGTTTATTTAGATCACTTGTATTATCAACATTGTTAATACTTAATGCTGTTCTGTGCGCAGCTGCAGCACCTGTGCCATAACTATAAGTTGTAGTATTAAGTGTAAGTGCTGTACTAATAGTAGGGCTACTTAATGTTGGACTAGTGCCAAATACCAAAGCTCCACTTCCAGTTTTATCTGTTATTACAGCAGCTGCAAGATTTGAACTCGTCGGTGATGCTAGGAAAGTTGCAACACCTGATCCAAGACCAGTAATGCTGCCTACCGCAGGTGTGACTGTTGAACTACTTGCACTTGTAACGAGTCCTTTATCATTTACTGTTAAGACTGCACTTTGTGTTGAGCTGCCATATGTGTTGGGTGTTACACCACTAGCTCCGAGATTTATGCCATTACTGTCTGCAACAATTGCTCCGCCAACCGGTGTCTTAACACTAAAGAGTGTACCGTCACGTTGTAAACCAACACCAGCATCATATGCTCCACTACCGCTAAATTGTACAAAAATAACAGGACTAACCCCTACACTTGTCACCGGTTCACTGCATATCCAACCAGTGTCAGCATGTATTGTGCCATGAGTAACAAATACAAAGTCACCACCATTCATTTTGGCTGGTGTATCAGCATCTGTTGCACGTGTTAATTCACGCGCTGCAGTTATGACATATATACCGTTCCATGCTGCATTTGTTTCACCTGCTATAAGCACTCGTTCACCAATTGACAAGTCAGGATCTGGTCCTGCCGCAGCATTTAATGCATCAACAACTGTAAGGCCGCCAGTGATTGTTAATTTTGCACCTACTCCATCCGTACCATTTGTATATGCAACAGTGCCTCCGCTTGCCGCTGCTAGTGTACTATTTTTAAGTATAACATGAACTTCACCATGGACATGAATGCCTGCTGCAGCATTATCAACATATGCTTTATTTACTGCAGCTGAACTTGAAGAATCAACAGTTAAGTTTGGTACGAGTGGCGAACTTGTAAAGGTTTTAACACCATCAATATGTTGTGCTCCACTAGTTGCTACAGCATCGGTTATATTATAACCTGCAACTGTACTAGGCTTGTTTAAGATCTGCGCATCACCGCTTGTAGCAGTCCAATCTGCATTGACATTTACCTCTGCACCAGCTGCAATGCCAGATAACTTAGATTTTTCTGCAGATGTATAATTTTCATCAGAGAGACCTTTACCAGCAATGACATCAACTTTACTATTTAGTGCAGTTTGTGTTGCATTACTAATTGGTTTATCGGCGTCACTTGTATTATCAACATTGTCAAGACCTACATCGCTCTTACTTAATACAATATCGCCAACACGAGTATTAACACTCTTCACTGCAGCAAGTGCACTCACAGCACTGCTAAAATCGGTTATGTCACTTGAGCTATGACCGTGTCCAACATTTGATTTATTAGCAAGTGACTGTTGTACATACAAGTCATATGCAGGTGAACCAATCTCTGGCGTAAACGGTTCCCAATAGACGGTACCAGGAGGATAACCTGGGTTAGGCTCTAAGACTCTTATATAAAGAAGACCTGCATAGAGTACAACATCACCTGGGCTATAGTCAGCTCCATCATTATATTCGCCAACATAGTTTACGCTCTGTGGTTGTAATGCGCTATCTGCAAGTTCACCTTGAGATGCTGTCGCAAAATCGGTTGTATTTGCAGCAGCTGCTGATCCAAGAGTTGGTTTATTTAAGATCTCTGCATCACCGCTTGTGGCGTTCCAATCAGCATTAACATTAACTTCAGCTCCGTCTGCAATGCCAGCCAATTTACTCTTTTCCGCAGATGTATAATTTTCATCGGATAAACCTTTGCCAGCAACTTTATCAACCTTACCACTTAAAGCGGTTGCAGTTGCTGTACTAATTGGTTTATTAGCGTCACTTGTATTATCAACATTGCCTAGTCCAACGTCACTCTTTGTTAAGACAATTGCACCAACGCGAGTATTAACACTTTGAACAGGAGCTGCAGCACTTGCAACACTATTAAAATCACTTATATCACTTGCAACATGACCGTGACCGACATCACTTTTATTATTTAAAGCAGATTGTGTTGCATTACTGATTGGTTTATCTGCATCACTTGTATTATCAAGCTCATCAATATTTAAGGCAACTCTATGAGCTTGCAGTGAATCTTCACTATAACTATAATTTTCTCCATTTAATATTAAGCTATCCTCAATGGTTAAACCTAATATTGAAATATTAGCGGTGCCATCACTTTGTGTAGTTGATGTAATAATATTAGGTCCTCGAGGACCCTGAGTACCAGTTTGAAATAATGGACCAATTTGATTGCCACCTTCATATAATGATGGTATGACAATGTTTTGTCCATTATTAATTAATACTGGTGGTAATATTTCAGGCATAACTTTTTAGTTTCCACTAGATGGTTGAGTCGCTCTTGGTGTAATTGTAACTTGACCTTCAATGACACGTATAACATCATTATCATTTTCAGTATAAACCTCAATATCAAAGACATATCGTCCTGCCTTCATAGCAGCAGTTTGTGCTGGTGTCAAACTAATTCTTACAAGACCATCTGTTGGATCACCATAAACCTGAACAAGAAAATCAACAGCAAGAGTCGCATTATAATTACGACGTATCTGACCTCGACCGCTATATTCGGTCAAATCAAGAGGCAGATTATTTAATGTTAATACAGGAACTGTTACATTATAAGCAGAGCCTTGATCAATAATAATATCTGTATAGAATGCCATGATAGTATTTATACAGATTTAGATTATGACTATTCAGCAACTGATGTATTTGCAGCAAGCCAAAGAGCTTGATAATTTATGCCATATTGTACAAGCAGCGCGCGCAATTCTGTTACGCTCATCGTATGAGGCACACCCCTTCGATCAGTAATTGTTTGCTGGCTAGCTCTAAATGCAATCTTTTCAGCTTCTGTAGTCAAAAGATCTTCAGCTTCACGCAAGAGTACAAGTGTATTTGCAAACATTGAACGATCACGATCACCTGCGGCGAGTCTTATGTCACCAACAGATACGCCATCAATTCTTTCAACTCGACGCAATATTGCTTTATTCCATTTTAATTGTTTTTCAGTCATACTTGTGTAAATGTAATTAAAAAGTCTGCGCTATCTCCAGTATAATTAAAATCTCCGTAAATATAAAATTGTGTTTCTGCGTTTACTGTTACAGTGACACTGCCTGATTGACTAGTTACTAATGCTGGATCTTGAAGAAAAAATTCAAGAAATGCATCTCCAACACTTGTATACATATCTAATAATGTATCGGGATTAACACTATTACTATCAAATATAGCATCGCCTGGACTATCATATTTTAAAGTAAAATAGTTAATATTATAAGAACCAGCAATATAATTGCTAACTGCAATATCTACATTATATGTTCCAGGAGATACTGTAACAGGAGAAGATGTTACAGTAAATGTATTATCTGAAATTAATGTTTCAGATAGTATATATTGATTTTGTTCATTGCCACTTCCAACAAGCAAATATGTTGTATCATTGTTATCTTTAAACCAAACAGAGTCACCATATTGCAACAACATTACAACTCCAGCATCTTCAGGTTCTAATTGGCTTGGAGGTGTGTCTAATCGATATTGAACAACTTCATCGACTAAACCTAGGGCATTTTTATGGGCAGCTGCTGCACCTGTTCCATAATTAAATTCAGTATTATTAAAAGTAATACTATCGGTAATAGTTATATCATCTGTTTCAACTGAAGAGATGTCTAAGACAGCTGTGCCATTTGATGTTGTAGAACTAGTTAAACTATTTGGAGCTTTTAAACTAACACCAGGCGTTGGCCAAACACCAGCACTTTTTGGTCCAAATATTACATAATTGATTCTATCAAGATAATAATCACCATCAACACCTACACCTACTAATGGAATTTCATCAACACCACTAATAATCGTATTACCATCAACTCCATCTTCACCATTAGCGGCAACTGTTGCGTCTTCTAATTCACTCCATGTTCCACCTCCACTAGTGCTATAACTATAGATTCGTGGACCAGTCGGATCAAATGGAGTCTCATTATCTTCACCCAGTCGAACAATAAAGAGTGTGCCATTCTTATTTAAAATATTGGCTATAGTTGACGATGTAGGCAATTCTGTAACATAATCAACAACACCATCAATAGCAAGACCACGACCACGCGGACCAAGCACACTGCCAAGAGGTTTTGTATTATTATCAGAATATGTCGCAATCAAATTACCATCTTCTGTCAAATTAACATCGCGAACATGAATCAATTCATTAGTCGTTGTTAATTCCACTTCAACAATCGGATTAACAAGATCATCATTATTTTTATAATATAATTTATTATCAGGTATGTTAATATAAACTTCACCCAGCAACAAATCATCTGTTCCTGGTTTTTCTCCAGAAACATTGCTATGGCGTAATACTATTCTTGATGGTGTTAGACTAGGCATATTGTTTATTTATCTTATAAAATATCGCGATCAATCTTTTTGAATTGAGGAAATGTTTTGAGTGTGTCTGAAACTGGGAAATATGATCGTGATACTTCTTTACCAGTAACATAAACACGTCCAATATCTTCACCTTCATCTTTGCAAAGAACATATGTTTGATCCATTGCACCAGCAATATTAACAATATTTTTAGGATTTTCTGGAAAGATAAGTTTAGCAAAGTTCGGTAATGCTACATCTAATGATCGACTTGTACCAAGTATATAATTTCTGTTAAATCCACCTGCATAAAGATCAAAGACTCCACTGCCAAGTGATGATTCTGCAATTACAAATATACGTGTCAATGATGCATCATCAATAATATAAAAGTCATGAACATAACCAACAACACCAACATTCGTCCATGTTAAACTATTTCCGACTATATTTCCACTATTTGAACAACCGCTTGCGCGATTGCCTGCGAAATATAATAAACCGTTATTTGCAAGAGCAAATGAAATTGCACTAAAATTACATGTTTGAATTTTGATTATCTTATTGGCTCCAATTGTTAGACCAGCTGTTGCTCTTACAGTTGTAGGATTGTCCAAATTGTTTATAGCCAAACGACCATTAGTATTTAAACCACATGCAATAAGTCGATCAGTCAATATATCAGATTCAGGGAGACGATCAAGCGATGACGATAATGGTGATGCAAAAGTTTGGGCTTGTCGCAATATAATGCCATCGCCACCTGTATCAGATGCAACACCACGAGAAACACTAATATCAATAATTTTCTTTAGTCGACCGCGATGAGTGTTAACGGCTCCAATACCATTTGATAGTGTTGTAGTATTATTTAGTGTTACAACTCCTGTCGCGCTATTGCTAATAAAGGCCTGACGAGCATTAGTTAAGCTACTAAATAATCTAAATTGCGTTGAACGATTTGCACCAGATGCATTTCCTAAAATGACATAACGATTTGTTGTACCAAAGGTTAATATATCATAATCAGATAAACTATGAGCACTAGTATCAGTTTTTTCAAAAACTGATCCAGAAGATGCACCTCCTAATACTCTAAATGTGCTAGCAACATTTTGTGATGTCGAGTCACTTAACATTGGAACAAAATCGCTAATTGAACCAGTTGACAAATTACCAAATGCACCTTTGCGATTTGTTCCAGCGCACCATACTTCGTTATCTTCTTCGTTTCCTGGTTTACCAACAATAACATAATGAGCATCATATGTTCGTACGGCCTTTTTGATATACCAGCTATAATTTGAAAAATCTGAAATCAATAAACCTGTTTGTGTTTCCCAAGATGTTTCAGCATCTTCTTCCGTTTCAGCAAGACCACCCGCAGTTATTGCATTTGGTTTAAACCAGTTAAATCTCTTGCGAATCTTTACTCCATCACTTGTCAATAAGGTGCTTAATGCACTAGGACTAGTTTTAAGATTTGTTTTTTCTGCTTCAGTCAAAGCAAAATTATACCAAAGATTTCTTCCAGGTGAATCAAGGCCTGGTCCCCACACAAGAGGTCCAGTTGTACCTGATGTTGATGTTGTATTTCCACGACCAAGTTGACCAACATCATTAAGACCTGAACTTATATAATAACCACGTGTATATGGTTCTGAATCATTAAAATAACTAATCAAGCCTAATGATGGATTATTAATGTCAATATAAGCATTGTCATAACCATCTTTTGTTTTGATTGTTATATTTGTATAATTATCATTAGAACCAGATATGCCAGTTACACTATCAATAGTTACAACATTAGCAGGCCAATTTGCGTTTAATGGCAAAAATGCAGGCAACAGTTGTCGTATTTGAGTTGACGTACTATAAGGATTTGAAGGGAAAAATCCACTATTATAATAGGTTGTATATTCACCAACTCCTCGACTTGATGCACCAATATCACCTCTTGCATTTGTGCCATAACCATAAATGACATCATCATGATCAGTGAAAAAGAATTGATCAGGCGTTGCAAATGTGCTTTTCAGTGGTGTAACTTTACCAAAATTAGATCCAACTGGACTAATAGCATTTAATGTGACATCGGCGTCGATTGAACTAGTTCCAAGTGTGCCTGTTGCAACTGTTCTCCATACTCGACCTGTTCCACTCTTATCAACAATACTAAATGAATTTTTTGCATCGCTATAACCCAATCCATCAGATGATTGCATAAGATCATAACAACTGCCTTCAACACCGCCTAATGCGACGCGATTATCAACATATGCTTTATTGGTTGCATCAGTAGCTTCTACTGGTGTTGCAGTTGTTAAACGACTATTATTATAACGTGGAATATTTGATTTAATTTTTAGTTTACCCGTTAAATCAAATTCAAAAACATCAGTATCAGCATTTAGTTTAATATGAGTAAAACCATTTTTTAATGTTGATGTTGTTTTAGGTGTTGTTTCATCTGATTCAAAAAATGATATACCATCACCTTTGGTTAAACCAAATGTAGCAACAGAATCTGGTAAAAATTTTATAAACTTAACATTAGCAGGAGAACCGATGGTCGAATCAGGCAGAAGATCAGCTGTTGTTGCACCTGGTGTAGGATTTAAAATTGCAATAATGTCTGAAAATCTAGAATCATCAACTATATCAATTGTTTCACCATTTAAAATTAACCAACCATAGAAATTTGTATCATCGGGTATATGACCATTAATAATTCCTCCAGACCATTCTTCAGCTTTAGTAGCATCAACATCAATAATTGTTCCTACTGGGAGTATTTCTGCCGTACTTGTTAATGAAATAAGATTACCAACCGTTTCTGCGATATTTTCAGCAAGATCATTATCGGTTATCCATGATAATGTAGATCCAGATGTTGTCAAATATGATGTTCCACTGACAGGTAAATTTGGAAAATTCCAGGTATCATCTCCAAACTTAATTTGTGAATTTTCAACTTCTAAATTAACATTATCTGCAATTTTAAAAGTTCCGCCTGATACTTCATAATCAAGAATCAGTGTATTATCAGTTGAAGCGGTTAGGAAACTTAAACTAAATTGATTTGCTGTTGGATTTGACAATAAATTAATGCCATTTACACCAATAAAATTAATATTACCATCAATGCCATAATTGAACGTTAGCTCTTTATCATCGACATTTCCAATAATAAGACCATTATGATTTAAATTGCCAGATATTGTAACACTAGCATTAAAAAGAGTAGTATTGCTAAATGTTTTACTACCAATAATAACTTGATTATTTTGAATATCAACATATTCATCATCAATAGCAAAATTAGTAGTTTTTAATTCAGAGACAATTTCATTGAATCGATCAATCCAAACTTTGAAATTATCACTATAATTGATGGTCTCAATAGTGTTTAGTATAGAACTCATATAGTCTTATTTATGTTACAAACTTTGTAATTTTTTCTCTAATTCAGCGACGCGCATCTCGAGACTATCAATTCTTTCTAATAGTTTTTTCTCTGCAGCTGCGCGTTTTTTGCGAAGCAATGCAGCGGCATATGCATCATTATCAATATTAATTACTGCGCCGCTGATTGGATCTTTAGCAAGACCGCTATTGCCTTGAACTTTAACATAACTCATAGTGATGCAATTGCTCTAAAGTTTCTTATAGTTGGAACGTCAATATAATCTGATCCTCTAAATTCAATCTTCACTGCAAATTGTTTGAAATCAACAGTTGGATTAATATTGAATTTTACTTCACTATATTTAGCTCTATCACTATTAACTGGTATAACAGTTGG
>JACCDG010048412.1_pt1 | contig 11760 bp, 13 predicted proteins | sample 7442471 | NCBI WGS metagenome assembly JACCDG01 (sample SAMN15323444, study PRJNA562643) | freshwater metagenome | isolation source: river surface water | place: USA:Blue River Watershed | collected 2017-08-17
ATGGTTACTGCCCCTCGGCGGGAGACACGGCCACCGGAAAGAGCTCGTGTGGCGCCATGTCGAGCGCCGCGCACAGCTTCGCCACGGTGTCCCAGCCCGGCGATTGCACGCGGCCCACCTCGAGATTCGAAATCGTGGCCTGCGTCACCCCAGAGCGCGCGGCGAGTTGCTCCTGCGTCAACCCCCGCGCCAGGCGCGCCTCTAACAACGTCATAGGCGGATTTATACGCCCATCTTTTTACGTTTGCAAGCGTCTTTTGATATGTCGAGCAGTAGAAATACGGACCAAGGCAGGTAAATCATTGACTGGCAAGGAGTTGATGTTCGCGCCGTCGTATGCGACACTGCCGCGCGTGCCCTACGTTCGCTTTCATATCGGCGACGTTGCCCGGAAACTCCGCGAAGCTCAAGAATGGACCGTGGTCGCGTTCGCCGACCGGATCGGCGTCAATAAGGCCACCGTCTCCCACTTTGAAAACGACCCGCGCGGCGCGATGGAACAGACCGTCGAACGCATCGCCGGCGGCTTCGGTTTGAGCGTCGACGAGCTCAGGCGGCTTGTGCCGGATCGGCCGATTCGTGATACAACTCCGCCGCCCCAGCTAGAAAGCGGATCAGATGCCACCACTGCGGCTCGTACACCCGACCCCCGGCTCGAGGCCGTTCTCGCAGAAGTCCGAAGCGCCGCCGCGCGACTCGCGGGCATCGCCGAACGCTATCGCCAGGATCACAGCCAAGCTCGAGAGACTGCACCAACAAACGCCAGCGGCCGCGTACGCCGTCGAACTGCTGATCGATGACTATTTGACCGACGCGGAGAGGAACGGACCATGTCAGGTTTCGTCGCACTCGCCGGCCTCATCCTGATCCCGCTGGCGGCCCGCGCCGGCCGCGCGACCAGGCCCGCGTACATCGCCGGCGCGATCGTCGCCGCCGCCGTGTTCGGCCTCGGCGCGCTCGCCTCCGACGAGCCCACGCTCGCCCGCGCGGCCGCCGAGCACCCGGAGAACATCGACGCCTTTCTCCTGATGGCCGAACACGGCCCGACGGTCGCGGTCCTCGCCGCGGCCGTCGGCCTCGGCGCGGTCCTCGGCGCGGTCCTCTACCGCCCAGGCGCCGCGGCACGCTGATCCGTGGCCGGTGTCGGTATGGTTGACGGTATCGCGCCAGCCGACGCGTCGCGCCCAGGGCACCCGCGCCCACCAGGCCCGAGCGCCTCGAGTCCGACTTCGATTCCCTCCTCCGGCACTAACCACCCCTTACCGCCCTCGCTCGCCATCGCTCGCACGCTATCGCGCCAGATCGGGCCGATACACACTGGCCGGCCGTAATCACCTGCCGCGCGTGCCCGCACGCGCCCGCCGATGACCGCGTGTAACCGTGTCCCAACGTCGGTATCTGTGACGGTATCCCCTTCCCCTGCCACCCGCCGGCGGATAACATACCGTCACCAATGGCCCTTACCGACCGCGTCGTCGCCCGCGCCCGCTACGACCCAGCCGGCCCGCAGAAACTCACCGACGGCCGCGGCTTGTACCTGTTTCTCACCCCCGCCGGCGGGAAAATCTGGCGCTACGACTTCCGCCTTCACGGCCAGCGCCGGACCATCGCCCTCGGCACGTACGACGATCTCTCACTGGCCGCCGCCCGCGAGAAACTCCGCGAGGCCCGCGCGCTCGTCGCCGCCGGCCAGGACCCCGTCGAGGCCCGCCGCGAGTCCCGACGCCGGGCCCGGAGCGCCGACACGCTCGCCACCGTCGCCGACGAGTGGATCGGCAAGCAGCCCATGAGCCCCGCGACCCGGAAGAAGAAGCGGCTATTCCTCCGGCTGTACGTCCTGCCCAGCCTCGGCGCCCGACCCGTCGCGACCATGTCGCCCGTGCACGTCCTCGAGCTCCTGCGCCCCATTGAGGCCCGCGGCCGCCTCGACACCGCCCACCGCGTCAAGCAGCTGATCGGCCAGATCCTGCGCTACGCAATCGCCACCGGCCGCGCGACCGACGACGCGACCGCGCATCTCCGCGGCGCCCTCGCCCCGGTCACCGTCCGCAACCACGCCGCGCCGACGACCCCGCGCGCCGTCGGCGCCGTGCTCCGCGCGCTCGACAGCTACCAAGGCAGCCCGATCGTCGCCGCCATGCTCCGACTTGCCCCGCTCGTGTTCGTGCGGCCCGGCGAACTCCGCCGCGCGGAATGGTCCGAACTCGACCTCGCCGGCGCCGTCTGGCGGATTCCCGCCGGCAAGATGAAAATGCGCGCCGACCACCTCGTGCCCCTCAGCCGGCAAGCGGTCGCCATCCTCGAGGCCCTCGTGCCCGTCACCGGCGGCCGGCGCTACGTGTTCGCCAGCCCCAGGCACCGCGACCGGCCCGTGTCGGATATGACTCTGAATGCGGCACTCCGAGCCCTCGGACTGCCGCCGACCGTCATCACGCCCCACGGCTTCCGCGCGATGGCCCGGACACTCCTCGACGAGCAGTTGCGATGCCCGCCGGACGTGATCGAGGTCCAATTAGCGCACGTCGTCCGCGGCCCCCTCGGCGCCACCTACAATCGATCGCAGTACCTCGAGGCGCGAACCGCCATGATGCAGACGTACGCGGATTTTCTCGACAGCCTCAGAACCACGCCAGCCTGATCACCAGGCGGCGAAGAGCAGACCCCGCCAATTCTCTAAACACACGAGCCTAACTGATTCATTTTCAACGCCATACTGGCGAAGAGCAGGCCGGACGCCTCGGCCTCGAGGATCACTGATTCGCGACCAAGATGTCGAACGACCACTCCTCCTCACGGACCGGCGTTTCGTTCGTCTGGATCCAACAATTCACGGTATAGACGACGCCCAGCGTGCCACCGACGGCCCGAAAATTCACCTTCCGGCTGCCGCTCGCCAGCGCCACGCTGTCGATCGTCAGTTGCCCATCGTTGTCGGTCCCCGTCACCTCGAGGTCCTGATCCACGATCTCGCCACCGGCCGCGATCAGATCATCGAAATCGAACTGGTACGGCCGTTTCGCCCGCGGATCCTTCGTGACCCGCGAACCCGGAAGAATCGACGTCTGCGACATGATGGTTTCCTCATCCCCTCCGCACCGCCGACCGCGGCGCCACGACCTGCACCACCGCCGGCTGCGGCGTGACGTGCACACTCCACGGCTGCGCCGTGACTTGGATAATGACCGCCGGCACCACGGCCGGACCTGAATCGCGGACCGTGCCCGTCGCCGTGCCACTGGCCGACACGGTCGCCGCCAGCCGGATCGCCGTCGTCAGGCTTGAGACGGCGTACCCCGTCCCCTCGAGCACACCCGCGCACCGGATCGCCGTCGTCAGACCGCCGGCACACGCGGCGCCGGTCGACAGGCTCGCCCGCAGCCGGATCGCCGTCGTGAGCGCGGCCGCCGTCGACGACTGCCCCGCGGCGGTACCGGCCAGCGCGATCGCCGTCGTCAGGCTCGCCGACGTCGCGCCGGCCACCGTGACGCCGGACCGCAGCGCGATCGCGGTCGTCAGGCTCGCCGAGGTCGCGCCGGCGGCCGCACAGACGCCCCGCATCGTCGACGACACCGTGAGCGCCGCCGTCGCCGTCGCGCTCGAGGCCACGGCAGCCGCGCACCGGATCGCCGTCGTCAGACTGGCGGCAGTCGTCCCGGACCCCGCCGCCGCGCCGCCCAGCCGGATCGCCGTGGTCAGGCCCGCCTGCGCCGTCGCCGACGCGGCCAGGCTGCCGCGCACCCGGATCGCCGTCGTCAGGGCCCCGGCCGTCGTCGACGTCCCGCCGACCGACGCCGCACACCGGATCGCGGTCGAGAGGTCGCCCGAGGTCGCCCCGGCGCCGGACACGGTCGCCGCCAGGCGGATCGCGGTTGTCAGCGACCCCGACGTGGTCCCGCTACCCGACACGGCGCCCGCAATCCGATTGCCGACCTGTAGATCGGCCGCGACCGTCGCGGCGCCGCTCGCCGTCGCCTGCAGCGCGATCGCGGTCGTCAGCGCCGCGTCACTCGTCGCAGCCGCCGCCGGCGCCGCCCGGAGCGCGATCCCCGTCGTGAGCGCCGCCGTCACGACCGCCGACGCGGCGACACTCGCCGCGCACCGTAACGCCGTCGTCAGCGCGCCAGACGTCGACGCCCCGGCGGCGACCGACCCCGCCAGGGACGTGTCAGCGCCGGCCGCCGGCGGGACCGCCAGCGGATTATGAATCCGGCGCGATCGGAGAGCAACGAACGACATCGCTACCGCACCCGACCCGGCGACACCGACAGGCCATTACTACTTACGCCGCGATAGAGCGGCGGCAGGATGCCCGGCGCGCGGATCTCGATCATCATGGTCTGCCACCCCGACGCCGTGCCCGTGAGCGACACCGTGGTCGCCGGCCAGCTGTCGGCCGCGCGGTACGGCCCGGCGGAATCGTGCACCGACATTTCACACGTTGCGCCGGCACCGTTGGCAATGTTCGTAAGGCCCGTCGGCGCCGTCTCGAGCGTGACATTGGTCGACCGATGACCGGCGAAGGCCACGAGCCACGACGTCGGCGCTTTGAACGTCGAAAGCGCGGCGTAGGTCACGGTGTTCGTCGTGCCGGCCGACGCGGCGAACGTGCCAATCGGATTTCCAGCAATCGAGCTCGGAATCCGCATCCCGCGGTACACGGCCACGGCCAACCCCGACGCATTCGTCCAAGTCCCCGAGGTTTCCGCAGCCGACGCGGCGATCTTCCAGCCGGCCGACACGGAACAGGACGTCCCATCGGTTGTATTCGTGATCGACGTCCAGCCGGCCGGAATCGTGGGATTCGTCGCCGACCCGTCGCGGAACGCGAAGATCACGATCAGGTCGCCGACCTGATGCCCGGCCGGTATCGTGATCGTGGTCGCGTTCGCGACCGCCGCCCCGATCCGCTCAATTCCATAGGCCGGCATCCGTGACCCTTTCCGACCGGCCCGATCCGCCGGTTAGTTCAGCGACTCGAGCGCGTAGTCGACACCCGTCAGCGTGTTCGACGCCGACGCGGCCGACCAGTCCCCGGTCACCGCCAGCGCCGTGTCGGCCGTCAGATCCACCGTCACCGCGGCCGGCGCATCGTAGCCGGACACGCCCAGGATGTTGTGCAGCACCGCCGTTGCGGACGTATGGACGACAAGCGACCCCATCGCCTGCAGCGTCCCCGTCGCGCCGTTCGTACGCGTCTGAATGATGCACGTCAGTTCCCAATTGACGTTCGCGACGCCCGAGCCCATCGTCAGGGCTTCCGAGGTCGCCAGCAACGTACCCGAGACGCCGCCCCACCGGATCGCCCACGTCATCGTCGGCGTGGCCGTCGTCGACAGCTTCCCGTACGCGGTAATGCGGAGTCGCCGCCCATCGGCCATGTAGCCGGCCGGAATCGTCACGTTCGGAAAAATGATCGCTTCCGTCGTCGTGTTCGCGATCGCCGTGCCGTCGGCCGTCGCCCACGCGATCAGTTCCTGCCAGGTCTGGCGAGAGTTGATCGGCGATCGACTGTGGGGAGAAATCCCGAGTCGACGCTGCAGGTCGGACAGGTCCCGCGCCTGCTGCACCTGCGCCCGCTCCGCCGCCGCCAGCCGGTCGACCAACGCGTGAATCTCGCGCCGCTGTAGCGCCTCGATGTCGAGGCCCGATCCCCGACAGGTGCACCGCGCCGTCGCTCGCGTCACCGTCGCCCAGCTGGCCGGCAGATGCAGCCGCCCGCCCCAGCCCGAGCAATGCGGACACCGGTCGCCGTGTTGACCGAACAGGTTCCGCGCCGGGTCGGCGAGCGCGGCGGTTAGGGCCAAATCTGACAGCATGAGCGTCTCCCTCTAGAATCCAAGGCCCGGCGAAAAGATCGCCGGCCGTAATCTATTGACTAGCACCGTCGTCAGCCGACGCGTCGCCACGAACACCGCATCGGCCATCGGCTGCGGTCCCTGCCACGCTGGCACGACCGGCACATGCTCGGCGTCGGTCGCGTCGGTCGTGGTACCGTCGTACTCGTTGCCGGAAATGTCCTGTTGCGTGGTCAGGTCGACCAGGCCGTAATCTGGCACATAGAGTAGGGCCCCGCCCGCCGGCGGCATCAGCGAATACTGGCACTCCCGCACCTCGTCAATCGTCGGCGCAAAGTCGCAGATGATCAGATTCGAGAATGCCGCGTCTAACGCCTCGTTCAACGTGGCTGCGTTGCCGGTCATCCAATCTTTACCGCTCAGGTCATCGGCCGCACCACTCGGATCGGTGTTCGTGCCGAGCGCGCACGCCGTCGCCGGGGTTTCGCGATCTCCGACGTAGATCACGCCCCGATTGCTTCCGCTCGCCGTGTAGACCAGCGCGACGAACTTGTCGACGCCGGTCGCGGCCAGGGGAGTGTCGTTCGTGCGATAGTCCGCCCACGAGTACGCGCCGCCGTTGTAATGCGAGCGGACAAACGAGATGTTCCCCAGCGAATCGACACGCGACCCGAAATCCGCGAACTCCGGCCCAGTCGACACCGAACCTTTCGAAAACAGCCGCTTTGAATTGGGCCACCCGGCCACGGCCGGAAGGCTCGCCACGCGGATCCATTGCATCACCCCGGCACTGCCAGGGTTCCACCCGCCCAGCGTGCCGTGGTTGACGCGAAACGTCGCGGCCGTCTGGATCAGCGCCACGCTCTTACGTCTCCGACCCGATCAGGGCCAACAACCCAGCCCAGCCAGCCATGTTGTCGCCACCGGTACCGGGATTCCGCCGCACGCGCACGACGGCCAGTTCGCCATCCACCCACCCGTCCATGTCGGCCCCGTCGGTAAACGTGACCGTCGGATACGACACCTCCTTCAGCGCGGACGGCGCCGTGTCGGCCGCCGAGTCGTTGAAGTCGTAGGTGTGCGCGGTCGTGCCTAGATTCTCGGCGTCATCCTGGATGCGGCGGATCGCCACGCTCCAGACCACCGCGCCAGACGTGGCCGACTCCGCGAGCCACGGCAACAGGAACGTCAGGCCGTTGCCCCCGTAGTTGTCCAAGCGGCAGAGGAAATCAAGATAGGCCGCCGCGCCGTCACCGAATGCCCACGCGGGAATGTGCTCGGCCGGCGTCGACGCCCCAACCACGACCACCGGGAAGGCTTTATTACTCCCCGGCGGTTTGACTGCAAGCACTTGCACTCTGCCAGCCATCGCCTGATCCTCAGTGACTGGCTACGCCAGCGAGAAGTCGAAATCGCCCGCCGAGAAACTCGGCGCCGGGTCGCCGTTGTTGATGGTCTTTGAGGCCGTCAGCGCGCCGTAGAAGAAGAAATTCCCGCTCGAGGCCGCATCCAGTCCGGCGAAATGCGACGCGACGCCCCAATTCCCCGTCGGCGCCGGAAACGTGATCGCGTTCCGATTCTGCGTCGCGCCGCCCGTGCCGGCGGAGTCGACGTTCGTCGTTTCGCCGTTCGTCCCTTCGAAGTTCGCGAATCCGCACGCCACCTGTACCCGCGCGTAACTGCCCCCGGAGACTTCCGTCCCGCCGCCCGTCTCGCCCGGCGCCGCCGTGTAGAGCGCGAAGTAGATATCGGTCGGCGCGGAAAACGACCGGGCCCGGAACAAGTGATCGATGAGCTCGTTCTCGAGGTAGTTCGACAGCGCCGTCCCGATGATGATCGGCACCGGCGCCGCCAGGTCCCAGGCGCCGACGGCCGCACACACGATGAACGCGAGCGCGCCGGCCAGGAGCGGCAGCGCGTGGGCCCCGAGGAAGATCAGCACGGTTGCCCAGAGCGCGCGCACCCGCGCGAATCCGCCGTCCTCGAGGTCGAGGTACTCGATTCCGCCAGGCGTCCGGCCCTTCATCGTCCCGACGCGCCGGCCTCGCATCCAGGCCAGCGCCCGATCGACGTCGTCGCCGGAGAACTCCGCCGGCCAGGTCGACGGCTCCTCGCCGTACCGGGCCACCATGAGCGCCTCGAGCCACGGCAGCGTGTTCTGCCAGATGCGGACCTTCGGCCCGTACCGCTGCGACATCCGCGTCGCCCACGTCGCCAACGCGTCCGGCACCGCCATTGCGGCGACGTGCCGACGATAGGCATCCGCCCGCAGCGTCAGGAGCTCGGCGTACGGCAGTTCCTTTTGTTCGTCGGCTGTGAAATGTTCGAGCTTCAAACGTGGCATGGCACTCTCCCCAACCCCGCCGCGCGTCTCGCGCGGCCGAAAGACGTTCAGTGATTCCCTATCCGCCGCAGACGACCGACCCGAGTACCGTCGTCACCGTCGGCTGCCCCGGCTTCGTCCACACGGCCGTAATGACAAACGTGCCGAGCGGCAACGAGGCGTACGTCCGCGGCCCGTACGGCGCCGTGCTGTCGGCCGTCCCGAAGTTGACGCCGTTCCGCTGCAGCTGCATGACCCATCCGGTCGTCCCGTCCGGCGACGCCGGCAGCGCCGGCTGCGTCAGGACGCACCGATTCGGGACCGCCGTCGGCGACGGATACGTCGGCGTCGGCGTCGGCACCGTGCACGCCTGCGACGCGGTCCGCGTCTCGAGCAGATCGGCCGGCGTCGGCGCCGGCGCGCCGTGCTGCGCCGGCGTCACGATCGTGCGCGTCCGTTCCTCCGGCCGCGTCTGCGTCCCGCCCGTGCACACCGTCCACTCACCGGTCGGCGTCCAGGCCGACCAGTCTGACAACACCGCCGGCACCGGCACCGGCGCCGGGCCCGGCGCGCTCGTCACCCCAGCGATCGCGATCGTGAACAACCGCGCATCGTACGGATTCGTATTGAACGGCGCGCCGTAGGCGTACAGCTTGCCGCTCGTCGGATCCAGCGTCGCGCCGGCAATGTTGCCCGCCGGCGAGTTACCGCCCCAGACCTGCGCGCTCGCATCGGGCAACGGCAACACGACCATCAGGTCAGGCGGTTGCCGCCGATTCGCCCCGGTCAGTTTCGCGACGTCCCACAAATGCAGTTCAAACGCGCGGCCGTCGAACGCGAGCGTACTGGACTGGTACCAGCACGCACCCGTGCATACAGAGACGATCATTCCGAACATCGTCCCGCGGGAGGTCGTCACAAAGAACCCGGTGTTGTACGGACTATCGCCCCAGACCCACCAGCCGAGGCCCGCCGCGTTCGGCGACAGCCATTGCCCCGAGCTCGCCGGCGGGACCGTCGGCCTCGAGGGGGGATTCTGGCGCACGTCGCCGCCGTCGAAGTAGTTCTGAGGAATCGTCTTTCGGACGCCCCGATCCGGGTACGCGTCGAGGATCAGCTTCCGCACCGGCAGGACGGCGCCCGTCTGGTACTGTGTCGGTTCGTCAATGCCCACCAGGAACGGGCCCATCGACGCCCCGCCGCCCTGCATGACCAGCGACGTATACCCGCCCCAGCCGCAGACGTACGGCGCGCCCATCGTCGCCTGCGCGGCCGCGGGCACCGGCAAGCAGCCCCCATAAACGCGCTTCGCATTCACGCCGGCAATCGACCACCGCCCGATCAAGGCCCTCGAGCCATTCGCGCCGAGCGTCACGAGCGCGATACTCGTCGGCCGGACGACGTTCGTGTAATCCTCGGCACTCGTCACCCAGAGCCGGTTCTTCCCCGCCTCCCAATTGATCGAGTTGAAATTGTTCAGGATCCCCAGCCCGCCGAGGTCCCAGGACGCGGTCGTAGTGTTCACCATCGACCCCGGCGCCTTCCCCGTCGTCGTGAACTCGTGCAGAATCCCGGTGTTCGCCAGCGTCAGAAACCGGAGCTCGCCCGCCACGTACCGATGCGTGAGGCCCTGCCCGTACGTCGTATCGTTTCCGTTCGTGTTCACATTGACGAACGACTCGTATCTGACATCAGCCGCCGTCACCGGCGCCGATTGCCCCCACGCCAGCACCGGCCAGGCCAGGAGCCCCGCCGCCAGGCACAAACACCAGATCATCACCGTATACAGTCGCGTCATTCCGGGCCTCTCACTTCTCAGGAAGTCCATTGCCATAGCCGATATCCAGGCCGAGCGGATCGGCGAGAAACGTTTTGATTTCGGTTGCCACCGCGCGCGCGTGCGACGCCGGCGCGCCGTCATGCCAGGTCGGAAACGCCACCGTTTCGAACGCGCACCACGCCATCCGGCGCCAGCCGTGAAACCCGGTCCCCACCCGCAGAATCGAGTCGTACGCCCGGTTGAGGTAGCACGCGTCCCCATGCGTATCGCACACGACCTGATGATCGACGATGCGCGGATGGTGCACCGCCAGCGGCGCCGCCGGCGGTTCGCACTGATAGAGCAGAATCCGGACGTGCTCCCCGCCCCACTGTTGCCAACACTCGGCCTCCGCGCCCTGTGCCGGGTCGTCTGGTTCGACGGGATTCGACGACCAGGCCGAGCGCCCGATCGACAGATGCGCCCCGATGATCGGCACGCCCAGCGCGTGCAACAGCCGGAGCGCGTAGGCGTATTCCACCGACCGCCACGGACTCGCCGTGATGAGCTCCCAGCCCGGCGACACGATGCACGAGTCCAGAAACGGCCGGATCGCGTCAATGATCGTCTGCCAGTCCCGATTCATCACCGGCATGGGATTCGGCTGCCCGCCGTCCAAGTGCACGATGAGCCGGAATCCGCGCCCGTCGGCCGCCGGCGTATGCACCAATTCATCGACGAACGCGCGCAACCGGGCGGGATCAGACACCAGATCAGGGCTGAAAATCCCGCTACCGGCGTAGATTTCTCCCCCGTTGAACGGCCCGATCGTCAGATGCGTACTCCCGGCCGCCCGATGCAGCGCCAGCCACCGATCGAACGTCGGCCGGTCCTGCGCCCAGTGTGCCGACAGCGCCGGGTCGTACACGAGCCCCCGGCCCTTGATCAGCCGGCCGGCCCCGTCAACATGCGGCCCGGTATCCCACAGATTGCAGAAGTTCCCCCGCACGCGCAGCACGGCCGCCGCGTCGGTCACGCGGTTCGCCCGCCCGAACGGCCGCGCGCGCGCGAAACTCACCGGAGCACCTCGACCTCGAGCAGCACGCCGCCGGCAATCACGCCATCCTCGAGCCGGAACAGCACGATCGGCGTCTCATGGGGAGTCGGCGCGACGATGAACACCTGGAAGGTTTCCCAGGCGCCCGCCGTCGGACGCGTCTCGAGCGCCCCGGCCGGCGTGATACAGAGGAACACGCCCGCCTCGACAAACCGCGCGGTGTAGCCCTCGCCGACTTTGGCGAGCTCGAGGACCTCCCACGCGCCGACGGCCGGCCGCGTCTCGACCTCGTACCCCTTGTCCGGATGCGGATCGACACACAGCACCCGGCCCTGATGACGGAGAGCAACACGAACAGGATCAGACATAAGACACGCTCCTCGCGCGTGGAAAACGGGACGCCGGCACCGGCGCCGGCGTCGGATCTGGTTGCTCAGGCACCGGATCGGTAGTCGGCACCGGCCGCGGCGCGATCGCCGGCGCGCCAGGAATGCCGGCGAACAACGCCCGCCAGGCTGCATGTACTTCCGGGTGGTCCTGATACCCCGTCTCCCGGCCGCCGCCGCTGAACCCCAGGACCCCGATCACGTTCAGATGCCGGCGCGCGACACGCGCCACCACCGGCACGATCGACGCCAGATCATCCGTCTGCGTCCGATTGCTCGTGTAGCACTGAGCGATCAGGATGACGGCCCGGTTCCGCGCGCACGCCCGATCCAGCCGCGCCTCGAATTGCGCGACCGACTCATCGAGGCCCCGATACGCCTCAACGCCGAGGATGTCGGCCCAGCCAGGCACGCCGACCGCCTGCGCGCGACGCGTCCAG
>JACCDG010411968.1_pt1 | contig 11759 bp, 8 predicted proteins | sample 7442471 | NCBI WGS metagenome assembly JACCDG01 (sample SAMN15323444, study PRJNA562643) | freshwater metagenome | isolation source: river surface water | place: USA:Blue River Watershed | collected 2017-08-17
TCACAAGGATTAGACCCAAATGCCGCACAATTTAGAAATCCTGTTAACAATCCCAATAACACAGTAAGACAAGGTGATAACCCAACGTTTATTCGTCCAACGAATAGTATGGGGGATAGAGGTTTTGAAAATGCTTTAGAAAAAAATGTAGACCCAAGGGCTAGACTTATAAATAAAACAAGAATAGGCGACATAGCATCATCTCCATTAAAAAGAACTATGTCCCCAAATACAGCGCCAGGGACTAATCCTAATACATTTTCACAGGCAAATACACCAACCAGTGGTGCAGGTGCAAATCTTACAGCACCAAGTCCTACAGCTTCACCAAATATCTCACAATCTGCACAAAGAATATTAGCCAATGTTGCCAAAAGAAAACAGCAAAGATTATCTGCAAATGATCCAAATTTTAATAAAGAAAAAAGTATTATTGAGCAGCAAATAAAAGAGTATCAAAATGATTTAAAAAATGAAGCAGGTACCAGTGAGTACAAACAAAAAGCATTCTTAGCAGAAGGTTTTAAAAACGACGGCACTGATCAATTCGACATTAATTTACAAAATGCATTCAAGTCCGGAGGAGAAAAAGCAGCACTAAAAGTGATAAAAAGTGAAATGGCAAATGTTGGTGATAATCCAGATGCTATTAATAATAGAAAAGAAGAATTAATGTTAGAGTTAGATCGTATTAAAAAATTTGATGCTATTAATAATGGAACATATCAATTTGAAGAAGATGTTAACACATTTAATGATCTTAACACAGAATTAGAAAATGCTAAACAAAAAATGCAAGCTGACAGTAAAAAACGTCAGGCAGATGCAATTAGCAATCGCTTAGCTGATATAGAGGAATTTGATTCATATAACCAAGAGATCCAATCACAGATAGACGCAATATCTTCTACTATAGAGGCTAATCCTGATATCGCTGGCATTTATCAGCCGATTTATAACAACCTAAAAGCACAACAGTTATCATTATTACAAGAGCGTCTCCAGTTAGAAAACGCTGCATATGACAATACAGACTATGTTGATGCCTTAGAAAATCAGCAAGATCAGTTGTTAGTAGATAAAACTAAAACCAAAGCTCTTGTGAAAAGGAGTTCTGACTTAAAAATTCAAGCTGCAAAAGATGTTCAAGATGCTAGAAATGCTGAGCTTAGCGTAAAAAAGATTATAGATGAGCAGCAACAAATTGCAAAAAAGGAGGAAAATATTAAGCAAGAAGTAGCTAATCGCAGAACAGCGAATCGTTTTGGTATAGAAGCAGATACAAACGGCCTACAATGGATGCAAGAGGAAGTTGAACAAGGCAATAGGGAATTGCAAGCTATGGTAAAGATTGCAACTATTGAAAATAACTCTATTGTCGCCCAAATTAGTAGTGAATATTTTCGTAATATCGAGTCTTCCCTTATTGAATATGACGCTAAAAATCTAGAAATAGATTCTACATATAATGCAGAAATGTTAAATATTTCTCAAATAATTAACCAAACAGAAAAAGAAGAAGCCGATGCAGCGCAGGCAAGAATAGCGGCATATTGGGAAAAGAAAATAAAACTAGATAACGACACAGCTTCTACTATCTCTAGTTATAAAAATTCTTTATTTACAGAAAGAATACGTGTTCAAGATAGATCTGATAAACTTATTACTGAAAAGTTTAATCAATTAATGGATATTGCTTCTACTTATGGAAGTAGTAATCCAGGTGCTATGAGAGGCCTTGTAAGCGACCTAACAAAACTTGGTGTAGATATGAGTGGCTTTGATGTAAATGCACAAACCGGAGACGAACTTGCATTAATTTCTTCTGCTGCTAGTGCTTCTGCCGGAACAATGGCAGAAAGGGCAGCTAATACACAAAATGAATGGATCAGTAAATATGGTGGTGAAACAGGCTCTTTAATGCAAGCACTAATTGGCAGTAAAGAATTTACTAATCCTCAAATGCTAGCTAATATGAATAGATTAGAAATGGTTGCTGGGTTGAAAGATAATGATATAAATAAGCGCACTACTTTCTTAGATGTAGCTCGTGATGGTATGGAAAAACCAGAAAGAGAAAAGCTCACAGCTTCAGCTGTTACATACGATAAAATAAATGAAACTATTGATCTTATAGAAAAATATAAAAGCACAGGTGTTTGGAATACCATGATACAAAAAAAGCTAAAATGGGCTGATTTACCAAAAGATAGCGAATTACTTAAAATACAGTCGAATCTTGGTTTTATGACTACCCAACTCACTAAAGAGTTTTTCGGTGCTAACTTTACATCTGGAGAAATGGGGAGAGCAGATGTATTCTTACCAAATATTATTAGTGGCCAACCACCAGAAGACTTAGATGGCTTACTACAAAACTGGAAATCATTTATAGAATTAGAAAGTAAAACATCTTTAGATAATCGTTTTGGATCTGGTGGTGCGATAAATAAAGTTGTTGGTAAAGATAATCTTTTTAATTTACTATCTGGTAGTGGGAATTATGAATCTAGTACGAATTGGGATTTATTAAATAGTACAGGTGATTATGACAATATAGGACAACAAGATGAATTTGGCGGAATACCTGGTGTAAATATGTCAGTAGAAACTAGTAAACCATCTGAAAATCTTACATCTTATAATACAGGTAAATATAATTTACCATCCATTCAAACAACAGCATATACACCATTTATATCATCTCCTGTAGTAATTACTGGATATGGTTCAAAGGTATGGGATGCCGGAGTAGATGTTTGGGCGCCAAAAGGCACACCTATAAAAGCACCTACCGGAGGAGAGGTAGTTGCAGTTGAAAATGGTTATTCTAATAAAACATTAAAACCAGATTACAGATATGCTCCAGGGAAGGGTAATGGAACATTTGGTAATTATGTAAAAATTAAACATGACGATGGTTACACAGCGCAATATTCTCACCTTGATTCTTTAGCTGTAAAAAATGGTGATAAGATTAAACCAGGGGCATTCTTAGCTAAAATAGGAAACACTGGTACTACATATGGTTCTACTGGAGTACATTTAGATTTTACTCTATGGGATCCAAAAGGTAGAATGTTATCAGCAAAAGAAGCTGCCGCATATCTTGGTATTTCTTCACAAACTGCATAATGGCAATTGTTAATCCTCAATGGCTACAAAATACTCGTTCTCAATTAGATGACGAGACTATTGTTAACAACCTAATTAAAGAAAGGCCTCAATTACAAAAAGTTTTAGAAAAAGCAAATTTCGTAAATCCTTCTAAGTCTGATTATACAAAACTTTTAAATATATGGTCTGGTACTGAACAAACTATACCTGGAACACAGACTAGCCAACAGTCAGCTCTCCAGACAAAAGACCAGGCTATAGGAAAAGGATTTTGGTCTCGCGCTTTTGAAAGTATCCAATCCGTCCCAGAACGCTTTCAGCGTAGCTTTGGGAGTGATGCGGTAAGCGAAGGGCGAACAGAAACAAGTAAAGGTTTTGATATAGCTGATATACCTGGAGATATTGCAGATGTTGCTGGTAGAGCATTACCTGTAGCAGGTTCTATTTTAGGCGGATCTATCGGAGGAATTATAGGAGCACCAGCAACTCCAGTAGGAATGGTAGCTGCAGGAGCTGCAGGAGCTGGAGTAGGAGCTTCTGTAGGAGAAACTGGTAGACAATTTTTAGCAGATGCTATGGGTGTGAATGAAAAATTTGGTGATACAGAAAGTCCTAGTGAATTTAGTGCTAAAGAAATTGCTAAACAAGGTGTAATAGGTGCAGTAAGCGAAGTTGGAGGCAGAGCAATATCTGCAGTTGGTGGTAAATTACTAGCCCCATTTGCGAATAGATTTTCCGATGATATTGCTAGAATCGCACAAAGAGAGGGTATCGACTTACCAGCCTCTGCTTTATCAGACAGTAAAATGGTTGGGTTAGGTGATGCATTAGCATCTAAAGGTATGTTTGGTGGTAAACTTGCACAAACTGTAGACACAGCTACAGCAAAAATTACTGCTATGGCAGATGATATTGTTAAGAGTTTTGGTGGGTCCGATGATATACTTACAGCAGGGAATGTGATGACTAAATCCTTAGATGATTTTGAGACTATGTGGAGAGCTTCTAAGGATGCTGCTTATAAACAAGCGGATGAGTTATTAAAATCACAACGTCTAGTTTCAACTGTTGGGGAGCTAAAACCAGAGGTTAGTAAGACAATATCATTGTTGGATAGTTTTATAAGTAATGAGCAATCTGCATCTAAAGTTTTAGGCGATAAATTTAGTACAAAATTATTTACAGATTTAAGAAATAATTTAGTAGAAGGGCAAGACTTTAATTCTATTTTAAACGCAGTAAAACAATTAAGTACACTTTCTAAGCATGGTGCCAAAGACATAGTAGCTACAGGCGATACAGCTGTATTTAGGAAAATATCTGCTACATTAGACGAAGATATAATGTCTTGGTTAAAAAGTGTTGCACCGGATGCATATACAGCATTAAATAACGCAGATCAAGTATACAAAACTGGTATAGAAACATTAAATAGTGCTATGGGTAAAACTATAGAAGGTTTAGCTAGGGAGCCAGAGAAGATACTAGGTAAAGTGTTTACAAAACAATCACCTAGTAAAGCAAAGGAGGTACTTAATATAGTACTATCAACTCCAGATGGTGCCTTAAAAGCAGCTGATTTACAGTCTGCATTTGTACGTAAACTATTAAATGAAGCACAGGGTACAACTGACGATATTATAGGAAAGAATTTTACAAATACTCTAAATAAATATGGAGAGGATTTACTAAACACAGTATTAGGTAAAGATGCTACAAAACTCTTATATGAAACTGCGAAACTATCTAGTGCACTACAAAAAAGTCAAAATATAGCAAGTGGATCACAGACTGCATTTTTAAGCAAACTAAGTACCACATTATCAGCAGCCACTGGCGCAATGTATACTGGAGTTTGGCAACCTCTGGCGGCAATAGTAGCTGGAGATGCTGCTTTAACAAAAATATTTAATTCTGCTTTAGGTAAAAAGTGGGTTACAGAAGGACTTGCTGTACCGAATTTTATTAGAGAGGCAGGTAAGGCATCTGTAAAAACAGGTATACAAAGTGCAGCTAATACTGTAAGTAATTAATAATCACTAGGCAATGAAATTGCCCCAATGAATATTAGAATACATATTCCAAAAAAGAATCCAGCCATAGTTCTTGTATCATACCACACCACACTATAAAAGTCAATAGAATCCTATAAAAAAAACAATGTGCAATATAAACATAAACGTGGTAAACTATATACAACTTACCCAACAATTTATGTCTTCTATTTACACAATACCAGCAGCATACGGAACACTTATTACCACAAACGTCAGCACACAGATAAAATGTAGAGCTGTGTATATAGGTACAGATGGTGATTATGAGTTCTTTTTTGGGCCCACTAATGCATGGATCCGATTCAAAGGCGCTAAGGCAGGAACTATGCTACCAATAATGGCTTCAGGTGCCAGAGTATTCGGCGGAGCTGCACCAACTTCAGGGGATATTACTTTCTGCTACTAACATGTTTATCGGTCATACCATTAGTGCGGCTAAGCCTACTACAGGTAATTTTGGTCCAACAGCAATAGATTCTATTGCCTTCGATGCAGCTAGTGCGGTTACTACAGCAAGTGGGACATCTCATAACCTCTCACACACTACTACTGGTACAAATAGGTTATTGGTAGTTGGTATCTTCGTGGCAAACAGTGGAGATATACTTACTAGTGTGACATATAACGGTGTGTCACTAACAATTCCAGCAGCAGCGAAAAGGATCAATTATCCAGCAAATGAATGTGAATATTTGATTTATTTGATTAATCCAGCAACAGGAACAAACACCTTGACGGTAAACTTCTCAGTAGCAGCAGTATGTAGAATACACGCCGTATCCTATACTGGTTGTAACCAAACGACACAATTTGAACAGATAACAACGAATACAGCCGCAACGTCAACCAGTATCACAGGTTCACTAACAACATTAAGAGATTTCAGTTGGGTGGTAATGATGGCTCGAAACAATGGCGCAAACTATTCAGCAGGAGCACTAACCACACTAAGAGGAACAGCAGAAACCTCGAATGTCTTCGATTCTGGTGGACCAGTGACACCAGCAGGAGCAAGGACGCTTACTGCAACCTCAGTAGCAGCAGACCAGGCTTGTGTAACAGCTTCTATTATATCACTTTAACAATGCCTAATCAATTCTTCCTAAAAAAAGAGCTAATACAAAAAATAATAGCTTCTGCTGGGGATGTGATAGTCTCTGCAATAAATAAAACATTAGGATCTACTACATGGCAAGGTGGTGGTGGGGGCGGCGGAGGCGGTGGGATAACAGATGGAGATTATGGAGATATTACTGTAGGTGGTGGTGGCACTACAATGGCAATTGATAACGGCGCTGTTACTTTAGCCAAACAGGCAGATATGGCTACTGCCTCCGTTGTTTATAGAAAAACAGCAGGTTCAGGTGCACCAGAAGTTCAAACACTAGCCACTCTTAAGACAGATTTAGGCTTAACGGGAACGAATAATGGTGATCAAACAACCATTGTTGGAATAACTGGTACAAAAGCCCAGTTTGATACAGCCGTAACAGATGGAAATATCTTATATGTCGGTGATGTTACACAATATACAGATGAAATGGCACAAGATGCAGTCGGAGCGATGATTGACAGTTCTTTGACGTACGTTGATGGTACACCATTGTTACAACGTGCGGCACTTACTGGTGATGTAACAGCCTCAGCAGGTAGTAATGCTACAACGATTGCCACAAATGCTGTTACGAACGCAAAAGCAGCACAAATGGCAACACAAACTATAAAAGGACGTACAACAGCAGGAACTGGCAATGCCGAAGATTTAACAGCTACACAAGCGACTGCAATACTAAATGTTTTTGGTGCGAGTGTAAAAGGACTTGTACCAGCAGCGGCAGCTTCACCAAGTTCTGCAAAATATCTTTCAGAAGATGGTACATTTACTACTCCAGCAGAAGGCACAGTATCAGCAGCCAGAGTATCACAATCAGCAGGACAATCAATTACAACTACTTTAACAGCAATTAATTTTGATACAGAAACATTCGATACTAATACTTTCCATGACAATGTTACGAACAATACTAGACTAACAATACCATCAACAGGGTATTACTCTGTAACTGGTATAGTAAACACTGACGCAAACGCAGTCGCATATGGTGGTATTAGATTAAATGGCTCAACTTATATTGCCAAAGCTGGTATTGGTAATGCTGGTGCAAGTACAGCCAATGGATTAGTAATTACTGTTACATATTACTTTTCAACGAATGATTATATAGAACTAATGGGTGCATTCGGTACTACTCAAACTACTAAATCTGGTGCTGATGGTACTTTATTTATGATAAATAAAATTACTACAGGAGTTAGTGCTCCAGTGAATGCTAAAGTACGTACAATCGGTTTTTCTGCTACTGGAACGCCAACAACAGGTCAACAAGGTTCATATGTTGTCTTTCCAGTCGCAGCAACAATCACAGGCTATAAAATAGTGGCAAATGCTGGTACATGTACGATTAAAACATGGAAAATAGCGAGTGGTACGTCCGCTCCTACGATTGCGAATGTAATTAGTACGTCTGGCGTGTCTCTATCGTCTGGTACAGCTATAATTTCTAGTACTGTTACTGACTTTACTACAACTTCTGTAGCTGCAAACGATATATTTGCTTTTGATTTAACCGCTGTTTCAGGTGTAACAAATCTTTTATTTGAATTAGAACTTACAATCACATGATTCAATTCATAAATCCATTCCATCGGGAAGATATAACAGAATACGATGTGATCATTACACATGATCTGTTCACGTCTCGACTATCTGTAAAGGTAGTCAATGGACAGGATTTAGACGCTCTAGGTGTTGAGCTTGAAGCGAAAGAGTTGCAAAAGCATATTTATCAGTTAAACCGTGAATCAATCCTAGGGACGTTAGAAGATTTACGCGAATCATTCAAAGAGAAAGTCGAAACAGGCACAATCAGTATTGAACAAATACTATCTACCAGTCAATTGATCAACCAATATCTAGGAGCAGTCGGTGTCAATCTTGTGACACCAAGTTTACAAAACTTACTACTTGATCGAATCGACGACACTGTGAACCAATTAAAAAACTTCTATAGTTCGGTAGAAGTTAACGATACAATCAAGAATGCTTCACTTGCTTTACTTTCTAATTTATGAAAAAACACGATTTAGAGACACTTCTTCGGCTTGATTCTAAAGTAAATACAAGTGTTGTATCATATATCTACGAATGCCCTGCATGTAAACAAGAAAGAAGGTATGCGTACCCTCCTTTAGGGTGGGGAGTGTTTTGTGATGGCAAAGATTTTAGAACACAAAAACGATCAGATAGTTTCTTAAAAGTATGGGGTCGTAAAATATTGCGAAAGTTAAAACTTTTAGACGTAGATATTAAACAGTTCGGTACGCAACAGCATACTAGTAATCTTGCAAAGCACTATAACACTGATATTCGTGATCTGCCTTTTTCTGTAAGATCAGTCACATTACAAGAAGGTGAAATGTTTTCATACAGAATTATGAGCACTATTTGGATGCTAGAAGACGAAAACGTAATTGAACGAATTGAAGGAGCAAAATATAAAGCTACACCACTTGGTTCAATAGTTCTTACTCAATTACCTCAAAATTAGCATGGCTGTACTTGCATCTATCGCCACAGGCAACTTTACTGCAGCAGGAACGTGGCAGGTGGTAAATGCTACGTCATACGTAAATGCTGAAACAAACTCCGATGTTCTCACTACCGCATATTCAGGTACTCGTTCCGCAGCGTTCACTCCTGGAGCAATCACAGTCTCCCATTTAGGTGTGAAATTATCTGTAAGGACAGGAACCACAGGCACTATGAGTGTGAGTCTTCGTAACGCTACGATAGGGCTGAATGATTTTGTGGCGGGTACAGAGGTTACAATAAATACCGCTGATCTACCCGTTGCAGCTACCGCAGATGCAAATGGTGGGTGGGTATTCTTCAAACTAGCTACACCAGTTTTACTACTGGCTGCAACTAACTATAACATCCAATCAAAAACATCTTCTGCTACCCAAGTATCACTATTCCGCGATGGGACTGCGGATAACAGCTCAAGATGTCTTGTAACTACCACTACAGGCGCACCCGCAGCAGGAGATGATTTAATTATTGGGGGTGAGTACACAGGAACAGGAACGAGCAATAGCTTCACAGTAACAATGGATAATACCGCCTTAACAGACTTTGGATCGGCTTCTACCTCTCTTGTCACTCCTGCTCTTGCAATTTGCAGTAAAGGAACGTTAACATGGGGCGTTGCAGCCGCCACAGCATACAAATTAAAACTTTCAGGGAATCTTATTGAATATTCTGGTGGCGTTCACAACAAAGGCACAGTAGCCAATCCAACTCCTAGAGATTCAAGTACAGAAATTATTTTTGACTGTGCAGCTAACGTAGACTTTGGACATACAGTACGCAATCTTGGAACCTACATTGACCAAGGGCAGTCAAGAACCTCTGGAAAGAATATTTATTACTGCAAATTGAATACCGATGAAGCTATAGCCTCCACTTCTCTTGGAGTTGATACTGATACTGGTTGGCTAGACAACGACGAAATAGCTGTTGCTTCTACAACCCAAACAATGTCCCAATCAGAAAAAGGAAGCCTAAACGGTGCTGCGGGAGCATCTACCCTTACTGTTGATGGGTTCTTGGGGGCTGGGGGTGGTCTTGCTGCGGCACACTCTGGGACATCGCCAACACAAGCCGAAGTTATTCTACTAACAAGAAACTCTGTCACACGTGGCACAAGTGCTACACTCCAGTCTTACATTGATGTTAAAGCCACGGCTACCGTGGACATTGACTGGGCTGAATTTTATTGGCTTGGCTCGGCAGTAGCACTAAAAGGCGGCATCCAAACAGCCACGACTACGGGTTCATTCGATATTAAATATTCCTCTCTGCATGATTTTGTGGTGACAGGTTCAGACGGGATTGTCATATCTGGTGCGAGCGGTGGAACAAATCACGTCGTCATACAATACTGTGTGTTTTACAATATCAACAGCGCACACTTCAGTAACATCGCCACAACGGCCACTTGGACGGTAGATAATTGCATTTTCATGAAGAACGTAGCGGCTATACAGTCTATTTCTATTGCAGACCTAGGTGGAACGTTTACAAATAATACGGTGATAAGTGGTAACGCACAGTATTCGATTCACTTCAATGAAATAGCCGTAGCAACCGGAACTTTCAGTAACATCACCGCACATTCAAACCAATTCGGAATTTTGGTACAAAACGCAATCGGGCTAACGATTTCAAATATTACATCGTGGAGAAACGCCACTGGCGGCATTCACTTCAACGCCACATCTACAAACATTACCATAAACACCGCCACATTGTTCGGTAACGGTACGGCAAACATATATCTTATCTCCGGTGCTAACCCACTCAATCTTGCGCTAAATGATTTTGTTTGTAGCGGGGACTCGACATTTGCGACTGCATCAGGAATACACGTCATCACAAATTTGGGTGCTCACGGTGAGATTTCTATAAATAACTCTACGTTCGGTGTTGCAAGTGGAATAAAAGTCGCACACTCAACGGGAGATATAAACTGTCCCGCTTTCTCGTCACAAAAAATAGTCCTTAACAATTGTTTACTCAGTAGTGCTACAGAAGTTGCGACACAAGCAAATCTTGTAGAAGGTTCATACATCGCTTCACAAAAACATGACCAAACAAACGGTCTTCACAAGACATGGAAGCCAGAGGGTACACTTGTTTTTGAAACAACCGCAGGACTATATGATTCAACACCTTCATTACGAATGACTCCGCTTTCAGCTTCTAAAAAACTGACGAGTAAAGGTCGTTGGGGTGCTATATGTTTTGGAGCTGTAACAAACGGCAACACACTGACTGTATCTGTGAAAGTTCGTGAATCTGTTGCTGGTGATGGTACAGATTACAACGGTAACCGCGTGCGATTAATTGTTAAACGAAATGAAGCCGCAGGCATCACAGCAGACACGGTACTTGCAACCGCTACAGGGGCATCAGTTGGTGCTTTTGAAACAATATCAGGCACTACGCCAGCAGTCACAGATGATGCAGTTCTAGATTTTGAAGTGGATTGTGACGGTACAACTGGTTGGGTCAATGTGGATTCATGGACAATTACAGGGCAATATGAAACAAAGGGGTTGCAATTCTGGCAAGACGGTCAACCTGTTTCTTATGGTGATAATTCAGCAGGTGGTGGTGGTTCTACTTCTCATACTTTTTCTTAATGATAGATTATTGTGGTAGCACTGGCACTGAATGGATACCTGACTTGTTCCCAAACGCTTGTAGAAAGCATGATGAGTGTTACGCAAATTTGATGATGCAAAAACATGAATGTGATATTTTGTTTATGCAGAATATGTACAATGAAAATCCGTCATTGTTTTTTGTAATACCAATATTCTTTGCAGGCGTCACACTATTTGGTGGTAAAGCATGGAAACGTGCACAAAATAAGTCATATTATAGATTGTAAAAAAGGCATTCACAAATTGTTTAAAAAATGATATTCTATATACATGCAAATTCTACTATAATCATGA
>JACCDG010695915.1_pt1 | contig 11758 bp, 13 predicted proteins | sample 7442471 | NCBI WGS metagenome assembly JACCDG01 (sample SAMN15323444, study PRJNA562643) | freshwater metagenome | isolation source: river surface water | place: USA:Blue River Watershed | collected 2017-08-17
GATGAGTCTCCTCATGGAGAGCTTTCTCCAGCAGCCGTTAGATGCCCAGGACCTGATGAATGACCTGGCCTTCCAGTTGCGCAAAAAACTTGAAGCCGCGAGCGATGAACCGCTCCAGGCCGACGATGATTTTCCCATGCCTCCCCAGGATTGCTCGGTATTGCTCTTTGACCTAGCCGCGAACGTGCTACGATTGGCACGGTAGGGTGGGGGTTTCTATGAAAAGGTTTTTGGCACTCGGCTTTCTCGCCGCCGCGGGTTGCGCGGGCGCGCCGAGTTCGGAGCGCGAGCCCGCCGGCGTCACGCCGCCCGCGATTTCCGTGGAAGCGGTCGTAAAAAATACCGATACCAACGTAAAGCAAAATTTCGCCGGGTCTCTGCGTAGCGACAATCAGTTGGTGGCTTCGCGGGGAAAAGACGTGGCCGAAGCCATGGCGAAGAACCGTTGCTTCACTGTTTTGCTTTCTACCTTGAACCAAGCCGTGAAGAACGAGCGCGCGCGGGCCAACTTACCCGAAAGCCATTTAGGGATTTTAAGCTGGAAGCTCAAAGTGGAATTCCGGGAGGGCGGCTCCCTAGAGAACGCCAAGGTGGCTTCGCTATCCCTGCGGCCCGACGTGGAGGGCGCTACCGAATCGCGCGCCTACGAATTGATCCGCCGTAGCCGCGGGATGGGAATAGAGCAGAAAGAGAAGGGCTTTGATCCCGCCACGGAAAAAAATAACCAGCAGCTCGCGGAATGGCGCGATTGGGTGCGCGGCAATCCCGGGGAGCTTTGCTCTCTCCACGTGGAAGTTTTGGGGCGCTTCGTGAACGCCATCATCGAAGATCTAGAGCTCGCGGTCGAGGAGCGGGAAGTGGATCACGACGTGATGAATTCGGCTATTTAGCCAGACTCAATCCCGCGTCTCGTGGATCCGAAACCGCCGTGATCTGATCCTCTTCCCGCACCGCGAGTTCCACGCGGCAGGGAATGACATCCTCGGCGATTTTCGTTTGGTATCCCATTCGCGTGAGTTCGCGTACCACTTTCTCGGCGGGGCCCGGCAGTTCGATGTCGAGGCCATCCGGCATCCATTGGTGGTGGAGGCGCACCGCCGCCACCGAATCGTAGGCGTTCATCCCGTAGGCGAAATAATTCAAAATAGTTTCCGCCACGCAGGTGATGATGCGCGTGCCTCCCGGAGCGCCCACCGCCATCACGGGCAGCCCGTCGCGCGTCACGATCGTGGGCGACATACTACTCAGCGGGGTTTTTCCCGGGGCGATGCTATTCGCTTCGCCGCCGAGGGCGCCGTAGGCGTTGGCCGCGCCGGGCTTGGCCGCGAAATCATCCATCTCGTCGTTAAGGAGCACGCCCGTGCCCGGCGCCACTACGCCCGAGCCGAAGAGGAAATTAATGGTTTGCGTGGAGGCTACGGCGTTGCCCGCGCGGTCGAGGAGGGAGAAGTGCGTGGTCTCGAACGACTCCTCTTTCGGAATCGCGCCGGGCTTCACGGCCGAAGAAGGGCGGGCCCGCTCGGCGGGAAACTCGGCCCTCCGCGCGAGTGCGTATTTCTTGGAAGTGAGCTTTTCTACCGGTACGTGCACAAAATCGGGATCACCGGGGTATACGGCGCGATCGGCGAAGGCCGCCTGTAGTGCGGCGGCGGTGAGGTGAATCGATTTCGCGGAGAGGTGTCCGTAGCGTTCGAGCGGGTCTTGCTCGAGCATGTTTAATACCTGCAGCACGTGGATGCCGCCGGAGCTCGGGGGCGGCATGGAGAAAATTTCGAGGCCGCGAAAGGTGCCGCGTAGGGGCTCGCGCCACTTTACTTGGTACTTATCGAGATCATCCTGCGTTACTAGTCCTACTTGCGCTTTCTGGCTGTTCACGATCGATTTTGCCACCCAGCCTTTGTAGAAGCCCGCCCGGCCTTTCCGGGCGATGGCGCGCAGGGTTTTCGCGAGGTCTTTCTGCACGATTTTTTCGCCGGCCCGGAAGGCGCTCCCGTCCTTCCTAAGAAAGATCGCGCGTGCGTCGCGGTTGCGTTGCAGAACATCGCGCCGGTACTCGAGCGCGCGCGCGAGGGGCGCGGTAACCTCTAGGCCATTTTCGGCCACGCGGATCGCGGGGGCCATTACGGTCGCGAGCGGCAGGCGTCCCCAGCGCGCGTGGATTTCGAGTAAACCGGCCACGAGGCCGGGCGTGGCCACCGAAAGCGCGCCGTTTAGCGCACGTTCGGGCACAAATTCGCCTTTGTGGTTGAGGTACATGTTGCGAGAGGCGAGGAGGGGCGCGCGTTCGCGAAAATCCACGGCGTAGGTTTGGCCGGTTTCGGCTTCGCGGTAGAGGAGAAATCCGCCGCCGCCGATGCCGGTGGATTGCGGGCGCTCCACGGAAATGGCGAACGATACGGCCACGGCGGCATCGATGATATTGCCACCCGCCGCGAACATTTCCTCGGCGGCCTTAGCGCTCTCTTTCCCCTGGGCGGCCACGGCGAAGTGCCGGCCGGTGGCGGAGAAATGGGGGACGGGCGGCGCGGGCACTGCGAGGGTAGGGGGCGCGGGGATTTGGGCGGCGCAAGCGCTGAGCAGCGCGCTGAGGGCTATGATTTTTTTCACGGGTTACTCCCTAGGGCGCGAGGCGCCGGATGCTCCAGCCGGTTTGGTTGCGGGTATAAGCGAAACGGTCGTGGAGGCGATGGGCGCCATTTTTCCAGAATTCGATGCGCGTGGGGGTAAGACAAAAGCCACCCCAGTGGTCGGGGAGAGGGATGGTTTCCTCCATCCGAAATTTTTGCTCGCAAGCCTTCACTTTTTCGTCGAGGGCGGCACGGGAAGGAATCTCCCGGCTCTGCGGAGACGCCCAGGCGCCGATTTGGCTGCCGCGAGCGCGGGTGTGGAAATAAGCGGCGGAATCGGCGCGGGAGATTTTCTGCACGTCTCCTTCCACCCGCACCTGGAGCCCCAGTTTTTCCCAGAAAAAACCGAGGGCGGCGTAGGGTTGGCGGATAAGATTCTGGCCTTTGCGGCTTTCGTAATTGGTGAAAAAAGTAAAACCGTCTTCATTTACGGATTTGAGCAGCACCATGCGTACGGACGGGCGTCCGTCGTCGCCCACGGTGGCCAAGCTCATGGCGTTCGGAAACTCTAAGCCCGCGCTCGCTTCGGCTGCGTGGAGCCAGAGCTGGAATTGCTGGATAGGGTCGGGGGATAGGTCGTGTAGCTCCATAGGTTGGCCCCGAGCCTAGCGCGAAAAGCGCTGGAAAACCAAGAGCATAACGCTTGGTTATGGGCTGGGCCTTAGCGTTAATTACTACTATCTTGTATTGATTTTGCGCCTAGGGGGGAGTAGAACCCCAACATGCACATCTCCGCCGTAGAAGAATACGGATTGCGCTGCGCTTTGCAGTTAGCGTCCCTTCCGGAGGGTTCCTTGCTCGCGGCCTCGCAGATCGCCGAGCGAGAAGGGATCTCCGTTCAATATGCCAGCAAGATTCTCCACCTATTCCGCAAAGCGGGCTTAGTAGCCGCTTCGCGCGGGATGACGGGCGGCTTCCGGCTCGTGCGCCCCGCTGGGCAGATCTCGCTTAAGGCCGTATTCGGCGCCTTTCGCGAAGAGAAAACCGACCACTGCGGCCAGTTCCGCGGGCTCCAAGAAGAGTGCGTGCACCTCAAGGAATGCTCGGTGCGCCCCGTATTCAATGTGCTCGCGGGTTACTTCGATTCCGTGCTCGCGCACCTCACTTTGGCCGATCTCGCTCGCAGTGAATCCGACGCGAGAGCCCGGGTGGAAGAATTCGCGCGCTCCGAAGCCGGGCGCCTCCGGGAACGCTTTCGGCCGTCCCCGCTAGAAAATTTAGGGAGTATCGAATGATGGGAACGATTTTACCGCTGCTCGAAATCCGCGACCTTGCCGTGGAAGTGGAAGGCAAGGAAGTTTTGCACGGGGTAACGCTCAAGCTCAAGCCGGGCGAAGTGCACGCGATCATGGGCAAGAACGGCTCGGGCAAAACCACGCTTTCGAACACCATCATGGGCCACCCGAAATACAAGGTTACCCGGGGCGACATCCTCCTCGAGGGCGAGAGCCTGCTTTCGCTTCCCCCCGATGAGCGCGCGCGCCGCCGGCTCTTCCTCGCTTTCCAATATCCCGTGGCCGTTCCCGGCGTGACGGTGGCCCAATTCCTGCGCTCGGCGATCCTCTCCGTGCGCAAAGGCGAAGTGGAGCCCAAGAACGTGCGTAAACTCATCAAGGAAGAGATGAGCAAGCTCGATATTCCCGATTCCTTCATGACCCGTTTCCTCAACGAAGGCTTCTCGGGCGGGGAGAAGAAGCGCCTCGAAACCCTGCAGCTTCGCCTCCTCCAGCCGCGGATGATGATCCTCGACGAAACCGACTCCGGCCTCGACATCGATTCGCTCCGCCGCGTTTCGGAGAGCATCGAGAGCGCCCGCGCGCCAAATAAATGCATTTTATTGATCACCCACTACCAGCGCATGCTCGCCTACGTGAAGCCCGACTTTGTGCACGTGTTCATCGGCGGCCGCATCGTGAAGAGCGGTGGCCCCGAGCTCGCCCTCGAGCTCGAGGAGCGCGGTTACGAGTGGCTGGAAGGCGGCAAGGCCGCCGCCCTCAATTAGGAGATTCTTTTGGCTCTCGATTGGATGCAAATAGCGAGGAACCAGGCGGAAGAGAGATTCCGTTCCCTGCCTTTTCCCTCCACCAAGGATGAGAACTTTCGCTTCACGCCCCTCGATTATCAGGGCCGTGCCGGCGAGCCGGGTGCTTCCGCGCCCGCATTGCCGGCCGCGATCGGTACCCTCGATGCCGAGGAGGATGCCCTCCTCGTGATCCAGGGCGAGGAAGCCGTGCTGCAAGGAAAAGCTCCGGGCGTGCTGTTCACGGATCTTCTCCGGGCGGCCACCTTGAGCGCCGACGCCGTTCGCGGGCGCCTCAAGGGCGATGATCTTTTTCGCGACGATAAGTTCGCCCAGCTTTCGGCGGCTCGCTGGAAGAACGGGGCTTTCGTGCATGTGCCCGCCGGAGCGCGCCTCGCTAAACCCATTCGCTTCGTTACCACCGTGCCTTCCACCGAAGAGCATTATCGCCACGTGATCGTGGTAGAAGAAGGCGCCGAAGCCGTGGTGATCCAGGAAGGGTGGAGCGATGCTGCTGCCCGTTTTCTTGGCGAGATCACTGAGGTGAAGCTCGGCCGCAACAGCAAGCTGCATTGGATCGTGCTCCAGCAGTATGGGGAATCCACCGAAGCCATTCTTCGCCAGCGCGTGGAGCTTGGTGAGGGCGCCGAGCTTCGTTTCACGCCCCTTCATCTCGGAGGGCGGCTCGTGCAAGTGCGCCAGGAAACGCACCTCGCGGGCGAGAGCTCTTCTTTCGAAACCCAGGGCGCGGCCCGAGGCGATCAGCACCAGCATTTTGACTTCTGGCTCGACGTGCGCCACGCAAGCCCGCGCTCGCGCTCCAAAATGGATTATTGGTTCGTGATGGCCGGGAAAGCCAAGGGCGTATTTAATGGCCAGGTGGAAGTGAAGCCCAACGCCGCCGATTGCGAAAGTTCCCAGCGCTCGAAAACGCTGTTGCTCGGCTCGGGCTCGGTGCACTCGATCCCGAAACTCATCATCAAAACCGACGCCGTGAAATGTAGCCACGGAGCGAGCGTTTCCTCCGTGAGCTTCGAGCAGCTTCACTACTTGCAGAGCCGCGGGATTCCGCGGGTAGAGGCCGAGCGGATGATCGTGCGCGGTTTCACCGAAACGGTGATGGAGCGCTTTCCCACCGAATCTTTGCGTGGCCGTGCCGAGGCCCTGCTGGATGTGAAGCAAGGAGGCGCCTATGACTGACGCCTTCAAGAAATTCGACGCGGCCAAATACCGCGCCGACTTTCCCATCCTTTCGCGCGAAGTGCGCGGCAAGCCGCTGATCTATCTCGACAACGCCGCTACCACGCAGAAGCCGATCCAGGTGATCGAGGCGCAGAGCCGCGTGTACCTTGAGCAGAATGCCAACGTGCACCGCGGGGTGCACTGGCTTTCGCAAGAAACCACCGACGCCTACGAAAAGTCCCGCCGCAAGATCGCCCGCCACCTCGGTATCAAAGACGACGCGGAGATCATCTTCACCCGCGGCACTACCGAAGCCATCAATATGGTTTTGCGCACCTGGGGTGTAGCTAATATTGCCGCCGGCGACCGCATCGTGGTTACCCGCATGGAGCACCACTCGAACTTCGTGCCCTGGCAGAGCCTCGCGATCGAGAAGGGGGCGAACTTCGAGATCTGGGAGATCGAGAGCGATTTCACGCTGCGCCTCGAGAAGCTCGAGGAGATCCTTCGCAAAGGAAAAGTGAAACTCGTGGCTTTCACGGCGATGAGCAACGTGCTCGGCACGATCAATCCCGTGGCCGAGATCTCCGCGCTCGCCAAGAAATACGGCGCCACCGTGCTGGTAGACGCCGCCCAAGCCATGGCCCATCTTCCGGTGAACCTCGGGCAATGGAAGCACGTGGACTTCGTGGCTTTCTCCGCCCACAAGATGTGCGGGCCCACCGGCATCGGCGTGCTCTGGGGCCGCCGCGCTATCCTCGAAGCGATGCCTCCCTACCACTTTGGCGGAAATATGATCCTCCAAGTGGGCGACGATAAATCCACCTGGAACGAGTTGCCCTCGAAATTCGAAGCCGGCACCCCGAACTACGGCGATAGCATCGCCTTCGGCACCGCGCTCGACTACCTCGCCGATGTGGGCATGGAAAACGTGCACGCTTACGAGACCGCGCTCGTAAGCTACGCGCGTAAGAAGCTGCTCGAAATCCCGGGTGTGCACCTGCAGGCCCCGAGCGACCCCACCCTCCAGGGCGGCGTGCTGAGCTTCACCACCGATCACGTGCACCCTCACGATCTAGGCACCTTCCTCGACGCCGAAGGTATCGCCATCCGCTCGGGCCATCACTGCGCGCAGCCGCTCATGCGAAAAATGAAGGTGATCGCCACCAACCGCGCGAGTTTCTATTTCTATAACCTTCCCTCCGAAGTGGACCGCTTCGCGCAGGTGGTGAAAAACGCACTGGAGTACTTCGGATGAGCATCGACCGAAGCAACCCAGGCCTAGACGCCCTTTATCGCGAGGTGATCCTCGATCACCACCGCCATCCCCGTAACTACGGCAAGTTGCCCGGGGCTACGGCCTCCGCAGAAGGCTATAATCCTCTTTGCGGCGACAGGGTGGAGATCAGCGTGGCGGTGAAGGAGGGGAAGCTCCTCACGGACTGCCATTTTCAGGGCGAAGGTTGCTCGATCTGCCTGGCTTCGGCTTCGATGATGACCGAAGAGGTGATGGGCAAGCCGGTAGCCGAAGTGCAAGACACCATCGATGGTTTTCGCGCGCTGATGAAGGGCGAGGAGTGCCCTCTGGCCGTGGAGGGCGACCTGGAGAGCCTCGTGGGCGTGCGCAATTTCCCGGTGCGGATCAAGTGCGCGCTCCTGCCCTGGACCACCCTGAACGACGCCATGAAGAAGGCGAAGGAGGGAGGCAAATGAGCTCTCGTGAAGAACTGCTCCACTGGCTCAGCCCCATCCAAGACCCCGAGCTTTTTCTCGGGCTCGTGGACCTCGGTCTTATCTACGACGTGGTTTTAGAGAACGGCAAGGCCACCGTTACGATGACCCTGACTTCTCCGGGCTGCCCCGCCGCCGATCATCTGATCGGTGAGGTGAAGAAGAGAATGCTCGAATACCCCGGCGTAACCGACGCCGAAGTGAAGGTAGTATTCGAGCCCAAATGGGACCCGCGCACGATGGCGAGCGACGAAGTAAAAGATACGTTAGGAATTTGGTAATGGGCGACGAATTACAAAAACGCCTCGAAGAGGGCTACAAATACGGGTTCACCACGGACATCGAGTCCGAGCAAGCGCCCCCCGGCGTGAACGAAGACATCGTGCGCTTCATCTCGGCCAAAAAGAACGAGCCCGAGTGGATGACGGAATGGCGCCTGCAGGCTTTCCGCAAATGGCAGAAACTCGCCGAGCCGAACTGGGCTTATCTCAAGTATCCGGCGATCGATTACCAATCGATCATCTACTATTCGGCGCCGAAGAAGAAGCCCGAGCTCAAATCGCTCGACGAAGTGGATCCTAAGCTGATCGAAGCTTACGAGAAGCTCGGCATCTCTCTCTCCGAACAAAAACGCCTGGCCGGCGTGGCGGTAGACGCCGTTTTCGATTCCGTATCCGTGGTAACCACTCACCGCGAAACGCTCAAGAAGATGGGCATCATCTTCTGCTCGATCTCGGAAGCTCTTCACGAGTGCCCGGAGCTGGTGAAGCAGTATCTCGGCTCCGTTGTGCCGGTGACCGATAACTTCTTCGCCGGCCTCAATTCCGCCGTGTTCACGGACGGATCCTTTGTGTACATCCCGAAGGGCGTGAAATGCCCGATGGATCTCTCCACCTATTTCCGCATCAACGCGAGCGGCACGGGCCAGTTCGAACGCACCCTCATCATCGCCGACGAAGGCGCCGAAGTTTCCTATATGGAAGGCTGCACGGCTCCGATGCGCGACGAAAACCAGTTGCACGCGGCGGTGGTGGAGCTCGTGGCTTTGAAAGACGCCAAAATCAAATATACCACCGTGCAAAACTGGTATAGCGGCGACGAAAACGGCAAGGGCGGCATTTACAATTTCGTGACCAAGCGCGGGCTCTGCAAAGGCGAGCGCTCGCATATCTCGTGGACCCAAGTGGAAACGGGTTCGGCGATCACTTGGAAATATCCTTCCTGCATCCTTCAGGGCCATGAATCGCTCGGTGAGTTTTTCTCCGTGGCGATCACCAATCACCATATGCAGGCGGATACCGGCACGAAGATGATCCATATCGGCAAGAACACGCGCTCGCGCATTCTTTCGAAAGGAATTTCCGCGGGCCATGGGATCAATTCCTATCGCGGAGCCGTAACGGTTCTGCCGGGCGCGGAAGGCGCGCGCAACCATACGCAGTGCGATTCTCTCCTCATCGGCGGCGAGTGCGAGGCCAATACTTTCCCCTATATCACCGTTCGTAATCCGAGCGCGGTGGTGGAGCACGAAGCCACGGCCTCGCGCGTATCGGAAGACCAGCTCTTCTATCTCCAGGCCCGCGGCTTCTCGCAGGAAGACGCCGTGAAGCTCATCATCAACGGCTACTGCGAAGAGGTGTTTAAGCAGCTGCCGATGGAGTTCGCCATTGAGGCCAATCGCCTGCTCGATATGAAACTCGAGGGTACGGTAGGATAAGTATCTGTTTTAAAAGGAATTTATACGCCTTTTAATACCCGACACATTCGCTTATAATTCGGGCCTCATGCCCAGGCTTTTTCTCTTTCTTTGCGTACTCGCGCTGCTCTCTTGCACGAGCCAGCCTTCCGAATCCACCGGCGCGGGCGCAGGCACGGGCGCGAAATCTACGCTCGTAATTCCCGCCGACGAGGCCAGCGCGGAGGAGCGAGCCGAGATCGAATCGGCTCTGCGCGAAATCGAGAGCGTGGCCGCCGAACTTAGTGCTCCTCGCGATTTCCACCGTCTCCCCGTAATCGTAACCACCGCGGAAAACTTCACGGATCATCCGGCCGCTTGCGTAAGCGAAAATGGGGAAGGACGTTTCATCTTATTGAAACCGAGCGTGATCGAGCAGGAAAAAGAAGAGAGGAAATCAGGCCGGCATTCCGCTCTCTTAAGAGTGCTGCTCCACGAGATTGGCCATTGCTATTTTGGCCGCGAGCACGAAACGGCGCAGATCCAATCCCCCGGCTACGTGATCGAAATCGAAAGCGCCGCCGGGCCGATTTACTACCATAGCCTCGATGTGAGCGTGATGGTGAAGGAAAGTCTCGTGATCCCGACTCCGCTCGAGCGCTACTACGTAGCGGAGTTATTAGGATTAACGCGCGCGGAATCGCTCGCCGATATCGCCGCGTTCGCTCCCCTGAAATACCTGCCGATCGAGAAACCCGCCCTGCGCGCCGACAAAGCGCTCTGATTCCACCAGGCGATCCAATCCACCACGGGCGGCATATTCTTATCCACGATATGCACCGCGAGCGCCGGCATGGGGGATAAACAAGGCACCGTTTGGTACATGAGATCAATGGTATTTTTCTCGTGCACATCGTTGAAGGGGGTGTAGTGGGTGAGCGCCATGAATTTTTCCCAGTGCGCCAAGAACAATTTTTTCGAGAGCATCATGGTAGCGGTGGTATGCGCAATCCCTCGCCAGTGCCGGGTATCGCTCACGAGTACTTGGGTGGGTTTCATCGTTAGATAGTCTTGCGGTTCGTCGCAGGGGTAGAGCACCACGTCGTGGTCGAAAAAAAATGAAAATTGTTGGTACGCTCCTAGCATCTCGCGAATGGCTTCGGGGCTATGGAGATAGTCGTCTTCCACGAAGTAAATTAAATCCTGCCCGTGTTCCCGCGCGTAATTGTAGTGGGCGAGGAGGGAGGGACCATTGCCCGGTTCCTTTAGCGGAATAAACTGCGTAGAAAAATTGCATTGGCTAAGTAAGCGCTGCATCCCGGCCACGCATTCCGCGTCGGAGTGATCGTCGAATACCGCGAGGTGTACCTCGGTGGAGTACGGGCCGGCCACCGCGCTTAGGGATGTGAGCAAAGATTTTAGGCAGCGCTGGATGATCTCGCTCTTCGAGGCATTAATGAAACGCTTATTGCCGTGCAGAGAATAAACTCTCGAGCAGCTGCGGAAAAGTACGTGGAGACGCATTTCCCTTTAGCTTAGCGGTTGGCTACGGAAATGCAATCGTCCGTGATGGTGGACTAGCCGATGGTGGCTGGCGCAGAGAGTAATAAGGTTTTCCGCCGTATCGGCTCCGCCGGCAAACCGCGGGCGGATATGGTGGAGGTGAACCCATTGCTTGGATCCGCATGGCTTCCCGCCGGGTAGCTTGAATTGGCAAGCACCACGGTCGCGGTGGTGAACTTGATGCTTTACCGCGCTTTTCACTTTACTCTTCCCGTGGAGAGTTTTGTGCACGTTTCGATCGGCCTTCTTTACCGGATCGTGGCGTTTTAGGTAATCTAGGGCAATTTCTTTAATGGCTTCGGCGAGGTTCACGTTTTTGCCTTTCTTTTGGGCGAGCAGTTCCCGTAGCCGTTCGAGCGCTTGGGTGGTTTCTGCGTCGAGGGAAAGGCTGGCCCGGGTAAATCCATTGCCTTGCGCCCGTGCGATTTCGCGTGAAGGGGATTCCGGCCTTTCCTCCGCCACGGCTTTTTCTAGCTCTCTCGTGGATAGGGTGCGCGCTTTCTCTAGCCAATCTTGCTGATTTTGGGGGGTTAGCACGGAGACGATTGTTTTCGCTTTCGCCACGGTGGTTTCGCCGGCGGCGATGGCCATTTGCAGCGCGGGCACTTCCCGTGATTTTCGGCCTACGAGAATGAGCTGGTAGGCACAGGCCTCCGATAGCCCGAGGCACTGGTTTACGTAGGAGAACAGACTAGGGTAGCCTAGCTCGCGGAATCCGGAGCAGTCGTCGATAGCCAATAAGATCGAGATTAATTCCGCTTCGGCCTTTTTATAAACCTTGGCTACGGCTAACGCTTTCTCGTGCAAGGGGGAAAACATAGGTACTCCTTAAAAAAATAATTATAAATGAAATTTAGTGTTGCCGAATCGGAGCCCTGCGCGAGAAAATTTTTCCGATCACCGATCACCGATCACCGATCACCGATCACCGATCACCGATCACCGATCACCGATCACCGA
>JACCDG010915193.1_pt1 | contig 11751 bp, 18 predicted proteins | sample 7442471 | NCBI WGS metagenome assembly JACCDG01 (sample SAMN15323444, study PRJNA562643) | freshwater metagenome | isolation source: river surface water | place: USA:Blue River Watershed | collected 2017-08-17
CATAAAAATCCTGCGAAGGCATTTTTTGAAACAACTCTCGTAAAGACTCTTCATCCGTACCCGGCCAGCCATCGTTTTCAAAAGCCATTTTTATCAGCTTGGCGATATTTTCAGCCGAGCCTTCCTTCAGGCTTTCCTTATTGGATTTTCTGGCTCCGGACGCACGGGTAACTTTGGTCATCAGCAATGCAATCCCTGTAGCGGTAAGCAAACCCAATGCAACGGTCTTTATTCCGCTCATCAGCGTTGACTCATTGCTGTTTTCAATTACCTGTTGCTTATCGCTACTCATGTCTGCTGTTGTCTGCTTTTACTGTTTACTTTACTCCGAGTGCTTTTTTGGCGAGAGCTGTTTTTGCCGGGTCATTGGTGATGATGTCGGCCAGCTTTTCCAGTTCCTGAGTTTTAAGTTTAGAAGCAAGCACGGTCAGGGTGCGCATCTTGCTTTCGGCTTCCTTCTCCGAAGGAGCCTGAATCTGTATCTGGTATTTGAATGTGGTCATCTTTTTTGTTAATGATTTTCTTCCAAGTGATCTGTGCTATCTGATTGTGCATCGAAAGGCATATCCAGCAGGTCAAGCACGATATCAATCTGTGAGGGATTGTGTGCAAGACAGAGCAGGATGGTCATTACCTTTTCAGTTTCCGTTTGTGGCAATACGGTTTCAATTTCTGCCAGTACCGCAAGTCTTCTTTCGCGTTGTGGATCGGTATCGGTAGTTTCACATTTGCTGAAGGAAACATGTGCATCAGGTGTCGGCTGTTTTTTGTCTCCGGCATTACTTGTTGCATCGGTTTCCATTAGCCCGGCCAGTCCTTCACCACCGGGAATAACTGATAGCAGTTTTGGATTGCGTCTGATAATACCTTCGAGCATCACAGAAGCGATTTCTCCAAAATGAACATCGCCCATGTAAAGCTTTTTGGCTTTGTATCGTTCACATTCTGCTTTCAGTTCCTCGATTTCCTTTTCCGCTTCTTCCAGTAGTTCTTTGGTGTCCTGAAGTTCTTTAACCATCTGCTCGGTTTCCCAGCGTTCGCGTTCAATGGATACCTGTTCATGGATACGTTTGTTGATTTCCAATCCGGAGAGTGTTTCTTCTTTGCTCACCCTTGGCTCGGTTTCTTCCTTGCGCATCAGAAACACGTATTGGTCGTTGCGTGGAGAGGTGGCGGAGCAGGTATAGACTTTGAATTTAATCTCGCGTGAACCTTCCGTTACATAATCCTGGTAAGAATCGAAATCATCCGGGTTGTTGGTTTTACCTACTACTTTCATCGTGTCCACAAACACTTCGAAGTACCTCGCCTGTCCAGCTTGGTGTTGCTGGTCGAGGTAATGCCTGAGTCGTTCGATAGCGTGTTTGTCGTATTTTTCCTGTGTAATTGCCATTGCTGTTTATGATTCGTTTTTGTTTTCCTGATAAGGGATAGCCTGCATCATCTTTACATGTACGGTGATGTCAGTCGGGTTTTCAATCAGGATGAGCCCGCTGTGTTCGTGTTGCTGTTCGGAGAGATTTACTGCGGAAAGGTCAAAGACTCCGTTTTCCGAACTCACCCGTGCATCGCAGTTTTCTCCGAGCATGAGAAAAAGATCACCCCATGCTTTTACAGTTATTTTTTCCGTTGCCTTCAGCACAAAGTGCCGGAGCCGGAGTGCAAAGCAATGGGCATGTCCTTGTTCCCGCATGCGGCTTGACAGGTAATGGGCAGCCAGTTCTTCTTTCATTCCTGCTCCTCCTTTCGTTCGTACCACACACAAAGCGTCACCGTATAGGGAATATTTATTCCGAGGCGTTCACCCAGCATGTCATGATAACTGCCCGTCATCACTTGTGAGTTCGGATGAAGCCGGATATCGTCTTCATGGTTTTTACTCTGATGCGACCAGCTTTGGGCGGGGAAAAAATCCAGTGCGCCTACATCAGCCATACAGGGAGATTGATCGGATTCCATCACACGGCCTGCATAGAGTATTCCTTTGCTTCCTATTTGTTGCAAACGGATTTCTCCTGCAATTCGCGGTGCAACGGCTGCAAGGCTTTCTACAATTGTTGCAGGCGGAACCAGTGCGGGAATATTTGCACCCAAACGGACACCTGTTTCAATTCCGATGATGGCCTGTGCGTCCTTTGGAATGCGTATCTGGAAATATTTCCATTCGCCTTTATTGCTGACGCTGATCTGCTCGATGACTGCGGTTTGCTTTTGCATGTTTACGCTTTTTCACAATCCACGTAAATACTCACCCGGTAGGCAGCAAAAACACTGCGACCGTCATCCTGATCCTTGTAATCTACTTTGAGGATTCCGTTGCCGGGAACTGCACCACCCAAATCATAATACCTGCTGTTGGGAGAAACATTGATTCCGCTCATGAGCAGTTTGCTCTCGTAGTTTTCCGGGAAATACTCCTCCTTGTTGAGCTCGATGCGTTGTGACCCTCTCAGGTAAAGCAAATCGTCTTTATCCGAAGTGATCATGACTCCTTTTACCGAGGTGATGTCTTTATCCAGTTCAAAGGATTCGGAGTAGGACTTGTTGGCCTGCGTGATATTGATGTCAAACCGTTTTTTTACTTTTTTATTCATTGGTGTTGTTGGTTGTGATGCTTCATCGGGTTAAGGAAAGGGCAGACAGGACAGATAGAACAGGTGGCTTTCAGGAAGGGGATAGTTTGCGTCCGCATATTTTCCAGCGTGATGTTTTCCCGCTTCCCTGAAGCCTGCCTGACTAATCTGTCCGGTTGTTACGGAGTGGTGATGGTTCCGTGAAGCCCAACGTAAATCTGGGTGTTGGCTGTGATGCCTTCCATTGTTCCCAGTTCCACGTTCAGTTCAATCAGCACATCATCCACGATGAGGCGCGGGTTGGCCAGTTTGTAATAACCCACAGGCACCGAGTGCATGTTTACGGTTTTGAACACGTTGTTGGAGGTCTCCGGCACAATCTGTTTTTTGTTTGCTTTCAGTGAGAACTCTCCGTTAGCAAGTGAGGGGAAGGTTTCCACTTTGTCAAAAGCAGTCGCCATAATTTTGTCCTTGGTGAGATCTGCTGAGTTGGCTGCCAACAACACAATACCACTTACCAGCATCGCCTGGTTCTTGGGAAGTTTAGCGTTGGAGATGTTGCGCAGACCGATTTCTTTGTCGTCCTGCGTCTCAAACATTTTTACAGTTTTGGAAGAAGCAGTCTTGATCGAGTAGATGACCGTGTCTGCCAGACGCAATTCTCCTTTAGCCAATCCCTGTTTGATGTGGGCAGGCAGTTCCCCGAAATGTTTTTCCATCTCGGCACGGGAGCCTTTGCTGGTTGCTCCTGTATTGGCCAGTTTGTTCAGTGTGCGCAGTTTCTGAATGGGATTCATCCTGCGCAGCGCACCCAACAACTCCTCGTTGTCCGCTCCGTCAAGGCCGAGCAGTGCGCCTGCATTGTTGTACTCTTCAACTCCGTTTAATAATCCGAGCATAAATTTTTGTTTAATGGTTTTTAAATTATTGAATTGATTTTTTAAAGCATGTTTCTCCCCCTTGAGAATAAAAACCGGAGTTTTTATTCTCTTACTTTTTGCTTCTTTAAAGGGGGTGGTTGGTGTTTAGTAGATAGGTTCCTCCTCCGTGGCCAGACTGTTTTCTATGCTGAACTGTGCGGCACTTTCACCAAGTTCTTCTTCAATGGCATCAAGGCCGCTCATGTCCAATTCTCCTACGGTCTCCTTTTTGTCGGGATAAGTGAAGTACTGTACTTCCTCCGTTCCGCTCATGTCCTTTTCCTTTTTGGCTTTGGCCTTTTTAAGTTTATCCAACCAAAGACGTTTTAAAAATCCTTCCTTGAACGTAGATAGTCTTTCCTTAATACCTTCAATTGGCTCCTGTTCGGCTTCTGAGCCACTTAAAAGGGTTTGCCCGGTCTGATACCCACCGGAGGCCATCATGCCTGCTCCGAACATGGAAACACCCGTGCTGCCATGATAGTGGCCGATTCCGGTAATGATGGCTCCTACCACCAGAGAACTGCGCCCGGCTATGGCTCCAGCGGCTGCACCCATCACGGTGCCGAAGAGGATTTCCTTTCCTACATGCACTGCACTTTTTTTCAGGTTGTCCTGTGTTTGGGGACTCATTCCCTGTAGCGGTTTACCTCCCGCTTTTTTACGTTGTCGCTTTTTGTTGCTCATTTTTTCTGTTGTGTTTTTTTGATCAGGGATTACATAAGGGTTACCGCATGTTTTGTTTTCTTGCGTTTGCCCTTACCACGATTTTTCTTTTTGCGGGGAGTACCGGATAACCCGCTTTTGGAAGGTGCTGTCTTTCTCTTTTCACCGGGAGCCAGTGCCCGATAACCGAAGTACAATAGTCCGAGCCCACCCACACCCCACATGGTGGGTTTCATCCAGCTTTTGTGTTTCTGCCAGAAGTCAGAAATCTTTTTAGTGCCTGACAGATCTTCGCCCTGCGTTTCATCGGGAGCAGGATTCTCTTCAGCAGCCGGTTCTTCTTCTGTTGGTGGTTCCGGTGCGGGTGGTTCGCTTTCGGCAGGAAGGTTGTTTTCCGGAGGTTCGGCTTGCCCGGCTTCTTCCTGAGCAGGGGCCGCACTTTCTTCGGCTGCTTTCTTAGCGGGGAAAATGTCACCGATCTTCTTCAACAGTTCGGAAACGGTGGTGAGTGCTGCTGTGGTGGTAGCAATGGCAACTCCTGCACCCAGTTCACCCATTCCGTCTGTATCGTAGAATCCATCCATGCCGGAGAGATTTTCGCTTTCCCAGAGTTCTTTTCCGAGCACTTGTTGCAAAGGCGTGTATTCATCCATGCCTTCCAGTCCGCTCATCTCCATTGGGTCAATGTAGCCGAAGCCTCGCACAGCATGTCCTTTGTTTCCCTTGCCTTTTAGAATAGCATTCTTCAGGTTTTTCTCTTTACCTCCTGCACCGTAGAAGATTTTTTCTAATCGCTCACGCACCTGACGCAGCTTGCGGTGCTTTGCCGGGTTTATGCCCTTGGCAACCGCTTCCTGTTCGGACAGGTAAGACCACCTAATCCGTCCTGCAATGTTCATCGTGTTAAGTTTCATTGCTGCCAGCAGCCCGTTGCGCAGGGCAATGGTTGCCGGGTTTACACGATTGAAAGAGTGTAATCCTTTTTTGAGTGCTTTGCCTAATTTGGTTTTACCTAATCCCTCGATTTCGTCAATGCCGAGCATTTCGTCTTCAGGGATACCGTCTAAAAATTCTAAATTCATGTTGGTGTCTTTAATTTCTGTGTAAGGTTCTTCGTAATTAAACCTGCGGGGCATGGGTACGCAGTCCAGTGTGAGGTAACCTCCCTGCGGTAGCGGTACTATCGGATAGATGTGCTGGAAGTAATCCTCCGAATATTTCGCTATACGCAGTTTGTGTTTGATGCGCAGGTTGGTCAGGATAGTGGAGATGAAGGTGGTGTAACAATCGCAATCCACTCCTATAAACCGCTCATGCCAGCTGCGCCTTGGAGACCTGATTTGTTCGAGTCCGTCTTCATCCTTTCGGTAGTTGATATGGTCGTACACAAAGTCCACGATCCTGCGGCAGGTTTCCCTCAGGTCATAACCTCTGAAAAGCTGGTCGGTGAGTTTTTGTGTTTGCCAGCGGGTCATCTGCACCGCCTGTGGAATAAACTTTACCGTATCTGAAACCGTTGCTCCGCGTTTGATGGTTTTATCCATGAGCGTTGCACGGGGGAAAAGACTGTCTACGTCTTTGCCGCTTTTCAGGTATCGTTTGCGTGTTGATTCCATCAGGCTTGTTTCAGGGTTATGGTTTGTGATTTTTTAACCGGGATTTGAGTTTTACCTACAATGGCTGTAGTTACTGAGTCCACATTCACCTGAACTGATTTGCCTTTTTTCATCTCGGCTATCATGCGGCCTCCGCTGGTCAGCGCACTCAAGAGCGGGATGGAAATGGATACGGGTTCCAGTTTTACTTCACCAAATGCCGGGATGGTGTACTCCTTGTTCACCACTTTGCTGCTTCCCACCATGTCTCCTGCATAAAGCAGTTTGACAAAAGGTTGCTTGATTTTAAAACTACCCCCGGTTGGATTTTTCATGGTGAGGTCTAAGCGGAAGTTTCCTTTTCTCAGATCAGGTGTCACCTTGGTCACTGTTTCCAGTTCCACATTGGCACGACCTAATCGCTTCAGGTAAGTGAATGCTCCTGCAATGCCCGCAAGGATTCCACCGCCAATTAAAAGTTTGTAACCGCTCTTCATTTTTCTTTCCGTTTAATTTTTTCTCCAAGCCAGTCTGAAGCGAGTTTAAACCCCATCCAGACCACTCCACCGATAGCTGCCTTGAGTGCATACTCCACCAGCCCTCCGTAGTCTAAATTGGCGAACAGGATGGCACCAGTGAGAAAAATGTTGGTGCTGGAGTCCTGTGCGCTTTGTCCTGTTTTTACATCCATGTGTTGTTTGTTTTTTTGTGAATCGGGAGACGAAAATCTGCCCCTTGTTTGACTACCTGAACAGTTTTGGACTGGCCAGGACTCGTTGGGATTTCATCTCTCTCCAATTCGTTTGAAAGGATTTTAATTGTGCGTAATGTGAATGTGTCCGGGTGTACCTAAAACAGAGAAAATGAATTCAACTTGTTTTACCGTGTACCGTTTACCACAGAGTTTACCGATAGTTTCTTTATGAGGCTCCAGCCATACACGGAATGTTTTTACAGATACTCCATAAATGTCCCGCAGTTCTTTGGGGGAATAGGCTTTCAGCGCAATGGTGGTAGTGTTTTTATTTTGTTTGTCCTGCATGGGTTGTTGATTTGAAAGTGGAAGAGAAAAATGTATGAAGCAGATCGGTGCAGTTTTCAGGTGCCATACGAAGGAGTTTTTGTTTGGTCTTTTCCAATGGGTGCGTTAGAAAATCCATCAGCAGTTCCATCCAAACATCAGAGGGTACAAATCCTTTCTCGTACAGTCTGTCTAAGATGGATTCTTCAGGCAATGGTTGTCCTGTGAAGCCCGTTTTACGGGCAGCTTTTTTATGCTGTTTCATGTAAATTAATTTTAGTTGGAGAAGACTTTGAGTGCTGCTACATGGTTGAGAATATTAATAAGGTCGTATTGATTTTTCTCAGAGAGTTTGTCGCGTAGCTTTTGATATTCGGCTGATGTTGGGTTCATGTAAAAGTTACAGATACCTTCTGCGAATAATTTTAACCCTTCATTGTAATGTGGTACTTTTTTTCGCTGATCCACCAGTTCCGTGTACCAAGCTTTTGTTCCTGCAATGCCATGCACATAATGAATGTTGAGCCAGTCTGCGGGTTTAGCAATCCAACGGCCTCGTCCACGACCGACAAAACGTTTCGCTAAAAGAATGCGTTGTGCAATTTGTTCAAAGCACTGTACTTTGTTTATTCGGCCCCGGTAATAGCTTGCAATGAGTGTGAGGAACTCCTGTTTCTCTTCAAGGGTAAATGTTCTGGTGGGCCAGAGTGCAGCATGAGCCAAAAGCCATGTTGCCTGAATACAACGTTGGGTTTGTGTTTGAATGCCTCCTTTTACAAGTGTAAGTGCAGGCCCGGTTGATGATGATGATGCTTCCATATCTTTTTATTTTTATCGGAAACAAAGGTGCGGTGTGAGCTATGAGCGGTTAACAATTATGGACAGCAACGGACAAAGAAGGGAAAAGATGGACAGTGAGGGCACATTAAGGATGCAAAGGGAGAATCATGGACAAGTAAGGACACGAAAAGACAATCAGGGAGAATTAACGAGGTTGATTAATTGGATACGTTGAGTTTATAATTTGAAAGCGTCTCATGCAAATGCTCATTTGCAAATGCAAACCTTTCGTTTGCAAAATTCAATTGTTAAAGTTCAAAAAAAGTCCTATACTTTTGTTGAAATTCAAAACAAATGGGAAATAACAATCCAACAATTAAATTGAAACCTAATGAACCAAAAGATGTGCCTGTGGAAGGGAAAGTGATTATCTTGTCACATTTACAGGGCCTTCCTGAGACAATTGGCCACTGCCATATTACAATTTCAAGAAGTAATTTTGGTGGTCTGATTCGTATCTTTTATGGTATAATACCATATCAAAGTAATTCGATTGTATTACGAATGACTGATAATAATGGTAACGCTGTAGAGGAAAAAACAATCCCACTTCTGAATTCTGAAGGAGTAGTATGTAAAGACTTAAAAATAGAAATGGAGGTAGCCCAGAACTTGGTAAATCAAAAAGAACTTCAGGCTGATCTGTTTATTAGGTGGGAGTAAATCATATGCCATGAACTACTTTGTGGCAATTTCTACAGTATGATATGAGTTCATCTAAAGACTCGTTCCCTAAATTCTCATAAGACAGGTGGTGAACGTCTGTGGCTTTTTCTGGTTTACAAAGTGGAGATTGGCAAAGCCAGTTATCTCTTTCTAAAACAAGAAGCCTTAAACTCCTCCAGTGCTCAGATTGCAGATAGGCTTGGTATTGATAAAATGTAAATTTCGAATCCCGGATAACTTTGTCGGCAATATAGATTTCGTCATTTTCTTTTTGCCTGTTGACTTTCCATTCTGTTTGTCTTTCGTTCGAAAACTCTCCCTTAGTAAGGTTGCCATATTGTTTTATAGGAAGAGGTTTTGTCATGTTCATGCAACCACCACAATTCCTGCATTGAATGTGAACGCCAGTTACTGTTGTGCCATTGTATTTAAAAACATAAATATCAAAGGGGTCTTTACAACAGCTTTCCGTCCTCTGGTAGGTAAGTCGATTGCAATGCTGACATTCATAAACGTTATGATAAACATAACTCTTAAGTTCTGTGGTATTATTGCCTTGACAATGTTTGCAGGTTTTCATCAATGCTCTTGGCTACAACCCTAAAGCTGTATCAGGGTATCCAAAAATGGTAACGATACTTTTCACTTGGTTAACGGTGTAATACCTACCTCGTTTTTCTCCAATGGTAGCAGCATGCGGCTCCACCCATGTTCTCCATGTTTTGTAACTCACATTGTACATACTGATCAGCTCTTTGATATTGTATGGCCTGAAAGTAAAGTGAATGGCGGGCTCTGATAATGTTTCTGACATAAGATTGAATTATTAGTTTGTTATTTTAAATGTTTGCATAGCGGTATTCAAATTCTTTTTCACTCAAATGGAAAAATGCTGCCATATCTTTCACACTCATTTTTTGTCTTGTACGGTACTTGGTCAATAGATCGCGAATAAGCCTTGGACGTTCTATCGGAATATCCAATTGAGGTGGCTCACGTCTGCGAATTTTCATAGCATTAAATTGTGTAAGCAGGTAGCGCTTCTGGTTATAGGTCAGTTGCTGTAGATCTTCGGCCCTGTATAATAAAGCCTGCATGGATACTTTCCACTTTGTTTTCAGATCTGCCAGTGTTTGCATGGTAATTCCATTTTTGAAATCAGGTATAATGTCCCGTTCTGGCATTAGCAGTTCAGCTGCGAAGAGATTGGCCTCGTGGCTGGCATCAATATCAAAACGGGGTGCGGTAAAGGCATGCAAGGCAAGGTAGCCTAATTCATGGGCCAGTGTAAAGCGTAGCCTGTCTCCAAGCAGATTTTTGTTTACGCATATCAACGGATTCTTCTCCTCAGTTATTATACTATGGCTATCCACCCTGTCTGTCTCAAAATCATAGGGTAAAACGGCAATGCCCTGTTGCTCTAAAAGTGTGGTGAGGTTATCAATCGGCCCTTTAGGTACTCTCCATCGTTTGCGTAATAGTTGTGCCATTTCCTGTGGAGTCTCTGAACCTGTTTTCTGGGGGATTTGCGTAGTTGAATGCCCGGCTGCTTTCATCAGGGACGAGATTTGTAGCCTGCATATATTGACATTCGCATCAACTGTATCTAATATGCGTTTTGCCACCTTATCTCGCTTACGGTAAAAAGTAGGAAGCAGTATTTCCTGTTGTTGCTGAAAAAATGAAACCGGGAAACCGAGTACTTTTACAATCGCCTGAAACGATTCCGGGTTTATCTCAATGGTAGCAGATTCCCAGCGGTTAATATTGGCCTGTGAGGTGTTAATCTTATCCGCTAACTCTGCTTGGGAAAGACCTCTGGCCTCCCTTGCAAGAGCAAGCATTTGTATATTGATATGTTTTGAGGACTGCATCTGTTTATTTTATCATCCTGATGCAGCAAATGTATTTCAGTTTTGCAAATTATTAAAATATTATACAATATAAAATTCATTTATATATACAAAGCATTGAATAAGAGGTAGAAATTTTTGCAGTTTAGGGTGAACCAGAATTATTCAGAATACAATTTCATCATCCAATTGATACTGATAAATGTTTTGATAGGGATTCAATCCTTCTTATTATGCAATTCGTGGTTAAGTTCTTGGTTCTCTCTCCTCATTTGTGACAGTTGCTCAAGTATCTGTTTCATTTCCGGACTTTCTCGCGGATAGTAGTACGCGTAAACTGCGAATGCTGTACTAAAGACTGTTAAATACCAATTTATCTTATCCCGAATTTCGGTGTTGACACTGATAACATTAATAACAGAAAGTATCACGAGAAATTTTATCACTTTCCTCAGAAAGAGTTCGTAAGTATCTGATGATTCATTCACACCTGTTTGAGCCTTATTTATGAGGTCACTCTTACTTTCATCTTCGTCCCAATACTCTTCTATTATAATCCCTGAAACCAAATTCCGCACGGCCTCCATTGCTTGATTAGTCAGGCTCATGCTTTCTAATATAGATGAATCATGCAGCGGCATTGTAGGTGGGTCAACAACCCATTTTTGTTTTTGGACAATATCAATCAGATAGTTATTGGTAACGTCTGGGATATATTTTTTCATTTCGATTTGCAGGTCTGCAATGGCAGCATGCTCCTTTTGCAGTCGGCTATACATCCCATAAATCTCATTGTCCTGCTCAAAAGTCTCTAAAACCGTTTTGGGAATAATTATGGTGTTTGCCAGAACTTCTTTCTGCATAGCCTCTATAGCAGAGATCGCAGGAATGGTAGAGTTTACGTGCCTCATTGCAGCCCCCACAGTGTTTTCTATTGCTGAAATAACACCCATTTGGGCATACTGTTTCTGCATAGCCACTTCCAATCCATTGTTCAATTCGTGTATCCATGAAAATTGATTCATCCAATTATCTCCACTCATAATTCTTTATCTATTATTAAGGACTATAAAGGTACAAAAAGGACTCTTTTTAAGCTAAATCACTTATCAACAGAGCACAAGTGTAAATCTTATCACCATGCCAACCACATTGCTTACGCATGGTTACGCATGATATACACATGGGTGAGGCATAGGTATCAGATGCCAAGCGTACTATTTTTGCACATTGAAGAAATCCTCCTGCGCCACAAAATCATCCATAACCGGTCTACTGTTTTTTTGGCATGGTATTTAACCAAAGATGTTTCATGGAACCTGGACAAGAATTTGATTTACGATTTGAAAAAGACAAAGCCTATTTGTCTGAAACAAAATACCTACACTTTTCCAGCGTGGTAGGCCTACCAGAATTTGTAATATCGTTTCCCGAACCAGCCACATGGCGGTTGCGAGTTTTGCGCCACGATCGTCCTTCAGGAACTATCTATGTGGAAATGGGAAAATGCCACAATGGAAGGTTTGATTTCTCACCAGAACAATCCAGTGATGAATCCTTGGATCAAGTTAGAAAAGTTCACTTGAATAAACTTGACAGGCATGGATTTTTGCAAAC
>JACCDG011424971.1_pt1 | contig 11749 bp, 6 predicted proteins | sample 7442471 | NCBI WGS metagenome assembly JACCDG01 (sample SAMN15323444, study PRJNA562643) | freshwater metagenome | isolation source: river surface water | place: USA:Blue River Watershed | collected 2017-08-17
AGACCGCCCAACTGCCCCTTTAGCTAGAGTGAGAAAATTGTCTCTGATGTTGCGGTTTCTGGTAATTATATCGTCAATAAGCTCTCCTGCTTCATCACCGATGTTGTTGCCCCCAAGATCAAGGCTAGTCAAACTACTATTCTCCTTCAAAACAGTAGCTAGGGCATTTACTCCTTTAGTACCGATGTTGTTGTACCAAAGATCAAGGCTAGTCAAACTACTATTCACCCTCAAAGCAGTAGCTAGGGCATTTACTCCTTCATCACCGATGTTGTTGCACACAAGATCAAGGCTAGTCAAACTACTATTCACCCTCAAAGCAGTAGCTAGGGCATTTGCTCCTTCAGTACCGATGTTGGTGCTCCCAAGATTAAGGCTAGTCAAACTACTATTCACCTTCAAAGCAGTAGCTAGAGCATTTGCTCCTTCAGTACCGATGTTGTTGTTGCTAAGATCAAGACTAATCAGCGATTTATCATTATTTCTTAACCGCTCTAACTCTCCAGCTCTTTCTTTTAAAAATTTGTTTCTTGCAACAACATCAAGAATTTTTTTACTTAATTCATAACTAATCTTGTTGTACCCAAGATCAAGGCTAGTCAAACTACTATTCTCCTTCAAAACAGTAGCTAGGGCATTTACTCCTTCATCACCGATGTTGTTGCCACTAAGATCAAGATTAGTCAAACTACTATTCTCCTTCAAAACAGTAGCTAGGGCATTTGCTCCTTCAGTACCGATCTTGTTGCCCCCAAGATCAAGACTAGTCAAACTACTATTCTCCTTCAAAACAGTAGCTAGGGCATTTACTCCTTCAGTACCGATGTTGTTGTCCCTAAGATCAAGGTTAGTCAAACTACTATTCTCCTTCAAAACAGTAGCTAGGGCATTTGCTCCTTCAGTACCGATGTTGTTGTCCCTAAGATCAAGGTTAGTCAAACTACTATTCACCTTCAAAGCAGTAGCTAGGGCCTTTGCTCCTTTGACACCAATCTTATAATCCTTAAGATCAAGACTAATCAGCGATTTATCATTATTTCTTAACTGCTCTAACTCTTCAGCTTTTTCTTTTAGAAATTTGTTGCTTGCAACAAAATCAAGAATTTTTTCACTTAACTCATAACTAATATTGTTTCCCTCAAACTCAAGACTAGTCAAACTACTATTCCACTCCAAAGCGGCAGCTAGGGCCTTTGCTCCTTCATCGCCAATTTTGTTGTAATTAAGATTAAGACTAGTCAAATTACTATTCCCCTCCAAGGCAGCAGCTAGGGCCTTTGCTCCTTCAGCGCCAATGTTGTTGTCATCAAGCACAATACTGGTCAAACTACTATTCCTCTCCAAGGCAGCAGCTAGGGCCTTTGCTCTTTCATCACCAATGTTGTTGTTATAAAGATCAAGATCAGTCAAACTATTATCCCTTAACCCCTTAATACCTTCTTCTAACTTTCCCATAATTTCCTATTTATTTGTTATTAAATTTCCCGCCAAGTGTTAACCTTAGGCCATCGGCGCTATAACCCACGTCATCGGCGCGAATTTTTATTACTCCCTAAAAACCATCAAGAGACCAGCCACCTTAACCACTACCGCCCCCCACGGCCCCCTTACTTCCCTACACATTCAACCGATCAATTCCCACCCTCATATTCAAAAATAATCTTAGGATTTTATAAGATTCTTTTGGGTAGTAAGAAATGGCAAGCAAGCCAAGTTTGAAGATGCTATTAAAAGGTTTATACATACTGGTAAGTTTTTTTTAATGTTAGGAAATTTTTTATTTACAAACTTTCCAAGTAACATAACCATACTGACCTTCACCCCATAGCCATACCACTATTGCTGAGAAAAATCTAACTTTTCACCTTTTGTAAAATACAAGATTTAGTGAATTCTTCTGGGCTTAAATAGTTCAAAGAACTATGAGGTCGATTATGATTATAATCCTCTCGCCAGGATTCTAATTTATCCTTAGCATCATTTAAAGACAAGAACCAATGTTGTTAAACATTCTTGCCAAACCTTATCATTAAAGCTTTCAATAAAAGCATTTGGCTTTCCTGGTCTTGAATAATCAAGCTCAACTTTATTACTATAAGCCCATAAATCTAATTCTTTGGAAATAAATTCAGGACCATTATCAACTTTAATTGCTTTTGGTAAGCCCTAAAATACCGCTACTTTCTTGAGCGAATTAACAACATCAATTGCTTTTTAATTAAACTTTACATCAATTACAGGGCTTATTTTGGTAAAATTATCAACCACAGTTAAGACTCTGATTCTTTCACCGGTAAAAAGATTATCAGACATAAAATCCATACTTAAACAATCATTTTTGGCACTTGCTATTATTTGATTTTCTCTTGCTTTGGTTTTTACTCTTCTTTTTGGATTTTTATTTCTTAATTGCAAACCAGTTTGGCAATAAAGACGATAAATTCTTTTATGATTAACATTAAAACCTTCACGGCCGAAGCATAATATAAATTCTTCTATAACCATATCTTACCCTGGTTGCAGCAATATCCTTTATTCTTTGAATAATACCACCGCCTGATGATCTTCAGCTGCCTTGTAATAATAATTTGAACGATTAAAGCCAAATAAAACACACACTCTTCGAACACTCACCTGATGAACAAATTGTAATTTCTTTACAATTATCCTTGATTCATCAGGCGTTAATACTTTTTTGCTATCACCTCCTGCAACATATGTTTATCCAAACTTAAGTCAACAACTAATGCTTTTAATTTCTTATTTTCTTCTTCAAGTTGTTTTAATTTTCTAACCTCTGATGGCATCAAATTGCCATATTTGGTTTTCCAGCGATAAAAGGTAGCCTCACTTATCCCTAGCTTCCTACAGATTTCGTCAACAGGAGTTCCATCTTCTGCTGTATGTAAGGCTAATGTTATTTGCTCTTCACTGAATTTAGTTTTTTTCATAAAAATATCTCATTTTGTTGTTAATAATTTATACCAAAATCTTCTAAGAAAATTTAGAAGATTTTGATGTTAATTAAAATGAGATTTTTCTTGTTTTGGTGGTCTGGATTTTGGGGATCAGGTCAATGGTATAATGAGCCCTTTTGTTCGGACAAAAAAACCAAATTAGGTGACTAATTTCCTTTATTCACGCGGTTGCTCAACCCGCCTCTGAGTTGAAGCTCTTACTGCTTGCCAAACTGTCATTTTACTTGGAGAGGATTTTGGTGGATTTGAACTATCTTTACCTTTTAAAACTGCAAGGAGCTCGGCAGCGAAGATACTCAAATTACTCTGTGGTATTTGCAATAAAAACTCTACCGATTGTAAAGCACTATTATCCTGATTAGTTTTAGTAGCTTCAAAAAACGCTGCTTCAAGCAACGCTTCTTCTAAATGTCGATGTGATCTCTTGCCATGCTGATCAAGGATTTTTTGCAATTCCTGAATATCGCCTTTTTTAGCGGCAGTAACAAAATTTTTTTGAATTTCGATATTGCGGTTGATTAAAGATTGAATTTTATTTTGCATCTCTCGAGAAATGACATTGCCAAATTTTATCATACCCATATATAAAGGCAGGGCAATAATATTCTTGTTAATGATTAGGGCGTCGTGTAATGCTAGGGCACCATCTTGGCTGATACCATTAAATGACAATCCTAATCTAATTAAACCGTAATTTTGTTTCAAAGCCTCAGCTAAAGCGATCGCTCCTTGATTACCAACTGAATTAAACTCAATATCAAGAAATACCAAAGTCTGGTTAGTTTTTAGCATCTCAGCTAGTTTTTCTGCACCACTTACAGCAATTCGGGTCATGGCTAAATTCATAACCACGATGGCTGAATTATTTAACAACGTATCTGTTAAGGATACAGCGCCATCCTTACCAGTATAGTTGGCAACAACCATACTATTGGTAAAATCGGAGATAGTTTGCTGATTAATTATATCAAGCATTCGTGCAGTCATTTTATTCCCAACTTTCCTGTGAGCTTGGGGGTTACCTCTAAGGGACGACTTCATCATATAAAGTATGAAAGGTAAGAACATCATAAAAATTGATCCGTAATATTTTAAACTGCTATCGGAATCTGAAGTTGGGCTTGGTAAAATTTTAGGATTTGGGTTTGATGATAGAGTTGGTGGTAAGGTTGTAATTGTTGAGGTTAGTGACTTAGCAGGTGTTTTACTTATAAAATGATGATGGGCAGAATCTGGAGATATAATTGGTTTTAACTTTGTCAATCTAGTTGGCAGTGGCGGGATTAAGGCCAAAGGATCATTATCATCCAAATGGCCATCATGATTTTGAGCAGTATTTTCTATAATTTCTCCATGCGCTAATGGCAGGCAAAGCAGCATTAAAAAAAGCAATTTTGTTATACCGCCAAATTCAGCAATTTTGATATTTGTAGCTAAATCAGAAGAAAAAGAATGATCTTGCTTAGATGAGTCAAAAGACTGGGAAAATATTGGCATTGACTCCTTGCTCAAATTAACTCTGATATTTGATAAGTTAGTAACTTTAGCTGGTTTAGCGATAAATTCGCGAGCTCTTCTGGTTGCTTGCTTTAATTCGCTATACTTAAGGCGTTTTTCAGATTTAGACGCTTTGTTATTAGTGGTAGTATTGTGATCATTATTCATGGTTACTCCTAAAAAAATTAACAATATTGATGTTTATTGTCCTCGTTGATTATTATCGGCAAGAAGCTTAGTAGAAATTAGTTGGATGATATCTTTTGGCAATACTGCAAATGCACCCATATTGGCGATTTTTATTTTTGCGGCTTTATCCTTTTTACTGCTCTCAACTGTTTGATCATCGCTTTCAGTTATCGGGTCATAATATTTTAAAGCCTGCCAGATTCCCTTACAAGATGAGGCGAATGATTTGTAATCTTCGAGTTTGCTTTTAATTTTATAATATACCTCTTCTGGCGCTCTTACAATAATTGGCTCTATTAGCTCTTGACCTCGCTCTTTTTTTAATTGATTAACCTCTGTTATGCAGTAGCTAACCAGATTTATTGCTGAAAATATCTGCTCAATTGAGACATCTTCTTTTTGACAATATCTAGTTAAGGTATTAGTGGCAAGTGGCCAGTCTTGAATTAATTTATCATCTTCAGACATCTTCTGATATCTTCCGGCAAGTGTTTTAATTGTAGCGCAAGGATTCGGAGGGTCTTGTTCATTTTCTATTATCCTATTTTTTAAAAAATCAACATCTTTGCGATGATATTTATAGGATGTAATGTCGGTTATTTCTGTATCAGGGATTATATCTAGTGCCATTTGAGCAGCATCATCGCCATTTATTTCGGCATATGCAATAATAAAACGCCAGTCACACTCACTAAATTTCTCTTTTTGTTTGGCAGCAACTTGGTCAATTGCCCGAAGAACATCTTTACCATTTCTAGCGGCAGTCTCAAAAACTCTTTTCCAAGCGATTAGCGGCAATTCCTTTTCTGGAATCTTATTATATGCTGCTTTTAGTTTATTATCTTCTCCGGTTTTGGCGATTTTAATCAGCTCGGCACCATAATCAATTTTTAATTTTATTACGCTACTGATTTTAGTTTGATTATGACTAGAGCTTGCAACATTTTCTTGTTTAGATCGTGGGTCGCTTTCGCTTGTAAGACCAGTTTGATTTGGTTGCTGTGCAATTTCTTGATTGGCCATAATGCCAATCATCAGGTAAACCACGCAGATATGTATCGCAATTTCGATCTCTTGTTTTTTTTCAGGTAACAATTCCGGACTATTAGCGCATTCCATTATTTTAAATGCAGCAGTACAAAGCGCTATCAATCCTAAGACTTTTAATAGTTTGCGTTGAAATAAACTTCCTTTTTTCATATATTATAAGGTTAATAAAATTATTGCGGTTGTTATCAGCACTATTAACTAATTCTTTGCTGGTGAAAAAAAATTAATTCAAGAAATCATAAAGTTTTTTTAAGCTAACTTATGATGCATTTATATCTAGCGTCTAGATTCGTTGCTTCTGGGTTTTCTGGGGCGAGTTTAGGACTGGAAGTAATGCCATCATCTTGCTGCAATTTTGTCACTCTTTGTTGATTCTTGGCAGGATTCAACTCTTTTTGCTGTTTTAATCCTTCTAAATAAGTAGCTTCTGACTCTCTTGGATTTCTTGACTCTCTTTCTGAATTTTTAAAACTCGGTTTATCTTGTCTATCACCAGTAACCGCCTCTTGTCCCACAGCATCTCTTTCAATAACTATTTTTCTTTCCATTTCCGCAGCTTGCTCTGCTTTAGTAGGTTGGTTTTTAGTAGCTTTGGTAATTTGTTGTCTAAAAGTTATTTCAAGAAATGTTATTTTGCCATCTAATTCTGTAATAACTTCATACAATTCTACTTTTAATGCCTCATTTTTTGTTATTTTAGCTTTTGGTTCAGGGGTTTGTTTTTTGAGAGCTGCTATTTTACTCTCTAATGTTTCAGCGGCCTCTTCTAGCCTAACTTTGGTTGCTTCGTTATAATCTATAATTGCTTCTCTAACCGCAATTTGCCCTGCAAAAGCTTTTTTTTCAAATATTGTAGCAATTTTAGCTTCAGAGGTTTCTGACTGGTCATCAGAGGTTTCTGACTGGTCACCTGCTAAAAAATCTGGTCTTATTGAAACTTTTGGCTTAGAAAATTCCGTTTTTGTCAACACCGCTTCTAAATTAGCCCTTCGGTTTGAAGATAATTTTTCTAGATCTTCTTTCATCAGATCAATCATCCCCCCAACTTCTCTTGTTGCAAAGGATTCAATATATTGCCTGGTATCTTCACTTAAGCCTTGAGGAAGATATTTAGTACAAATTGCCAAAGACACTATAGCGCCAGATATACAGCTGGTTAAACCATAAATTAAGCCGTCATTTTTACCAAATAATAAAGTTGCGTTAGCGATGGCATTTAATGCAATTGCCATCCACATTATTGTTGAATCAAAATCAAATTCCCCCACGCCGGTCTCAAAAGAATTCTGAATGCGGTTTGCGGTTGCGATCATCGAATCAATAACTAATGGTATCGAAGTGATCATTGAGGCGGTAACAAATGCATTTACCAGATGCTCAGAATAATGATGTTGGTTGGAAATATCATGAATTCTTTGATCAACGGCTTGATAAGTTTTAATGGTTTTAAGCATTCCTGCGGTTGCAAGAATAGCTTTAAGAAAGTGTTTTATAACTAATGGGGATATACTCGACTTGGTATCTGGGGCGTGGTTATCAGCTTCTTCTTCCAACTTACTATATTTGCTATTTGCTGATGCTGTATTGCCTACGGTTTGATCAGAATCAGATCGTCCTTTAAACCTATTTACTGCTTTAGTCCCTAATTTCCTACCTTTAGCAACAATTTCTGGTGCCAAAATTGCCACTCCAGACAATAATTTCATCGTCAATTTATAAAAATCTTCACCATATAAGATAGATAAGGTTGGCCAACCGCCAGCTGCAAAAGCAAGGCCAGTGGTCATCAAATATGGTTGGCTATAGTTTATGAATGCGGTTTCATGGCCATAGCTGATGTTAAAAGTTTCCGCCATCTCATTGCCGGCAGTAAAGGGTTGAACGGTGGAGGTGGTTGCTGCTATTGGACCAGCAGCAATCGAAGCTATGCCAACTAAATAAGGTGTGGCACAAAGTACCGCTTTGAATAAAGATTGGAGATAATATCTCGTGGTTAATGATTTAGAATCATCTTCTTCACTAGTAGCCAGCTTTACGGCTTTAAGTAGCTCTTCTGCGGTCATTTTTGATTTAGATTGTTTACAAGATAATTTTTGCGCAAGTAAAGCAATTTTTTTAGCTAGTAAAATTTCCGAACTATTATAAGCAAATTTATAATTAGCATATAGATTAGCAATGATCAGTAATTCAGCAGTTGTTATCATCCCTATAGCAATGCCATTCATTTTAGCCTTACTGCCAAGCTTATGAGCACCATTAAGAATTGAAAAAGCGCAACCACCAAGATAGGCGATGGAACATAGGCCGGCAATTGCTTTAATTAAAATATGAGGTTGCGCTTGTTTAGCAATAATTGCTGTTTTTACGGCAGCAAAAAGCTCCATTGCTTCTGAGCCAGATTTAAAAATCTTACTAGCAGCAAAATCACCGCCATTGGCAAATAATTCAGTGATTTTTGCGGTGGCAATTTTTTGATCGATGTCGTCAAAGATTTTATCATCTTCTTTGAGTCTTTTAAAATCCTTTTGCACCTCTTCCCAAACTCGGTTAATAACTATGGTCATTTTTATTTTAACCCCAAGATCAATAGCATTTTTTTGTTCTTCAGTGCCAAATAATAGAATCTCTACCAATTCTTGAGCTCTTTGATGATGGATGGTGATTTTAGCAAGATCATCGGTACCGATATGCTCTTCACCCCTTTTATCAAAATTAAGGCGATGATTTTTGTTATAGCGATGGCGTAGAATACTGCCAATTGCTAAAATAAGTGGTACTGAAGCAAGACCAAAACCTACTTGGTAAGGGTCGGTGAATTCTGTTGTTGGTGTTTGTGGTGAGGTGGTGTTTGATGATGGCTCAAATGATGGGGTTGGTAAGGTTGATGATGTTGGTGTTATTGTTATTGATTCGCTTGGTGATTCAGGGGGCGGTGAAGTTTCTGGGCTTGGATTTGAGCTATTTGAAACTAGAACAGCTGGACTAATATCAACGGTAACTGATGGTGAGCTATTGGATGGTTCTGGATTTGGTGATTTACTACTGGATGGTTCTGGGCTTGATGGTCGAGATGATGTCGTCGCTAGTTCGCTTGGGCTGGGGGTTGGGCTAGGGCTTGGGTTTGGACTGGCGGTTATTGCATGTGGTTCACCAGAAGTTTGAAATTCTCCATCTTCACACCTAACAATCTCTTGTATTTGTAGGCTGCCACTACTATCGTGCCAAGATATAGCAAGTCGATCAGGGTTACTGAACACAGAAATCTGGCAGTCTTGGCTGTATGGGAGGTTTATATCTAATGATGATTTTTCAATTAAATCAGGACCAAATTCTTGTAAAATTATTTGGTTATTGCGTAGATGATTGGCGGTAACAATAACAAAGTCATTAGTTAATGGTAGTGCTACAGCTTTAAATTGAGGGTTTATAGTATTAATTTTAGGTAAAGTCGTTATAGTAGTGCGACCAAAATCAGAATCATATTTTATGTATCTAATCAAAACTTTATTCCCTTTTACAAGTGAGATCAAAACACCAACTTGACCACTGACTAATATTGGAGTCGGATTACGTATTTTAATATTATTGTTGATAAAAGAAATGGTATCATTCTTACCATATGGAAAATTGATATTAAGCCTTTGCTTACCTGATATTGCAGTGGTTACATACGAAGTAATGAATCCAGGATCAAAAAGTAAACACGACCTTTCTGTTGCATCTTGAGGAAAAAGATATGGCGCTTGAATTGCACAATCATTATCCTTATCTTGAATTGGTTTTTGAATTTTGGCTTGAAGCATTGATTGTTGGAATTTATATTCTTCTTCAGCTGTGATCGACATAGATTTTGGCGCAGAGACTGCCGATATTATCGGCGAAATTATTGAATTAATCGAAATTGGCGGCATCTTAAAACTTTGTGACTCTACAATTCCATTATAATTAGTGATGCCAGTACTTGGGCTAGCTATATTGGTTGAATTTAGCGCTACGTCATGACTGGTTGAACCTGGTATTACAGGATGATCTATATTATCGTTATTTTGATTATTAGGTCTAGTTTCACGTACCGCAGCCACTAATCCCACAACTGTTCCTGTTAATAATAAGCCCGATAAAACTGCCGCAGTTGTTTTGTAGTTTGGATTTGGGATTGGCTGGAATTGAAACTTGGTATTTTCAGATGTTAGAAATTTGCTAAATGGTTTAGGATTTTCAATGTCCCATCTTCCTGCTTTTCTTAATTGATGTTTTTTATATGAGCCTTTTTGTTGATAATTTTCATGTCTCATGGCGTTTCTTTAAAATTGTTAATCATTAAAAATCTCATTCTCCATTGCTTTCATCTATTTCAAAGTCTAAGTCTGGTGGAGGATCTTCGGGGCACCTGCCACCTGGAGTAAAATACGCGCTACCTGGAACATATATATCTTCTGGATGACTATCCCTCCAGCTTCCATCTTCACATATATCCCTCCAATGACAAGTTCTGGGATCAACAGCTTCGCCAGGCCTTCTTGAACGATTCACATCACACCAATCTCTACTACTAATTTTATTTTTCTTACCAATCACCACCTCATCTCGAACCGCAAACTCATTCATACGGTTGATTAAGTTATCTTTATGGTAGCTTGATGAGTCAATATAATTTTGATAGTTTTTACCAAATTGATAAGTAAGTTTTAAGATTGCTGCAGCTCTTGATCCTCTGACATCATCATATTGATACTCACTACCAAAAGTAATTGATAAAGCTTGAGGTAGGAATTTAAGATGATCTTGATCAAATTTGATTTCGGCTCTGATTCTGGGACCATAGACTGATTTATATTCGTGGTTACCATCAAAATAATAATAACCGGCAAATAGTTTGGTATTAGCCTTGATTGGTAATTTATAGCCAAATTCAGCATCGGCGCCTCTTAATGCTTTTTCTTCAATGTAATCTTCCTTGGTGGTGCGCTCAAGACGGGCCATAAATCCATACTCATTGTAAGTTCTAGAATAATAAACATGCTGATATTTCTTATGATCAGGAATATATAAATTAACCCTAAAATCATATTTATTCGATAAAGCCTCAAACCCAATAGTAGTTTGCTCAAATTTATTACCATAATCACCATATAAACGATCACGAAATCCGTAAGCGCCTATAATCCAAGCGGGTTGATTGAGGAAATTACCATTATTGATTAATTGTCTAAAGCCAATACCAACATTATACCCTGAAGAGCCAACATCATCAAAGCTACCCCTTAAGTCAGTATAAACCAATCGATCTGCTTCTTTAGTTTGATATAGCGGAATTAATAATTTGCCGCTACCAATACTGCTCTTAATACCATCCTGACCATCAGGATTATATGTCGAATAACCAGTATCAATTTTAGCAAAACTAGGAGCTCTATAATGAGTAGCATTTGCTTCTTTTTCAATTTGATATAAAGGAGTTAATAATTTGCTGTTATCAATACCGCTCCTAGTAACAACCTGACCAGAAGCTTCAAAACGAGAGGCAATTATTGGAGCGGAGTATGAAGAAGATGAGTTAGATTCAGCTTTGCTGGTAATAGAATTATTGAGATTAGAAGAATTAAGATTTTGAGTGAGTTTTGGGTGATTTGGGTTATTTTTCTTTGCTGGTGATAATAATGGAGTTATGAACTCGGTGTGATCAGTAATATCTGGAGATAAATTACTATTAGCAAAAAGAATGTTGTAATTACCAAAAAACCAAGCAATACCCACCATCACAATTGTGATTAGTTTGGTTGATTTTAATAGGTTTGATAAAATCTTTTTCATAAATAAATCATTTGGGTTAAATGTTATGAAGTGATAAGTATAAGTTATTTTTTTATGAAGTAAAGAGATATTTTTTTAACCAAGATGGGCTGATTTCAGGGCTACCGCATATAAATTTTCATAGACAAATATAATTAAACCGCTATCTGCAGAGCATTTAACCTTAATTAAATGCTATATGAATCAATTGAATCTAAATTTTCTAGACTACTTTAAAGATA
>JACCDG010951645.1_pt1 | contig 11747 bp, 7 predicted proteins | sample 7442471 | NCBI WGS metagenome assembly JACCDG01 (sample SAMN15323444, study PRJNA562643) | freshwater metagenome | isolation source: river surface water | place: USA:Blue River Watershed | collected 2017-08-17
ACATCCAGCGCTGATGTTGGTTCATCTGCGATTAATAGATCTGGTGTGAGTGCCAACGCGCGAGCAATACCTACACGTTGACGCTGACCACCAGAGAGTTCATGTGGGTAACGGTTGCGGTAGCTACGTGGAAGTTCTACCTGATCAAGGAGATCTTCAACGCGATGTGCCAGGTCAGCACCCTTAGCTTCGCCCGCCAGATACAAAGGCTCACCAATTGATTCACCGATTGGAAGGCGTGGATTAAGTGAAGATGCTGGATCTTGGAAAACAATGCCGGTGTGGCGACGAATTGAGAAGAGCTCCTTTGAAGAAGCGCGAGAAATATCGCGTCCCACGATTTCAAGCTTTCCTTCTTTAATTGGCAAAAGCCCAATAGAGGCACGACCAATAGTTGTCTTTCCTGATCCAGATTCTCCAACGAGACCAAGAATTTCACCTGGATAGATTTCAAGGCTGACGTTCTTTGCCGCGACGAACTCAGGAATACGACCACGCTTTGGGTAAGCGATTGTGACGTTCTCTAGCTTAAGTACTGGGGCCGGCTTTGCACTCTCGTTATATGGAAGTGCACGACGTGCTGTTGAACCCAACTTTGGAACAGCGCCGAGGAGTTGCTGTGTATATGGGTGCTGCGGACGGTTAAAGATCTGATCAGCGCTACCGTGTTCAACGGTAAGGCCATCCTTCATAACCAAAATCTCATCAGCCATATCTGCAACTACACCCATATCGTGGGTAATCAACAAGATTGCAGAGTTGAGCTTATCTTTGAGGTTACGCATCAAGTCGAGAACTTCGGCTTGGACTGTTACATCGAGAGCGGTTGTTGGCTCATCTGCAACCAAGAGCCCTGGATCGCAAGCAAGTGCTTGCGCGATCATTGCGCGCTGGCGTTGTCCACCGGAGAGCTGATGTGGGTACTTATCAATTGAAATCTCTGGCTCTGGAATTTCCACCATGGTGATGAGTTCGAGTGCACGTGCACGTGCCTCTTTTGGACCCATATCAAAGTGATTACGAAGTGTCTCAACAATCTGGAAACCAATTGTGTAGACAGGGTTAAGTGCCGTCATTGGCTCTTGGAAAATGTAAGCGACTTCTTTTCCACGAAACTTGTGCAAAACCTGAGGGCTTGCATCAAGCATCTCTTGCCCCTTGACCAGAATGCTGCCTGACATACGTGCATTACTTGCCAAAAGATTCATCAGGCCAAGTGCGGTAGTTGACTTACCTGAACCAGACTCGCCTACGATCGCAAGGACCTTTCCGGCCTCTAGTTCAAAGTTCATATCGATCGCTGCTGGGTACCAGACCCCGTCGACCCAAAAGTCGACACAGTATTTATTTACTTTAAGGACTGGATTAGACATGTGAAACCTCCGCCTTACGTGACAAGATAGAACTGTGAATAATCGTGAATTTTTCAGACCGCGCGGTTCTGCTTTCGCGGCGTACATCGCCTATCTTCTCTTGGCCGGAATGGCTCTGCAGAGTCTGATCACTGATGGCTTCACCGCTGGATTGAATGCAACCGCATGGTGCACTTTGATTGGTTTGGCTATCTACATCACCCTGCACAGACCAGCGATCGAGATTTTCGATGAAGGTGTTCGCATCTTCAATCCGCTCAACACAATTGTGGTCGGATGGCAGGACGTTGATGTTGTCGAAGCTAAGTACACCGCTTTCCTGCAACTTCGCGATCGCAGAAAGATAAGCATCTGGTGCGCACAAACTCCCGGTCGATACCACTCCCGCACCGTTCACTCGAGTGAAGTCAGAGGATTGCAACTGGATGGATTTATTCGCCCCGGTGAATCCCCACGTACTGACTCGGGTGTGGCGACGTATCTCTGTCGATCTCGTCTGGCTGCCTTCAGAGCGAGCGGCGCGAGTTCTGCGAACGGTGCTCGTGATGGTTTGAGTTACTTGAGTCTTCGCGAAAATTGGCTGATCACCGCTCTTGTTGCCAACGCTCTGATCATTGCGCTCTTTGCAATTTTTCATGCGTGAGCACTCGCTTTCTTTGCAATGCGAGCATTTTGGCGATCTTTGCGTGTAATTCGACGACGTTGACGAGGATCAAATGCATCACGCAATCCATCACCAATAAAGTTGATACAGAGTGCGATTGCAATAATGAATATTCCTGGGTACCAGAAGAGCCAAGGTCGGGTCGTAAATGACTCTTGGTACTGGCTAATGAGGGAGCCGAGAGAAACATCCGGTGCAACAACACCAAAGCCTAGGTAGCTCAGCGCAGTTTCTAGCAGAATCGCACCTGACATCAAGAGGGTAACTGAAACAATAATAATTCCCACAGCGTTAGGCAGAATGTGTTTGAAGATGATGCGGCGGTTGGTTGCGCCTGCAACTCGAGCTGCATCGACAAACTCACGCTCACGTAAAGTCAAAAACTCGCCTCGGACCAATCGCGATAAACCAGTCCAGGCGAAGAGACCTAGGTATAAAGCTAGGAAAGATACACCGAGGTTTCCGAAGTGGTATCCGATAACTGAACCGATGATGATTGATGGCACTGTAATAATGAAATCTGTAAAGCGCATCAAGATTGAATCGACTGCACCGCGATAGAAACCTGCAACGGCACCAACTACTGTGCCAATTACGCCTCCGATGAATCCGATGATCACGGTGACCATAATTGATCGTTGTGCTCCGCGCATCACGAGTGCAAAGTAATCACGGCCAATATCATCCTGACCAAATGGGTGCTCACCGAGTTGAATTCCGGCTCCACCTAACCATGTCGGACGAAGACTCAGTGTTGGACATCCAACCAGTCCTCCGCTGCAGCCTTCAAGAGCTAATTCAGGCAGATCTTCAATTGTGTATTTCCACCAACCTGGATAAGTCCATGGGCCGATCTTCATTTTTAGTGCAGAGAATACGAAGATAACGATCGAAGAAAGAGTGAAGACAGCAATCATCGCACCCTTGTGTTGGAGAAAGCGTTTACGGACAATCTGTCCTTGACTTAAGCCTTCTGTCTCTTTGTTGAGAATTGAGGTCTCTACGACTGCCTCAGCTGAAGATTTCTTTTTAGTAAACATTACTTTCCTGCCCCCACTCTAATTCGAGGATCCATAACTGAGTAGAGCAAATCAGCTACCAAGTTCGCTAGAAGTGCCATTGTTGCCGTTAGGAAGAAGACACCCATGAGCAGATTGAGGTCGAATGAGTTAATCGCGGTGTTAAAGAGCGTTCCCATTCCCGTCCAACCAAAGACGCGCTCGGTAATAATCGCGCCGCCTAAGATTCCGGCGAAGTCAACGACAATAATTGTTGTTAGCGGAATCATGGTATTTCTAAAGGCATGGCGCATGATTACTGTGCGCTCATTGAGACCCTTTGCGCGCGCTGTTCGAATGTAATCCTGGTTGAGAACTTCCAGCATGGTTCCACGAGAGAATCGAATGTAACCAGCAAAAGAAATTGCAGTCAACGCAATAGTTGGAAGAATTAAGTGCATAAGAATGTCTAACAGAGTGATCCAATAATCCGATGAATCTAAGAGTGCTTTGCTCTGACCGATAGTTGGCACAGGGCGACCATTGACAGCATCAGTTTTGAAGTAAGGCTCCCAAGTGCGCATCAATTTATCTAGGATCATAAAGAGTCCAGATAAAATTCCGGTGAGGATCGCGGTACGCACAACTGGTCCGCGGTCAATCTTTGCAAAGTAGAACGATGCACCGAAAGCACATGCGATTGTGACCAGAAGTAGACCAAAGATAATGAGAGGTTGCTTATCTCGTTCAAATAACCAGTTGACTGGGTAATAGAAAACTAAACCTAAGACAGCCATAGCTAGTGCTGCGCGCAAAGATGGTTTATGTCCTAAGCCAACAGAGAGCTGGGTAATAAGGATTGCGGCGCCGACACTTGCGGCGAAGTATCCGACTGGGCCGAGTGCTGGTTGCAAGAACCAGTTAATTTCAAGTAAGAGAGTGAGGGTGAGAGCGGTACCCACTGAGGTGATTCCAAATACTTTCCAAAATTTCTTTCGCTCTCCACCCACCGCGGAGGCGACAATCAATCCGATGATGCCCGCAATCGTCGCCAGTGCGCGCGGTGCAATGCTTGGTTCGGCCAACCAGTTATTGAACTCGATAGCCATAAACTGCTTGAGCAAAACTGCTACCCAGAAAATTGGGAGTGAGAAGAGCAAAAATGATACGAATGTCATTGAGTAGTCAAAGCGAGAGTATTGACGGAGTGCGGTGATAATTCCGATTGCGATTCCTAGGACGATAGCAACGATTACCGCTGTTGTGACAAGGCGAAGCGTTGTTGGAATGGCTTCAAAGACTGCAACGTTTACAGGTTCGGAGGTTCTGGTAAGTCCCAAGTCGAACTTGCCCACGAAGACGCCAAATACTCCTTTGAGCCAGATGAAATATCGCAATGGAGGAGGAACATCGAGTTGAAGTGAGCGAGTGAGCGCTGCAATCTGCGCTGGGGCTTCAGGATCGGTACTGGTGCGCAGCTCACCGATTGGATCACCGGAAAATGCTGCGAGGTTGTAGAGCAGAAAACTAGAACCAAAGAGAATGACACCTAGGGTGCCTAAGCGGCGCATGATAAATGCAAACATTTTCTTTTCTGGCTCCTTGTTTCTCTCATTCAATACACATTCAGTAAAAGGCTCAGATGACACTCAATTTCTTGAGTGTCATCTGAGCACTTACTTTACTGCTTATTACCTAGGGGTACCGCAAGAAGTTAACTTCTTGCTTAGTACTTCCATGACCAGAAGTTCCAAAGTCCGTTAGGGGACAATGGGCTTGGGTCTACACCCTTAAGGTTTTCGTTATAAGCAATTACGCCAGGCCACTGGAAGATTGGAATTGATACAGCATCTTCTGCCATGATCTTTTCAATCTCGAGGTAGCGAGAGTAACGTTCTGCATCGCTGTAGTTTCCAACTTCGAGTTCATCGATGATGGCATCTACGCGCGCATTCTTATAACCGGTGTCAGAGTTAACTGACTTGTATGAGCTGAAGGTACCCACCTGGGTAAGGGATGTCTTAACCCATGCGTAGAACTGAGCATCAAATTCACTGTCTGCAAGGAATGCAGACCAACCTGAGGTTGGTGTGATGTTGACATCAAATCCTGCCTGAGCCAATTCAGCCTTTACGAGGGCAGCCTGAGCAGCACGACGTGTGTTGCTTGGAGCTCCCCAGAGCATCTTGACCTTTACTGAACCACTTCCAGCCTTTGCATCTGGGAAGTGCTTCTTAACCAAGGCAAGTGCCTTAGCTGTGCGCTGATCTTGTGTGCCTGCTGTGTACATGTCCATACCTGAGTTAGCGATCATCTTCGCGTAGTTAGGTTCTGATGGGAAGTACTGCAATGAGTTCATGACCACAGCCTTAGGGTTGACTGGCTTAATGATCTTGTCGACGATCTCTTGACGAGGGTATGCCAACAAGAATGCCTGGCGAAGGTCTTTAGCCTTCTGTGACATTCCAGCGAATGGACCGTTGTAAGTAGTCTTTGCACCATCTGCTGTACCTGAGCGAACTTCTACGTGCTCATAGACAGCCTGTGTGCTTCCATCGATCTTGATTCCGCTGATCTTCTTGAGAGCTGCAACTGAATCTGCTGTTGCAACTGCGTCGTAGTAGTCAACTTCCTTGTTAGCAAGTGCCTGTGCCGCAGCTGTTGGATCTGAGATTGTCACGAAGACAATCTTCTGGATTCCACTCATCTTTGGACCTGAGTTGTACTTTGGATTCAGCTTCAATGTTACGCGCTGATCTTTGACTACAGACTCAACCATCATTGCACCGTTACCTACAAGGAGAAGAGGGTTTGTCTTCTCGTTGATTTCCTTGAGGTTATAGCCTGTTGACCAGACCTTACCGATCTTGGTCAAGAGGTCAGTATTCTTTGAGTTAAATGCGTTGAGGAACTTGTTCTTGTTAGCAACGTTGTTTGAGTTGGTACCAAGCTTTGTCTTTCCTTCAGCAAGAGCCACAAGTGCATGCACTGGGCTTACTCCTGGAGCATAAAGCTCCCAGTCTGGGAAGAACTTTGAGTACTCAAGGACAACAGATTGACGATCTGGAGCAAGAGTAATTCCCTTGATCAAAGATGAATATGTTCCTGAGTATCCGAGTGAGTCAAAGACTGGCTTGTTCTTGAGATCATCAGGATCGCCAAGACCAGCATCGATTGAGTACTGGTTTGATGAGATGACGTGTGTGAGTAGAAGGTCTACGCCTGAAATAGGTGTTCCATCTGACCAGACACGGCCCTTATTGACTGTGTACTTCACCTTAAATGTTGGTGTACGGCTGATGATCTTGTATGTACCAAATGTTGTATTTGGAACGAGTACAGGACCGTTGTCGTAGTAGTTAAAACCAATACCTGTCATATACGCAACGTTTGAGTTGAGTACCAAGTTGTGGTCTGGAGTGCTTGAGTTCAATGATGTGAAAACGTTTGAATCAACGATCACAACTGTTGAACGTGTGTTTGCTGAAGCTGGCTGAGTTAGTCCTACGACCAACGCTGCAGCAGCTGCAACCGCAAGGGCGGCTTTCGCGCCATGCTTTAACTTCATTTTTCCTCCTCGAGGGGTAATAAAGAAGGTTGTGAAGAGTCGACCTGCCTCACAGCCTTCTTTGGGTGGGCAAAGTCTGCCTTACCCCCCAGTATTAGGCAATCGGCTGAGGTAACAATTTGGCCACAGCTATGCGTGGATTTACGCGTGCCAGGGTGAATTATTTGGGCGAGCCAGAGGCACGAGCCTTGTCTATAGCCTCGGTCGTCAAGACCCGGGTGGCATAGACAAAAAGTAGAAAACCTAAAGCTGCTCCAACAAAATAGATGGAGCGAAATGCCATCTCACGACCAAGTGGATCTTCGAGGGCAGCGACTAATCCTCCACCAATGAGAGTGCCGATTGGAATTGTGCCCCATGCAAAGAATCGATAGACACTATTTACTCGACCCAATAGATCAGTCGGAATTAAACTTTGCCGAAGTGAAACCGTCACTACATTCCAAAGGACAGCGGTAAAGGTTTCAATAACCACCAATACCCAAACGATGTACCACTGAGATGTGAGGCCGATAAGAAGTGTAGAAAGTGGCATTACAAATAGCGCCAATGCAAGTGAGCGCCCGCTTCCAATCTTTTCTGAAACTTTCGGCCCGAGCAATCCACCCACAATTCCGCCGATAGCACCGGCTGTTCCGAGAATTGCAAAGATAAAAACGGTTGTATCAAGAACTTCTTGTGCAAAGAGAATAAAGACTGCACCCGTAAGAGATGCAATCCCGTTGAGTAATCCCAGGATTATTGCCATCGGCTTGAGCAATGTATGACTCCAAAGCCAGGAAAAGCCTTCTTTGATTTCAACTCGAAAATTTATTGGGCCAGATTTTGTTTCAGGCGTGAAACTTTTCACCGTAGGTTTCATGCTCGCGATCAACGCCGCAGCTAAAAAGAAAGTTGCCGCATCCACAAAAAATGGGAGAAAGATCGCGACACCAATTATCAAGCTTCCAAGTGGTGGGCCAATAAATGAGTTGGTCAGCGCTTCGGCAGACCACATGCGGCCGTTTGCTTTCTCTAGATCTTTATCCTCAACGACTGCAGGCATCAAAGTCTGCGCGCTGTTATCTCGCAAAACTTCTGCTAAACCAAAGAGAAATGCTGTAACCAGAATGACCGTGTAGAGCGTGTAGTTAGTCTCAAGACTTGTGAGGGAGGTTAACTCGTTGAGTGAAGGCAGCGAATCGCGTTCAAGAAAGACAAAGAAGCCCACGGCGATTGTCAGGACACCGCGCATGGCATCCATGGCGACGATAATTTTCTTGCGATTAAAGCGATCGGTAAGAACGCCTGCATGCAAGGTAAATATCAACCACGGCAAGCGAGAAACCACAGCGGAGAGAGCAATGAGTAGCGGCGACCGTGTGACAGCTGATGCTAACCACGGATATGCAATGGAAGTGATTCCATCACCGAGGTTGGAGATTCCTGTCGCACTCCACAACTTCCAGTAGGAAGCTCCGAGTTTAGTCTTCACCTTTGATGACTTCACTATGGTCTCCCTGGCTTGTTTGATTGCCGAGTGCGTAGATGAATCTAAATGCAGACAGTGAGATCAGAGTAGTTGCAATACCACCGACTATCAAAGGAACACGCAAACCGCTATGTGCAATGACTCCACCAAGGAAAGCGCCCACTGGCATTACTCCCCACACGAATGTGCGGCGAGCTCCGTGAATACGACCGTAGAGCTCAGCTGGAATAAGCACTTGATAACACGACATCAACAAGATATTCCAATTTGTGATGGTGAAGGATGAGATAAAACCAATCGCGCCATAAATCCAGAAATTTGGAGAAATTCCTTGGAAAAAGACAGTGATCGAAGAGAGAAATATTGCAACTGATAGGACCCGACCTCGCCCAAACTTCTTGGACATAGTCGGAGTGACAATTCCGCCAAATACAGCGCCCGATCCTGCAGCAGCCAGAAGAACACCGAAGAATTTCGCCTCTAGTCCAAGTGTTTCTGTAATAAAGAGGATGAGCGTTGAAGTGGAGAGAGAGTAAAAGAAACCTAGTGAAGTTGTTGTAGCAACTAAGCGCCTGAGGGGTCTGTCATTCCACAAATAGATAAGTCCAAATTTAATCTCACTGACGAATGATTTCTTCTCTTCATTTTTTAGCATTGACGAAGAGCCGTGTGAGATCAGATGAGCTGGGATCATAAATACAAAGATTGCTGCAATCAGGAATCCGAGGCTGTTGAGAATAAAGGGTAGAACAATTGCACTGGCGTAGAGGAATCCGCTCAGTGGCGCACCGATAAAGTTTTGAATCACCGTCTCAGCGATATTTAGACGAGAATTAGCTTTCTCGAAATTCTTCTTATCGAGAATTACTGGGATCAATGATTGCGCCGCAGTATCAGCAGCAACTTCACACGTTCCAATTATGAATGTTGCCAAGAGTAACCAGTAAATTGTGATGAAATCCGTTGATATTGCGAGTGCGACGAGGCCAGCAATCACAAATCGTACCGAGTTGGTAAAAGTAACCAAAAGTCTCTTGTCCATTCGATCAACAATCAGACCAATCGGTATTGCAAAGAGAAGCCACGGCAACATCACAAATGCACTGAGCATTGAGATAAGTACTGGATCTTTCGTCAGCGAAATTGCGAGTAGTGGTGCTGCGACAGCTAGAAGTCCATCGGAAAGGTTGCTAATAACACTTGCGCTAAAGAGGCGATTAAACGCCGGACCTAACTTCTCAGTCTTCAACTTGAGTTCCAACGGGATTCCAGCCACCTGGAATCATCTCTTGGGCTTCATCCGGCCCCCAGGTTCCTTCGAAGTAAGGATGCACTCGATCGGGAGACTTCAAGATATCGTCAAGAATTTTCCAAGAATGCAACACGGCATCAATCCGTGTGAATCTAAAGTGATCACCGAGCATCGCAGCTCGCAACAAGCGCTCATATGGTCCCTGACGATCGCCAAATTCTGTAACAAATTCAACGGTGAGATCAATTTCTTCGGTTGTTAACTTAGTTCCAGGCTTCTTGGCAAGAAGTGAAATATCAACGCCATCCTTTGCACCGAGGCGGAAGCGAACCGCATTGGGATTACCTCTTCCAAATAGTTCGCGCGGAGGTTTCTTAAATTCAACAAGGACTTCAAGAACGGTCTCAGGCATCTTCTTGCCAGTGCGCATATAGATAGGAACGCCTGCCCAGCGCCAGTTATCTATGAAAATCTTCATCGCAACGAATGTCTCTGTATCTGAATTTTCTGCAACACCCTCTTCGTCAAGGTAACCGACGTACTGACCGCGAATCACATCATCTGCCTTGATATCGCGGATGGCGGAAAGGACCTTAATCTTTTCGTTCTGCATATCCTCTGAGCTAATGCTGATCGGTGGCTCCATTGTGAGCATGGTGAGCACCTGCAAAATATGGTTCTGCAGTACATCTCGCGTTGCGCCTACGCCGTCATAGAACTTGCCACGCCCTTCGATTCCAAAGCTCTCTGCCATGGTGATCTGAATATTTGAGACGTAATTTCTATTCCACACTGGCTCAAAGAGAGTATTTGCAAAGCGGAAAACTAAGAGATCTTCAACAGCTTCTTTCCCGAGATAGTGATCGATGCGGTAGATCTGATCCTCAGGCAATACTTGCTTGAGCTCGCTATCGAGATGAATCGCAGATTCCAAGTCGCGGCCAAATGGTTTCTCAACGACCACGCGCGCCCTTTTGGTAATTCCAACTTTTGCTAAGCCCTGAGTGATTTTTGCAAAGTGTTCAGGTGCGATAGCGAGATAGATAACAGGTAACTTGAAGTCTTTGATGAGCTCTGCCAACTTCACAAAAGTCTCAGGATCTTCGTAATCTCCCACCAACAACTGCATCTCGCTGAGCAACTTGCCAAGTACTTTCTCGTCAGCATCTGGTTTGCGCACACGGATTGCCGATTCAACATTTGAACGGAAAACATCTTGTGTCCACTTTGATGATGCCACACCAAAGATCTGTACATCGAGCTCATTAAGCTCTTCGAGGTCGTAGAGAGCGGGAAATAACTTCTTCTTCGCAAGATCTCCGGTCGCGCCAAATAGAACTAAAGCATCAGCTTTCATTCAGTTACGCCTCTGTCGATTTATTGGTTGGCTTTTCATTATGCCCACCGAATTTGTAGCGCATCGCGCTCAAGACTCGGTTCGCAAATTCATCGTTATTGCGTGATGCAAAACGCGCATACAGTGAAGCGCTCAATACGTGAGCAGGTATCCCTGCTTCAATCGCAGCTTGAACAGTCCATCGTCCTTCACCACTGTCGCTGACTTGTGTTGAGTACTCGGTGAGCTCTTCTGACTCAACGAGTGCCTGTGCAGTCAGATCTAACAACCATGAGGCAACAACTGATCCGCGTCGCCAGACTTCAGTGATCGCAGGAATATCTAGATCGTATGCAGGAGTCATCTCATCAGCTGCTTCAAAGATTGCTAGACCTTCAGCAAATGCTGCCATCATGCCGTATTCAATTCCGTTGTGAATCATCTTGACGAAGTGACCAGAGCCAACTGGGCCGCAGTGCAAGTATCCGTATTCAGCTTGTGACGGTTCACCTGTGCGACCAGGAGTGCGATCTGCGGATTCAACACCTGGGCAGAGTGCCTTAAAGATTGGATCTAGATCTGCAACAACTTTCTTGTCGCCACCGATCATCAGTGAGTATCCGCGCTCTAATCCGTAGACGCCACCAGAAGTTCCGACATCGACAAAGTTGATGCCCTTTTCTGCCAAGAGCGCTGCATTCTTAAGATCATTTTTATAGTAACTATTTCCACCATCAATGATGGTGTCGCCCTTCTCAAGATGCTCTGCCATTGCAGCAATTGTTGAATCTGTAACGCTGGCTGGAACCATGATCCAAATTGTTCGGGGAGCGGTCAGCTTTGATGCCAGATCAGCCATATCTGAAGATGCGATCGCACCTTCGGCTGCCAGGCTTTTGACTGCCTCAGCGCTGAGATCATAAACGGCTGAGGTAATTCCATGACGTGAGAGGCGACGAACAATGTTGGCACCCATTCTGCCTAGTCCGACCATTCCAAAGTTCACGTTTTGACTCATATCCTCATACCCTCTTTCGAAATTCCATGTGAAGTCTATTCTAATTACTCGGTAAAGAATGCATCCG
>JACCDG011250881.1_pt1 | contig 11745 bp, 9 predicted proteins | sample 7442471 | NCBI WGS metagenome assembly JACCDG01 (sample SAMN15323444, study PRJNA562643) | freshwater metagenome | isolation source: river surface water | place: USA:Blue River Watershed | collected 2017-08-17
AAGGTGACCATTGGGCCTGTGATTGAAAATGGATTCTTTTATGACTTTGATTCTGCACGTAGTTTTACCGAAGAAGATTTGGTGAAGATTGAAAAGAAAATGGCCGAAATCATTGCGAAGGATCTCCCTCTGAAGAAGGAAATCTGGTCCAAAGAAAAGGCCATTGAAACTTTCACAAAAATGGGAGAGCGATTCAAAGTAGAAATCATTGAAGGACTTGGCGAAGCCGAAGTGTCCATTTACCACCAAGGTGATTGGTTTGATTTATGCCGAGGTCCTCACGTGCAAAGCACAGGTGCGATCAAGGCCTTTAAACTCTTATCTGTTGCAGGAGCTTACTGGCGTGGGGACGAAAAAAATCCCATGCTTCAAAGGATCTACGCAACTGCTTTTCAGGATAAGAAGGAATTAGAAACTTACCTTCACAATATCGAGGAAGCTAAAAAACGTGATCATCGTAAACTTGGAAAAGATTTGGGACTCTTTCAATTTCATGCTTGGGCACCTGGATCTCCCTTCTTTACAGGAAAAGGCACAACTCTATATTCTGAATTGCAGAAATATTTACGCGAATTATACTTTGAATATGGCTACGATGAAGTGATCACTCCTCAGATTTTTGATGTGGATTTATTTCATAAGTCAGGTCATTACGAAAATTACCGCGAAAATATGTATTTCACCAAAGCGGATGAGCGCGATTTTTCGATGAAGCCTATGAATTGTCCCAGTCATTGTTTGATGTTTGGAGCAGGAAAGCATTCCTACCGTGAGCTTCCCGTCAGAATGGCTGATTTTGGTCGCCTTCATCGTTTTGAAAAAAGCGGTGCTATGCACGGATTGACCCGTGTTCGCACATTTTGTCAGGATGATGCTCATATTTTCTGTCGTATTGATCAACTGCAGTCGGAAATAGCTGGATTTATGTCTTTGCTGAACACTGTGTATGCGAAGCTAGGAATGAAAGAATATAAGATCTTTCTTTCAACCCGCCCCGAACAGCGCATGGGATCCGATGCTATTTGGGATCAGGCCGAGGGCGCTTTGCAAAACGCTTTGCAGGCATTGAATCTGCCTTACACAATCAATCCTGGGGATGGGGCTTTCTATGGTCCTAAGTTGGACATTATGTTTGTGGATGCCTTGTCTCGACCTTGGCAATTGGGGACTTTGCAATGTGATTTCAATTTACCCTTGAATTTCGACTTAAAATACACGGGCGAAGACAATAAGGAACATACGCCTGTGATTCTTCACCGAGCGATCTTAGGTTCCCTGGAGCGATTTATTGGTGTGTACTTAGAGCATACTGCGGGTCATTTGCCGACATGGTTGGCTCCGGTTCAGGTCTGTGTTTTGAATGTCACGGACCGAGTGAATGAATTCTGCGATACCTTGGTCCAAAAAATGAAGAACCTGGGAATTCGTGTGGAATTTGATCGTCGAAATGAAAAGCTCAACTTTAAAATCCGTGAAGCTCAAATGGCGAAAGTGCCTTATATGCTGATTATTGGTGACAAAGAGGCGGAACTTGGGCAATTGAGTTTGCGTTTGCGTGATGGTCGAACATTAGGGCCATTGACGGTGAATGAGTTTTTAGAAACACTTTTAAAAGAGATTAAAGATCGAAGTCTTCACTCGGCATGGGTGAAGGAAACTTCAACATAAGGAGGTATCCCATTAGTATCGAACGCCGCGGCGATTTCCAGAAAAAGGATTTTTTTGCCAAGAAAAACAAAGATAAAGACGGTCTTCGCGTCAACCGCGAAATTCGCGCACCCCAAGTTCGAGTGATCGATGAAGAAGGGCAGATGTTAGGTGTGATGACCCCTCTTGAGGCTTTGCGTCTGGCAGAAGATCGTGGTTTGGACTTGATCGAGATTGCACCGACTGCAGCTCCTCCAACCTGTAAGATTATGGATTACGGGAAGTGGAAGTACGAAAATAAGAAAAAGCAGGTTGCAGCTCGTAAGAAGCAAGTGATTGTTCAAATCAAAGAAATTCAATTGCGTCCCCGCACGGATCAACACGATTTGGATACCAAGTTAAAACATGCTCGTCGCTTCCTTTTGGAAGGTGATAAGGTCAAAGTCAGTCTTCGATTTTCAGGTCGTGAAATGGCCCATCAGGAATTGGGATTGGGACTTTTGCATAAAGTGATCAAGGCATTGGAAGATATTGCTGGAGCGGAACAGGCTCCAAAAATGGAAGGCAAGCAGATGTTTTTGATGCTGGCTCCTGATGCTGCGAAGGTCAAAGAGTACCTGAAGCTTCATCCAAAACCAGTGAAAGGTGCTGATGAAGAAGACGATCAGGATGACAGCGATGATCAATCCGAAGATTCTGACGAATAAAGGCTTGTCAGAGCTTTAAAAATTTCGTACACCTAACAACCTAATAAATTATGGCTGGTAATGGCTTGGGAAGAAGCGATCATTCTGATCGCTCGCCGTATCGGAGGAAGGTAAAAATGAGCAAGATGAAGACCCATAGCGGGGCTAAAAAAAGACTTCAAGTCTTGAAAAGCGGAAAAGTGAAAAGAAAACAAACACGTATGCGCCATTTGAATTCTCACATGAGTTCAAAAACGAAGCGTCACTTAGGCCAAACGGTCTACGTTGCTGATGCAAATATGTTACAAATTCGTCGTTGTTTGGTGTTTTAATTTCGAGGTGAAAAATGCGTGTTAAAGGTGGATTTACAAATCGTCGTCGTCATAAAAAGGTTCTGAAAAGAGCTAAAGGTTATTACTCAGCAAATTCTCGTTGCTACATTCATGCGGTTGAAAAAAATGACCGTGCGATGGCTTATGCTTACAGACATCGTAAAGTTAAAAAACGTGATTTCCGTGCTTTATGGAATCAACGTATCAATGCAGCAGCTCGTTTGAACGGAACGACATATTCTCGTTTGATCGGTGGATTGTTGAAAGCAGGAGTGACTGTGGATCGTAAAGTTCTTGCAGACCTTGCTATTCATGATACAGCTGGATTTTCGGCTCTTTGCAAACATGCTCTTCAGTAATTGAGGAGCTTTTGCGTGGGGGATCCAAGATCGCTCGAAAATTCATGCGACAAAAATTCTGAACAAGAATTTGAGACCAACGAAAATTTCGAGCAACGTAAAAGGGACCATATTCGTTGGGCCCTGGATTCTCGCTCACAGACCTCTGTTTCCACAGGTTTAGATCGTATCGAGTTTGTTCACGAAGCGATTCCTGATATGGATTTTTCAGAGGTGAACATTCAAGCGTCTTTTCTTGGAAATGTCGCTGGAAGTTCTTCAAAAAAATTAGTCAATTTGACCAAAGGGGATGTTCTTGCATCCCCTTTTTTTATTAGCTCGATGACGGCTGGTCATCAGCAAGGTATTTCTTTAAACCAGCGTTTGGCAAAAGCTTGTGCGCGACAGGGATGGCCCTTGGCTGTGGGATCTCAGCGTCGGGAGCTTTCAGATCCTCAGGCGGGGGAAGAGTGGGCCAAACTAAGATCCGTGGCCGGGGATCATCTGATTCTGTTGGGCAATTTGGGCATCGCTCAAGTGATTCAAAGCCCTATTTCTGCCATTCAGGCCTTGGTGGATTCTTTGCAAGCAAAGGCTTTGTATGTGCATATGAATCCTCTTCAAGAATGTCTTCAAAAAGAAGGCACGCCCCAATTTCGAGGTTCATGGAAGGCTCTAGAAAACTTAGTTCAAAATTTATCTGTCCCTGTGATTGTAAAAGAAGTGGGATGTGGGTTTTCTTCAAAGACCTTGAATCGTCTTTTCGAAGTGGGAATTCAGGCTGTGGATATCAGTGGTTTGGGTGGAACGCATTGGGGACGTATTGAGGGCCTTCGAGCTGCTGAATCTGATATGAAAGCTCAAGCTGCAGTGACATTTGCTGATTGGGGAATCAAGACTTTAGAATCTTTGCTTTCTGCCGTAGAAACTCGTCAGAAATGGAATCAAAAATCCACGGGATCTGAATCGAGTGAAGGCTCTATTTCATTGTGGGCATCAGGAGGTGTTCGCAATGGTTTAGATGCAGCAAAATTGCTAGCATTAGGAGCAGAAAGAGTGGGTTTTGCTCGACCAGCTTTGCAGGCGGCCATGCAGTCCGAAGAAATCTTACAAAAATGGATGCAAACCATTGAGTTTGAATTGAAAGTTGCGCTATTTTGTACGGGCTGCAAATCATTGAACGAACTGAAAGAGGTATGGAGATGGCAACCCACGATTCCGCAAACTTAGCAGATATCTTCAAAGGTTTTTCAAAGTTATCACGAGAAGAAAGACTGAGCTCTTTAGTTCAATTTGGAATTCTGAAGTCTGAAGATATTGAATACCTTCGCCGGGGTGGTTTGAAGGATTTTACTTTGGGTGAAAAATTCATTGAAAATGTGATTGGTTATTTTCAACTTCCTTTGGGAGTTGCGACGAATTTTAAAATCGATGGAAAAGATCATGTGATCCCTATGGCTGTGGAAGAAACCTCGATTGTGGCCGCAGCTTCAAAAACAGCAAAGTGGGTTCGGGAAAAGGGTTTCATTGTCACAGAAACCGTGGGCGAAAATATTTTAGGACAAATTCAAATCAGTCAGGTTCGACAACCGATCTCTTTGATCACGGCTTATTTAAAAAATAAAAATACTTGGATTCAGCAATCCAACGAAGAAGTGGCGCAAGGACTTGTTCGTCGTGGTGGTGGAGTAAGGGATCTGACTTTGCGTTGGATTGATCGTGATGAGGCCTGTCCTCGTTTGGAAATGAAAACCTCGGGTGATCTTTTACAGATCTCTTCCGTACCGTCTCAAGAATTATTGGCTTCTTTTTCTTTTCAGGATCTTTCTCAGTGCGAATCTCTTTTGCGAGATTTTTTTCAGAAGAATTTTTCTTCGACCACTTGGATGGCCGTTTTGCATGTTCATATGAATCCCTGCGAGGCCATGGGAGCGAACATCATCAATCAGGTTTGTGAATTTTTAAAATCTCCTCTGGAAAGTGAATCCTCTGAAACTGTGACCATGGGAATTTTATCCAATCTTGTGGACACAAAGTTAACTCGAGCGACCGTCATCTTAGAAAATATCGAACCCGATCTGGCAGCGAAAATCGAAGAGGCCTCTTTGTTCGCAGAGATGGATCCTTACCGAGCCGCAACGAACAACAAGGGTGTTTTGAATGGCATTGATCCTATTCTGATTGCCACAGGAAATGACTGGCGTGCTGTTGAAGCAGGAATTCATGCCTATGCTTGCCGAAGTGGTCAATACCGATCCATCACCCGTTGGCGCCGAGACGGAATGGGATTGGTGGGAGTCTTCGAAGCTCCTTTGATTGTGGGAACCGTGGGGGGTGTGACCACCTTGCATCCGACGTCCAGCATGTGTCTGAAGATGTTGGATATTGAAAGTGCAAATCATTTGGCGCGCGTGATGGCTGCTGTTGGTCTTGTGCAAAACTTAGGTGCTTTAAAGGCCTTGACGACAGTGGGAATTATTGAAGGTCATATGAAACTTCATATTAAGAATCTGACTTTGGGTGCTGGTGCTGAGGAAAAAGAAATTCCTTATGTTCAAAAAAAATTAGAAGAGATTTTGGCCATTAAAAAAAGAATTTCCTTATCTCATGCGATCGAGGTTTTAAAAGAACTTCGTCATCAAAACCCTCCTCATTGATTCTGAGGGTCTTGCATGATGCTGACTTTCAAAGCTCCATCCAAATCCTTTCTTCTTGGAGAGTACTTGGCCACACAAGGTGGATTGGCTCAGGTTGCTGTTTTTGAACCTTGCTTTGAATTGAAGGTTCTTTCTTGCGATCAACTGGATTCTTTTCACGAAGATTCCAGATTTCAAGATTTGAAAACATCCTATATTGCCGCGGAAAAACTTTTTCATCCAGCAAGTCCCGCGGGCAAATGGATTTTAGAAAATACAGAATTTTTTCAAAACTATCGATTTCAGTTTTTAGATCCCCATCAGGGGCGCGGAGGCTTTGGTGCTTCGACAGCCCAGTATTTATTGATACGACAGTTTCAAAATAGCATGAAGTCGGGGACAGTAGATATTCCAAGATCCTCTCCGCAAGTGGTCTCTTTGCCCCAGGAATCTTTGCCCCAGGAATCTTTGAACAAGGAACAGCTTCACCGAATTTGGGAAGACTACCGTCGTTTGGCGTGGTTAGGAAAGGGAGCGATTCCTTCTGGAGCAGATCTTGTGGCGCAGGCTTCGGAAGAAATTTGTTTTTTTCGAGGAGAAAATTTTTTCCTTCAATCCTTTGCGTGGCCATTTCAAGATTTGGCCCTTTCTTTTTTTGCGACAGGAATAAAATTGGCGACTCATGAGCACTTAGGTTCTTTGCAGACTTTGAATGTGGAGTTACTGAAAAGTATTTCAGAAAAAAGCTATCAGGCTTTTTTGGAAAAAAATTCGGAAGCCTGGATTCAATCGATTCGTGATTATCGTGAAGCCTTATTTCAACAAGGTCTTGAGGCGCAGACAACCTCAGCTCTGTTCGGAAAACTTCCCACAAGTGTTTTGGCGGCGAAGGGATGTGGAGCTATGGGCGTTGACATTTTAATGATTGTCGCCAAAGTTGCAGATCAAGAATCCGTAAGGGAGCATATTGAAAACTTAGGCCTAAGGTGGATTCAGGATTCAAGGAATTTATATAAAGCCACTTCAGGGAGGATATGATGACATCCAGTTTCGTTTTTGGCGCCGGGAACCTTGAAGTTTCCATGCCTTCAAATATCGCTTTGATCAAATACATGGGAAAAACGCAGGTTCATGGAAATCTTCCGACGAATGCATCCATGTCCTATACTTTAGAAAAATTGCGAACCTTTGTTTTGTTGGAAGAAAGTGATCAAGATCAATGGAGTCCTTTGGTTCGCGATGATCTGTATCCCTTGGAATTATCAGAAAAAGGGAAGCAAAGATTTTTATCTCACCTGCAGATGTTAAAAAGGGAATGGAAGATTACCAAAAATTTTCATGTTCGTAGTGCGAATAATTTTGAATCAGATGCGGGCTTAGCAAGTTCGGCCTCAAGTTTTGCAGCTTTGACAATGGCTGTGTATCAATGGTGTGCCCAACATCAAGGATTGGATTTGCACTTGCAACAAATCGCGGACTTCAGTCGTCAAGGATCAGGTTCAAGCTGTCGATCATTTTATTCAGGATGGGTTTTGTGGGATGCTCAGGGAATTCATCACTTAGATTTTCCCTTTAAGGATCTTGGGCATCACTGTTTAGTATTGGATGCGGGAAAAAAAGAAGTGAGCTCAAGCCAGGCTCATGTGAGAGTGGCGGAAAGTTTATTATTTCAAGGACGACCAGAAAGAGCTCAACAACGCTATCAGGATTTAAGTGCAAGTTTAAAAAATGGGGATTGGAAAAAATCCATGCAAATTGCCTGGGCTGAGTTTTGGGATATGCATGCCTTGTTTGAAACTTGTCCCGAGCCCTTTGGATATATGAATGGTCAAAGCCAGAAAGCTTTGCAAATTTTGCGACAGATGTGGTTGGATGAAAAAGATGGTCCATTGATCACTATGGATGCAGGTCCAAATATTCATTTGCTGTTTCGAAAGGATCAGGCCACGCTTCAACAAAGATGGATCACTGAATTGAAAAAGGAAATTTCAAAATGAGTTCATTTCACACTTCTGTACCAGGTAAGTGGATTTTAGCAGGAGAACACTCTGTTTTGCGAGGTTGCCCGGCTTTGGTTTTCCCTCTGTCCTCTCGACGATTGGAACTCAGTTATCAGCAAGGCAAAGAGGATGTTTTAGATTTGCAACTTCAGGGCGAGCACGGAGGAGAACTTCGTTTGCTTTTTTGGGGTGTTTTGGAAAGAGCCTGTGAATTAAAAAAAATCCGACGAGCTCAACTTAAAGGTCAGGTTCTATTGAAGAGCTCCATTCCTGTCGGAGCGGGGCTGGGTGCTTCGGCGGCCTTGTGTGTGGCTGTTGTTCAGTGGTTATCTTGGATGAAATTAGTGAAGACCGAAGAGCAGCAAGATTTTGCGCGCGAGTTGGAAAATCTTTTTCACGGTGAAAGCAGTGGGGTGGATATTGCTGTCGCTTTATCTGGTCAGGCTTTGCATTTTGAACGGCAAGGGGATCGACATACATTGAAAACCCAGTGGCAACCTCGTTGGTATGTCTCGTACTCGGGCAAGCGTGGAGTGACCTTAGAGTGTGTGAAAAAGGTCAAAGCACTTTTTGAAACGAATTCCATCTTAGCGGCTCAGTTAGATCAAAGTATGAAAGAGGCCGTACTGAAATCCGAGCAGGCTTTGTCTTTGCCTCAGGATCAGGGATTTTCCTTGTTATGCGAAGCTATTCAAAAGGCCGCCTACTGTTTTGAAGCTTGGGGTCTTGTCGAGGGAGTTCCAAGCCAACATATTTCCATGCTGAAACAAGCCGGAGCCAGCGCCGTGAAACCCACAGGCTCGGGGGATGGTGGCTATGTCCTCAGCCTATGGAGCCAGGAACCACCCATGGAATTGCAAAAAACTTTGATTCCTTGTTAGTGGAAGTCAGGGTTGATTTGAACGACGTTGTGTGGGACCTCGGCGTTCTGAAAAGTGAATGTTTCCAGGATGGTAGTTGGAAATACTTCCATCTGCGCTGTGAATATCTTTATTCAGTTGTTCAATACTTTCTTGAAGAATGGCATTGAGTTTTTGTCTTTCGCCGGGCTTCAGCTCTACTTTGGAGTTACCAAAAATCACATCAATAGTACCTTGATGTTGAACAGTTGTTTTCATATCGATGGAAATTCCAAGTTGCTGCAAGCGTTTGTATTCAAGAACTTTTTCCATGCGTTGACGGATGATTTTTTCCAAAGATTCACCCTGAGTTGCCAGCGACGTACGTACTTCAATATTTTTAACTTTTTGAGGAATAAAAGAGATGCGCAAAGAAGATGGCTTATCTAAATTTTTATGCACTTCTCTTAAGTACGCTAATTTTTTTTCCATAGGAACTTCTTTTTTGAAGATCAGGACGCAATCGTCTCCACTGCAAATCATACGAGCGTCGCCTTTGAAGATTTCCTTTGCAGCGACTTTCATACTTCTTGTTAAAGTATTTAATTTTTCTGTCACAAGACTTTCACCCTTTCTGATACGTTGAAATAAGGGTTGGAAATTTGTGTTGTCTTGAGAAAAATCAATATGCTTCATAGATGCCTGAATATCTTTGGCCAATTTCTCAAGATTTGCAGCACCTAGTGCTGCAACATCAGCAGTATGTCCACCAAGATCTGCAGCATCTAGGCTTGCTAAATTTCGATCCACTTTGATCAAAGCAGGCGCATTTTCATCGACTAATTTTGAATAATCCAGTAACTTGCGAACAAAGTTATTTTTTTCATCGGTGGATAGTTTCCATTTTCTCATTTCTGGAAATCGATACTCTAAGGTAGAAAGGACGTTATCAAGTACCTCTTGTTCCTTGATAGCAAAATCAGGAGAACCCACAGCAGGTAGCTTTCCTTCATTTTTCCTCATCACTTCAAGAACAGTGCCCGTGGGTACTTTTGCCCCGTTGGTTCCTTTGGAGACAAAGCCAATTTCTTCAGCTTGTTTGAGCAGTCGATTTTTTCCAAGAAGAGATTGGACTTCAGAACGCAAAGAATCTGCAAATTGAAGGTTCGTTTTGATCTTATCTTGAGCATTAAATTCTGAAGAACGGAAGTCAACCATCTTGGGTATTGTTGCTAGTTCTTCCGCATCGGAAGTGCGTTCGTGATGAACATCGCGTGCTAATCGAGCAGCACGAGATGCTTCATCTGTATTTTCACCGCTGCCAGCAAGATAGGCTTTTTGAATTTTTCCGATATCTTCATCACGAAGTAATTTTTTATTTCGAAGTTCCGAGAGAAATTCCAAGGTGCTTTCTTGATAGATTTTTCCAATTTCAGAAACCAATTCTTGGTGATCTCCATTTTTCAGTGCCACATGAAAGGCCTTCCAATCGGAATAAAAGTAGGGTTCTAATTTTTTTGTTGGATTTTGACGATTATAATCTGCGATAAATCTTTCAACTTTATCTCGCAAAAGTTGATTGTACCGATTATTCAGAGCTGTAGGGAATGCTTTGTCCTTAAAAAAATCATTCAAGTATTTTAAGATAGCATTTTCAAAAACAAAGGTGCTTGTTTTGTTTTGTGGATTTTTAACAAGTTCAGAATAGGCCAGTCTTTCTTTTCTTATGGTCGCATCTTTTTGATATTTTTTGACGTAATCTTGGCGGACTTTGGTTAGGGAAGATGCCTTCAATTCAGGAGATCCATCATCTAATCGATGACGACGCTCACCGTTTTGAGATTTGTCTTGAGGTTTCTTCGTTGTATTTTTGTATTCTAAGTTTTCATTGGCTTTTCGATAGTTGAGTGGGGGTGTTTTTTCACCCGTCGCAACTTCTGTTGTTGCTTTTTCTTTTGAAAGATTCACTTGTTTGCTTTCAACGGATGTATTGATTTTCGCTGCGGGTGCTACTTTTTCTGTTTGAAGTGCTTTTTCAACCTGAGCTACTTTTTCAACTTGTACTGCTTTGCTGACAGCTGCTGCTTTGGTCCATCGTGCAATTTTGGTTCCTACTCCATAAATCATCAAAGGATCGATCACGGAAAAAATGGCGTAGCAGATCATTTCTCGACGACCATCTGTATTCAAGCACTGGTATTTTTGCTGCTGATTTTGAATAATTTTTCCAATCATATCTACGATGCCAGTTCGTGGTTCGACCAGTTCTTGGCGTGCCAAGAGAGAAAGTTCAGCAAGATCTCGGCTAGCGCTTTGGAGGTAGGATCGGAAGCAATTGCATGGAATAGTTTTTGACCATTGGTTGCTGCCACCATCGAAAGGACCTGGTTGATATTCTAAGCAGGTACACATTTTCTCAGGATCTTTTCCATTGAACAGACTCAGATAAGAACTTTTTTTCTGGTCAGCAAGGTGTTTCTGGTAATCAAGTTTTTGCTGGTGATAAGACTTTTCCAGGGATTGCAGTTTTTCTAAAAAACTTTTGAGCACTGGGTTGTTTATTTTTCGACCAGACAAAGCATAAAAGGGCTGAAGAAGCCCTTGTTTTAATTCATCCATACTCTGCGTGTAGATTTGAGGATTGCGTTGCAGGGCAGCTCGTCTTTGATTGGTTTCTTTGAGCAGGGCGGGGCCATTGGAAAAGACAAACTTCAGTCCATCGATGGTTGGGTCCAGCATTTGACTCAGGCAATCTTTCAAGTAAGTCTCAGTGCTGGTCTGACTTTCTATGCACAGATTGTAGGTGTCACACTTGCGCGATTGATTCAGAAGATTTTTTTGTGAATCGATTTCCTCTTTGAGCAGTTCCTTGTTTTTATCAGACTTCGGATTTTTTATTTCTGTTTCAAGTTCAGTGATTTTCTTTTGAATTCCAGAAAAAAATCCTCGACAATCCTTCGATGAAAATTCTGTTTCGCAGGTCCAAGCCCGTTGTTGCAAAGATTCAGGAGTCGATCTTTCACAGGATGTTTTGTACTGATCACAGGATTTGGGATCAAGCAGTTCGGATCCCATCGAACTTGCAGAATGGGATTCAAAAATCACACCCAATGTGATTCCCATCAAAAGACTCAATTTCCGTCTGAACTTTCTGCCCAAAATCACGCAAAACTCCCAACTATGTTTCGGATTTTTTTCTGTTTTTCTCCATCAGAAATGGTTTTGGTGGAGACGTTTCTGGACTGGACCAAAGCTTTGTTTTTTGAC
>JACCDG010538761.1_pt1 | contig 11743 bp, 7 predicted proteins | sample 7442471 | NCBI WGS metagenome assembly JACCDG01 (sample SAMN15323444, study PRJNA562643) | freshwater metagenome | isolation source: river surface water | place: USA:Blue River Watershed | collected 2017-08-17
TCGCAGGGCGAGCTCATGGTGCGCGGCCAGTGGATCGTGGAGCGCTACTTCAAAACCGACCGCACCGCGCTGGTGGACGGCTGGTTCCCCACCGGCGACATCGCCACCATCGACGCGCACGGCACCATGCAAATCCGAGACCGCACCAAGGACGTGATCAAAACCGGTGGTGAGTGGATCAGCTCGATCGATCTGGAAAACGCTGCCATCGGCCACCCCGCTGTGGCCATGGCCGCCGTCATTGGCGTCAAGCACCCCAAGTGGGACGAGCGTCCATTGCTGTTCATCGTGCGCAAACCCGGCCAAGCCGTCGAGAAGCAAGAGATCCTCGACTACCTGAGCACCCAAGTGGCCAAGTGGTGGGTGCCCGACGATGTGGTCTTCCTCGAATCGCTGCCCGTGGGCGGCACCGGCAAGGTTCAAAAGAACGACCTGCGCAAGGAATACGGCGGCGTGTTCAGCTGATCTGTTGCTCTGTGGGAGGCTGCCCCTGCGGCCGAATGTCGGCGCAATCAACAGCTTGTGCATTTCAACAGCATTCGCGAGCAGGGGCTCGCTCCCACCTGAATTCATCAAGCCTTGGCGCTGGGCCGCTCGTTCATCCGGTCGCGCCAGGCCTGCAAGGCTTGCATGCACTCGTCGCCAGGCACGAACTTCATCAGGCCTCGCGCAAACTCCAGCGCGCAAAACGCGGTGATGTCGGCAATCGTGAAACGCTCGCCCGCGATCCAGGGTTGGCTTTGCAGGCTCTGATCAAACCAGCGGGCGACATCGCGCACCTTGTCTGCCTGCGAACGGCCAAACTCGGGGAACTGCGGTTTTTCCAGAGCGGCCAAACCCGGGTGGCTGTGGCGAATCGCGTTGGCAATGCCACCCAGCAAATACAGCTCCACGCGGCGATCTGCCATCTCGATGAAGCCGCGCTCGTCACCGTCCACACCCATCAAATTCGGCTCAGGGTAACGGCCCTCCAGCAAAGTGCAGATCGCCCGGGTCTCGGTGATCACGCGGCCGTCATCCAGCTCCAGCGCGGGCACTTTGGCCAGCGGGCTTTTGGCCAAATATTCAGGCTGACGGTGTTCGCCGCCGTTCAGGTCCATGTTGACCATCTCGATGTTGGTGATGTTTTTCTCGACCAAAAACATCAACACCCGGCGAGGGCTGGGGGCGCGGTGGGCGGTGTAGAGCTTCATGGTTTGTCCTTTGAACGTAAGGCCTCTCAGCCGCTCAGTGAATGGCCGCGTACATGATCCCCTCTTGGGTGGCGTCGGTGGCCGAGAACTCGACCACCACCTTGCCCTGTTTGGCCACCAGGATGCGGTCAGACAGGGACATCACCTCGGGCAGGTAAGACGAAATCACCACCACCGCCTTGCCAGCATCGGCCAGGCGATTGATTTCGGCATGGATCTCGGCAATCGCCCCGACATCCACCCCGCGTGTGGGTTCGTCAAAAATGATCACGTCCGGGTCTTGCACCAGGGACTTGGCGATCACCACCTTTTGCTGGTTGCCGCCCGACAGCTCGATCACCTTCACGTCCTTGCTGATGGCCCGCACATTGAGCAGGCGGCTCCAGTGCTCACCAATGGCCCCCGCCTTGGCCGAAGAGATGGCGCCGAACACGTTTTTGGATTTGCCCAGCAGGCCCATGTAGATGTTTTTGGCGATCGACATGGTTTCAAAAAAGCCTTCGACCTTGCGGTCTTCGGTGATGTAGGCGATGCCGTCATGCACGGCCTGGCGTGGCACCCGGTAGCGCACGGGTTTGCCGCGCAGCAGCACCTCGCCGCCATGAAAGAAGTCGCGCTTGATGAGCCCGGCCACCACTTTGAAGGTTTCGGTGCGCCCCGCACCCACCAACCCAAAAACGCCGGTGATTTGCCCTGCAAACACCGACAGCGAGTTGTTTTTCACCATCGATGCCATGCGCAGGTTGCGCACTGACAGCATGCATTCGCCTTGGGGGCGCACGGTGGTTTTCTTCTGGCCGTAGAGGGTTTGCGACAAATCGCGCCCCACCATGGCCTGCACGATGCGGTTGCGGTCAAAGTTGCTTTTGTTGTCCGTCACGATGTGCTGGCCATCGCGCAGCACGGTGATGCGGTCGGCCAGCTGCAGGGCCTCTTCCAGGGCGTGCGAGATGAAGATGATGGACACCCCGCGTTCCTTGAGCTTGAACACGAGGTCAAAAAAGTACTTCTTTTCCTCGGGTGTCAGGCTGGCCGTGGGTTCGTCAAAAATGATGACGCTGGCCTGGTGCAGCACCGCGCGGGCGATCTCCACCATCTGTTTTTTGGCCGCGCCCAGCAAGCTCACGGTGGCGGTCGGGTCCACGTCAAAGTTGAGCGACTGCAAAAACTGCTGCGCCGAAATGTAGACCCCGCGCAAGCGGTTGAAAAACTGCTCCTGACCCAGAAACAGGTTCTGCGCCACCGTCATGGTGGGCACCAGACTGGTCTCCTGAAACACCATGGCAATGCCGTGTTCCAGCGCCTGCAAGGGCGTGGACAGCTGCACCTCTTGCCCGTGCACCAGCATCTGGCCCGAGCTCAGGGGCACCACCCCGGCCATGACCTTGGTGAGCGTGGATTTGCCAGCGCCGTTTTCGCCCAGCAGCGCATGGATTTCGCCTCGGCGCAGAGAAAAATCGACGTTTTCAATCGCCGGCACGCCGCTGTAGCGCTTGGTCGCCTGGCGCAGTTCCAGCACCACTTCGGTGGAGGCGCTGGGTGTGGTGTTTGCTGGGTTTGTGGGGTGTGTCATGTCCGGGCCTCCGCCTTATTCAGATCGATCCGCAAAAGTCGGCCCGCCCCTTTGGAGGCCACCCACAAAGCGCCGCCCCACTCGACCACGGCCGTGACGCCGTGGTGGCGCCCGTCTACCTGGCTGTGCAAAGACGAGAGGATCCGGCCATCTGCCGCAACCCGCAGCACCAGGCCATAAGAGCGCGGTGGCGCCCAAGGTTTGAGCATGCCCATTTGCTTGACGCCCGCGCCTTGCAAAGGTTCCAGAAAGCTGTGGCCAGACGACAGGGCCGGGGCGATCCAGTAACGCGGGTCAATCTCTTGCAGCATGCGCTTGCGGTAAGCGGGTTCGCGCAACACAAACTCCACCAGCTGCGAGCGGCAGACAAAGCAGCTCAGCCAAAAACCGCCGCCCGCCGCTGCGCTCATGCGCGAGGGGTAGCCGGGCAATTCGGCCACCAGCGCATCCTTGCCCTTGCCAGCACCCGAGGCTGGGGTGACGCGGTGCTTCCAGCTCTCGCTGTACAGGGCCTGCCCACCCAGCGACAGCACGCCAAAAGCATGGTGCAAGCCGCTGGCCAGACTCTGCACCGCACCTGTGGAGGGTTGCCAGCGCGCCACGCGGCCGCTGTGGCCCAACTCCATCAGGTCATGGCACCACTGGTCGGTGCTGCGCCGCTGTGAGCCGTCGCTGAGCAAGACCGCGCCGTCGGCCTCAAACGCCAGCGCATTGACACTGTGCAAAGGCTGGCCCTGCAGGCTCTGCAGCGCAGGCCCATCGCGCAGGCTGCCGTCGGCCTGTGTGTGCAGCAATTGCACCTGCGTGCCGCCCAGGGCCACGGCCAGGGTGCCGTTGGCTTGTGCGGCCAGAGCGGTGATGTTCACGTTGAACTCACGCACCAGCACGGGTTGACCTTCTTGCAGCCGCAGCAAACGCGCCCCGGCGCTGATCCACAGCCGCTGACCATCGCTGGCCAGGTCGTCAATGCCTGCGATCTCGGCCACCACGGTGGCGTCGTCGAGCTGGCGGTTGGGCTTGAGTGCCCCGTCCATGACCGGCACGGTGATGGCGGCACTGCCGCGTCCCAGCAGTCGGTCACTCCAATTGCGCAAACTTGTCAGCATCAGCGTGCTCCCCAGCGTTGGCCGTATTGAGAAAAATTCGGATCGGCGTTATCGAGCTTGTAGCGGCCAATGCGGTTGTTGGAGATGCCGCCCAGGTACAGGTGGCCTTGGTGTTCGCGCATCGAGGTGATCATGGGGTGGTTCTCGCCGCCCAAGTCCCACAGCGTTTCCAGGATCTCGCCTTTTTCAGAAAATTTGAGCACGCAGCCGGTGTTGATGTTGGGGAACAGCCACTCGTCAAACGGCACCCGCTTGGCCATGCGCTGGCGGAAGCCCGGCATGCGCAGCGCCAAGTCGTAGGCGGGGCCACGCATGCCCACCAGGGCCAGCCAGTAGTTGCCGTCTGAGGCCAGGTTGATGTTGTCGGGGTAGCCCGGCAGGTTGTCGACCACCATCTCGACCTGGTCCTTCTTGGGGCCATCGAACCAGAAGCGCTTGATGCAGCAGCCCCAGGTTTCGGCAAACAAGATCGACTGGCCGTCGCTGGCGATGCAAATGCCGTTGGGGAAACGCAGCCCGCGCAACACGGTTTGGGTGCTGTTGTCGCGCGGGTCATAGCAGACGATGCGGCCATTGCCACGCGCTTCCAGGCCATCGACCGCCCATTCGTGCATCTCGTAGCGCACGGTGGCTTCGCTGAAAAAGATGCGGCCGTCGTCGGCAATGTCCAGGTCGTCGGCCAGGCGCAGTCGGCTGTCGTCGTTGATCGAGCTCCAGCTGCGGTTGGTCTCGTCGGTCACACGCTGCACCTCGCGCTCGGGCGTGATGCGGTACAGGCCCATGCCGCCCACGCAAACCACCAGGTTGTCCTGCCGGTCAAAAGCCATGCCCAAAGGCTGGCCACCAATGTGCGCAAAGACCTCCATGCGCTGGTAGTCGGGGGCAAAAAAGCGGATCACATCGCCATGGCGCGAGCCTGCATACAGGTTGTTCTCGCGGTCCAGGATCACGTCTTCAGGCGCTTCGATGCGGCCCAGACCAATCGTTTCGACCGCACGCAGTTTGTTGTTCAAGGTCCAAGGGTCGGTACTGGGGCCTTCGCCTTCGGGCGTGCACACCGGCGCGGGTGCCAGGGCCTGGTAGGCCGGGCTCACATACACCTTGCTGATGATGCGGTGGCGGTTCTTGAGCCAGCGCACATCGATGACGGCCGCCGCAATCAGGATGCCCGCCAGCACCATGCGCGTCAGCCCCCCGGAGACCGACATGGAGGTCAGGCCGTTGGTGATGAGCAGCACCACCAAGGTGCCCACCAGGGCCTTGGTCACCGAGCCCCGGCCACCGCCCAGGCTGATGCCGCCGAGCACAGCCGCGGTGAGCACCAGCACCTCCATGCCCACGCCAATGTCGGCACCCGCCGTGGCCAGGCGCGACGCAAAAAAGCAGCCGCCCACCGCCGTCAGCATGCCGCTGGCCACATAGCTCAGGGCCACGGTGCGGCGCACGGCGATGCCGCTGTTGTAGGCCGAGCGGCGCGAGCCGCCAATGGCCATGATGTGCCAGCCCACGCGCAAGCGCGTGAGCATCACATGGCCGCCGATGGCGGCGAGCGCATAGGCCCAGGCCACGGTGGGCAGGCCCAAAAACGTGCCATTGCCCAGAAAGTCCCAGACCTCGGAATCGGGGATGCTGCCGGCAATGGCGGTCGAATACTGCAGGCTCAGGATTTCATAGAGCGAGCGAAAAATGATCAGCGTGATCAGCGTGGTCAAAAAAGCCCGCAGGCGCAAATAACCGATCAATACCCCATTGACCGCCCCCAACAAGGCGCCAAACACCAGGGTGCCCGGCACAGCCAGGGCCACCGGCCACTTGAGCACATGCATCAGCATCAGGGCGCAAAAATTGGTCAGCGCAAACATGGAGCCCACCGACAGGTCGATGCCGCCGACGATCATCACCAGCGCCATGCCCAGCACGATGAAGCCAATCTCTCCGGCTTGCCGCAAGGTGTCGGCCAGCATGGTGGCGCTGTAGAAGTTGGGCACCAGCTGGCCCGAGAAAAAGACCACCATCACCAGCAGCAACACCGGCACGGCGGTCTCCGTCCAGCGCTTGGACAGGATCTCGCCCACCCAGTGATCGGGCCAATATTTGTAGCGCAGTCGGGTCAGGGTTTCAGTCATGTGCAAACCAGGGTGTGTGGGGGTGTACAAAACAAGCACTCAAGGCGGCAAGGGGGGCGGGCCATGCCACCCACCTTGCCGTCATGAGGCATCGAAGGCCCGCTTACTTGGATGCGGCCAGCTTCCAGCAAGTGCCTTCAGCAGCGGCGTTTTGCTTGGTGATCGGGATCAGCGTGGTGTAGATGTTTTGCTTGGCTGCGCCGGGCTTGACGCCGCCTTGCACCAGCCACTTGATCATGGCCGCCATGTTGCTCGCTTGGGTGGGCACGTCGTAGCTGATGTCCAGGTCAAACGCCCCGGACTTGACCATGTCGCAAGCGCCTTTTTGTTCACCGCCACCCGATGTGGCCAGGTAGACCTTGCCGGTCAGGCCTGCTTCCTTGACCGCTGCTGCGGTGCCAATGTCCATGCCGTCCCAAAAGCCGATGATGCCGCACAGGTCCGGGTTTTGCTTGAGCACCGTCTGGGTCAAAGCCTTGGCTTTGGCGGCGTCCCAGTCAGCCGCCTGGTTGGACACGACCTTGATTTCGGGGTGCTTGGCCAGGATGTTTTCAACGCCCTTGAGGGTGTAAGCGCTGGTGGCGGCCGTCGGCGCGCCTTGCACGATGGCGATCTTGTTGCTCTTGCCCTTGCAAGCCTGCACCACGGCCTCGGCGTTGCGCTCGCCAATGTCCACCCAGTCAGCGCCCACAAAGGCGGTGGAAGGCTGGGCCGAGCGCATGTTGATCTGCACCACGTAAATGCCTTCGTCTTCGGCCTTCTTGATCAGCTTGGCGTAGGTTTGCACATCGGGGTTGTGGATCACGATGACGGCCGGTTTTTCGGCAATCAGCGCGGTGAAGGCTTGGGCGCCTGCGTTGGTGTTCCAGTTGGGGTCGCGCACGACCACTTTCATGCCCGCGGCTTCAAGTTCTTTTTTCAGGCCCGCGTGCCAACCAATGGCCAGGTCAAAGCCAAAAGCCACCGGAATGAAGCCCACGGTCTTGCCTGCAAGGGCTTTTTTGTAGCCGTCGCGAAACGGCTCATCCAGCCCTTTGCCTTGCGCCATGGCGGATGTGGCCGCGCAAAGGCCCAGCGTCAAAACGGCTGCTGCGGTGCTCAATTTTTGAAAAATCCTCATTGCCTGTCTCCTGGTGGTTAAAAGTGGTTGACGCCCCAACAAGCCGGGCGTCTGGCTGTGCTCAGATGTCCCCTTGCTGTGCGGTCTCTTCGTTGCGGGGGTTCAAAATCGAATCAATCAGGATGGCGGCCAGCAGCACCACCCCTTTGACAATGTTTTGCACGGAATAAGAGATGTCCATGATCGTCATGCCGTTGAGCATGGTGCCGATCAGCAGCGTGCCGATGATCACGTTGACCACCCCGCCACGACCGCCCGCCAAGCCAATGCCACCCAGCACCACCACCAGCACCACGTCGTAGACCATGGTCGAGTTGAAGATGCGCGTGGGCATGCTGTTGACCGATGCCGACATGACCAGACCGGCAAACAGGCCCACCAGCGCGGCCAGCACAAACTGCAACACCATGATGGGCCGTGTGGGCAGCCCGGTGGCGCGCGCGGTCAGCGGGTTGTCACCCATGGCGTAAATGAAAGTGCCAGCGCGCATGCGCCCCAGAAAAAGAGACAGCAGCGTGGCCGCCAAACCAAACATGATCACTGGCGTGGGAATGCCCAGCACCGCACCCCGACCCACCCAGACCAGCGCGTCCAGAGTCTCGGGCCACTGCACGACTTCGAGCTGAAAGATGAAAGCCTGGCCCAGCCCTGCCAAAAACAGACCCGAAGCCAGCGTGGTGAACAGCGAGGGCACTTCGGCATAGGCGATCAACCAGCCATTGAGCAGGCCAAAGGCCAACGACAGGCAAAGCGCCACGCCCACAGCCGGGCCGATGCCATAACCGTTTTGCACCAGTTGCAGCAAAAAGCCCGAAGGCACCGCCATGGCCGCGATCATCGAAATGTCGATGCCTCGCCCGATCACCACCACCGCCATGCCCAAGCCCAAAATGCCCAGAATGGCGACGTTTTGCAGCAAGGTCAGCAGGTTGTCCACCTGCGCAAAGCCCGGCAAAAAGGCCGCCAGGGCGATGAACATCACCACAAAGATGGCGAAGACGATGGTCTGCTGTGTGGCGCGTAACTTGATCATGAACATCTCACTCAGATAAGGGCTGCTTGCAGGGACTGCCGCAGTTCGCGTTTGACGATCTTGCCGTTGAGGTTGCGCGGCAGCGGCTCGGTGCCGATGGTCCAGGTCTCGGGCACGGCGTAGTCGGCCAGCAGCGGCGTGCAATACGCTTGCAAGGCGCTGACCTGCGTCTGGTCATGGAGTTCACGCACGCACACAAAGGCGTGCACGCGCTCGCCCAGCACCGCGCAGGGCACGCCCACCAGCGCGGCCTCCAGCACTTGGGGGTGTTCACACAAGACGTTTTCTACCGAGGCGCAATACACCTTGTAGCCACCCCGGATGATCACGTCTTTCTTGCGGTCCAGAACGCGCACAAAGCCTTCGGCATCCATGCTGCCGATGTCGCCCGAATGCCAGAAACCGCCGGTGAACTCGCTGGCTGTGGCCTGCGGGTTGTTCCAGTAACCGCTCACCACCATGGGCCCTGCGATCCAGATTTCGCCCACGCCGCCTCGCGGCAATTCGTTGCCCTGTTCGTCCACCACGCAAATCTCACCGCAGGGCACTGCTTGACCCACGCTGTCGCGGTGCGCAGCGGTCTGGCCGGGCGGCATGATGGTGGCGGGGGAGCAGGTTTCGGTGGCGCCATAGGCATTCATCAGCACCAGGCCAGGCAGCTTGACGGCCAGGCCATCGATGGTGGCGGTCGGCATGGACGCTCCGCCGTAAGCACCGATGCGCCAGTGGCTCAGGTCATGCTCTTGCAGGTCGGGCAAGAGCAGGCACAGGTTGTACATGGCCGGGACCATGATGGTGTGGGTGATTTTTTCAGCCCCCGCCAACCGGATGAAATCGGCCGCCTTGAACTGCGGCATCACCACCATGCAGCCGCCGCAGTGCAGCATGGCGTAGAGCTGGGCCACCAGACCAGTCACATGGCTCAGGGGCACGGCCACGGCGGTGCGGTCTTGCGCGCTCAGGTTCATCAATTGCGCGTAGTGCATCACCGAATGCACGATGTTCAGGTGGCTGATCATGGCACCCTTGGGGCGGCCCGTGGTGCCCGAGGTGTAGAGCAGCACGGCCAAGTCGTCTTCAGCGCCCTCGTGCGCCGTGCTCAGGGGCGGCGCCATCATGAGCGCGGCAAATGTTTCAAAGCCTTCACGCGCTGCCGTGCCGGTCACAATGCGGCACCTCAAATGCGGCAGTTGCTCGGGCGCGGGTTGCAGGTCGGCCAACTCGGCGCCGCAAATGAGCGCCTTGGCTTCGGAATTGTTCAGCGCAAACGCCAGCTCCACACCACGTGCCCTGGAACTCACGGGTACCAACACCGCACCCAGCCAGGCGCACGCCAGAGCGGCAATCACAAATTCGCTGCCATTGCCCAGGTGCAGGGCCACGCGGTCGCCCGCCACCACGCCGCGCTGGGCCAGACCGCCTGCGCATTTGCAGGCCGCGTGGTGCAGCTCATGCCAGCTCAGGCGCAAATCGCCACACACCATGGCCGCGCCTTGCGGAAACTGCCGCGCTGCGGTGCCCAGCATCTGCGCTAGCGTGGCGGGTCGCTCGGCATAGCAGCGCACGATGCGGTGGTCAAAATGGCTTTCGCGACGGATGGCGGTTTTCAAGGCATCTCCTGCCAGTTTGGCGGTTGCGTGGTTGTCGTGCGGCGCGCTCAGCACACCGCGCATGAGCATTTCGATGCAATGGGTGACCGCGTCTTGCAGGCTTTTTTCAGAATGCGCTTCGGGCCGGTACCAGCGCCCGATGCCGCCGATGGCCCCGACCACCGAAAACGCCCCAACCCCCGGGTCGCCCGCCATGATCCAGCCCTCGGACATGCCTTGCGCGATCAGGGCACGAAAGTCTGCATCCACCTGGGCCTTGAGGTTGCGCAGTTCGTGGCGCCGCACTTCGGGCAAGGGGTCTTCACCCACCCGGCTCACGCACAAGCCAAAGTCACCGGTGACCACGCTGGCGTACAGCTGCATGGCCAGGCGCAGACGTTCGCGCCCGCTGTGCCCTTGCGCTTGCAGCGCCTGCAAGCCGTTTCGGAACATGGCCAGTTCACGCTCCACACACTCAAACAGGATTTGCTCCTTGTTGTCGATGTAGTAGTACAGCGTGGGCTTGGTCACGCCCAGACTTTGCGCAATGTCGTCGAGCGAGGTGCCCTGAAAACCCTTGCGTGTGAACAGGCGCGCCGCCGCCAAGAGCACCGCTTCCTTCTTGGTCTGGTGCTGCTGCTCCCGCTCCTGCCGAGCTGCCCAGGGCGACGCGACCGTACCGGTAGCTCCTTTACCGGAGGTTTTGGCAGCAGTTTTTGTCGGCGTGGAAACCATCAAATCTCTTTTCAAAACAACAGTTACTGGCGAGTAACAGAACTGACTTAAGAATCAATTTAGAGCAAGACCCCCCATCTGGCGCTAGGGGATTCCCTGAGCTGCAGCGCAACAACTGTCGACTGCGCGACAAGGTGGCCGCTTGCTTGCGGGGCATGTCATGACCCCTGCGGGACAGGGAGTCACCCGTCTGACAGGTGCAAGAAGGCCTGAGCTTTCACACTGCAGGCAAGCGCCCGGCCTTGGCGGATTTCAAGGCACGCCAAGCGGCACACACCCCATGGAATGAACACATGAACTTTGACATCTCCCCCGACTTGCAGGCGCTGCGTGAGCGCACCCGCCAGTTCATCGCCGAGCAGGTGATTCCGCTCGAAGGTGACCCTCGGCACGGCGCGCATGGCCCTTCAGAAGATTTACGCCGCGAGCTGATCGAACGCGCCCGCGCTGCAGGCTTGCTCACACCGCACGCTTCGGTCGACATGGGCGGCCTGGGCCTGAGCCACATCGCCAAGGCGGTGGTGTTTGAAGAGGCTGGTTATTCCAACCTGGGGCCCACGGCGCTCAACATCCACGCGCCCGACGAGGGCAACATCCACCTGATGGAAGAGGTGGCCACCCACGCCCAAAAGGAACGCTGGTTGCGCCCGCAAGTGGCCGGGCAGACCCGTTCGTGCTTTGCCATGACCGAGCCCGATCCGGGCGCGGGGGCTGACCCGTCGATGTTGACCACGACCGCTGTGCGCGACGGCGACGATTACCTGATCAACGGCCGCAAGTGGTTCATCACCGGGGCCGAAGGGGCCGACTACGCCATCGTGATGGCGCGCATGGAAGACGGCACGGCCACCATGTTTCTGACCGACATGGACAAACCCGGCATCCGGCTGGAGCGCAGCATGGACGCGATGGACAACTGCTTTACCGGTGGCCACGGGGTGCTGTGCTTTGACAACTTGCGCGTGCCCGCCAGCGATGTGCTGGGCGAGGTGGGCCAGGGCTTTCGCTACGCACAGGTGCGGCTGGCCCCGGCACGCCTGACGCACTGCATGCGCTGGCTGGGCCAGGCGCGCCGGGCGCACGACATCGCAGTGGACTACGCCAGCCGCCGCAAGGCGTTTGGCAAACCGCTGGCCGAACACGAAGGCGTGGGCTTCATGCTGGCCGACAACGACATCGATCTGCACACCGCCCGCCTGCACATCTGGCACACCGCCTGGCTGCTCGACCAAGGCCAAAAAGGCGGCTTTGAATCAAGCCGCGCCAAA
>JACCDG010317670.1_pt1 | contig 11740 bp, 10 predicted proteins | sample 7442471 | NCBI WGS metagenome assembly JACCDG01 (sample SAMN15323444, study PRJNA562643) | freshwater metagenome | isolation source: river surface water | place: USA:Blue River Watershed | collected 2017-08-17
CAATGGTTCGCAATGTGCGATGAGTTTTTGAGCAGCACTGTGCTTTGCTATGAATTGCTGAAAGGGCATAGGTTCTGATAAAACAGGTAACCAGTTTTGTTGACTTTGAATCATGGCAGATTGAATAATTTGTTGCATTCTTTCTGTTTTGAATCGTTCGTGAATTGTTCTTTCACAAACTAAAGGCGTAATACTTGTCACACCAATCTCTGTTGCTTTTTCAATTAGCCATTCTAAACGTACGGCATTTTTTAACAAAGAAATGCCCAGTTGTAATTTTTGTTTCGGAGGGTCTGTTTGGGTTGATGTTGTAATGCTAACAACTGCATTCTTTTTTTGCGCCACCTGAATGGTTGCATGAAATAAACCGCCTTTCCCATTGGTGATATCAATTTGTTCTCCTATATCCATCCTCAATACTTGCACACAATGTTTACTAGAGGCTTCACTCAGCGTAAACTGCTTCGTCCCAGTTGCAATCAATGGTTCGTAAAAGTAGGGCACAGACATAGATTCAGTTTAGAATGGTTGATCATCATTTGAGTCATCATCAAATTCTCCGCCATTCATTTTACTTCCTTGTATAAAAAATCTTCCGCCATCTTGCGCATCTGATCCGCCAAAATTGGAGGAGAGCGGTTTGTAATTATTACTTAGTCCAGGTATACCAGTTGCGCCATCCCATTCTTCAAATTTCTGCACGTCTAATCTTGCTCTTAATTTGATTAAATCTAGTGATCCATTTCTATGCTTTGCAATCCTGATATGCGTTTCGCCCATGGTGCTTTCGCCCATCTCGTTGCTCATTACTTCATAATATTCTGGTCTGTAAATAAACATCACCATATCAGCATCTTGTTCAATCGCACCTGATTCACGTAAATCACTCAATTGAGGCATCTTACTTTCTTTTCTGGTTTCCACTGCACGACTCAACTGTGATAAGGCAATAATTGGGACATTCAATTCCTTCGCTAAGGCTTTTAAACTTCGAGAGATATTGCTAATTTCTTGTTCTCTATTTGAATTTCTGTCACCAGTTCCGCTCATTAATTGTAGGTAGTCAATGATGATGATTTTAACATCATGTTTATTCACCAATCTTCTTGCTTTTGCTCTGAACTCAAAAATATTTAAGGCAGCAGTATCGTCAATATAAATGGGTGCAGACTCTAATCGGTTGATGCCCTTAGTATGCAATTGTTGGTATTCGTAATCTTCTAATTTACCTCTGGAAATTTTTTCCATTTTAATTTCACTCTCTGCACTCAAAATACGTTGTACCAATTGAGAAGCGCTCATCTCCAAACTAAAAAAGCCAACACCCTGTGGCTTTGTAGGATGCAATGCAGCATTACGCGCCAAGTTCAATGCGAATGCGGTTTTACCCACAGAAGGACGGGCTGCTAAAATGATTAAATCTGTAGGCTGCCATCCGAAAGTGATTCGATCCAATGATGCGAAACCACTAGGCACACCAGATATTTCATCTTTTTTAGTTCTTAATTCATCAATACGCGTAATGGATTCTGCTAAAGCATTTCCAATGTCTACAAAGTTTTTCTTTAAATAGTTATTGGTGATATTGAACATTTTTGTTTCGCTCTCGTCTAATAAGTCAAAAACATCGGTACTGTCTTCGTAAGAGTTACTAATAATTTCACCACTAATTCTGATGAGTTCTCTTTGAATAAATTTTTGTAAAACAATCTTAGAGTGAGCTTCTATATTTGCTGTAGAAACAACTACATTGGTTAATTTAGAAATATAATAAGCGCCGCCAACCTGATCTAGGTATTCGCGCATTTTTAATTCTTCTACCACCGTTAACATATCGATAGGCATGTTCTTTTGTTGTAAACTTTGCATCGACTGAAAAATCATTTGATGTGCTTCAACATAAAAACATTCTGGCTTTAAAATTTCTGTCACCGTATCAAATGCACTTTTCTCTAAAAGAATACCACCCAAAATCGCTTCCTCAAGCTCTCTTGCTTGCGGTGGAATTTTCCCATACATCATAGCACTCACATCTACAGAACTTGTTTTTTTCCTTGTTGTTGATCTTGTATTGAGGTTAGGTAGGGCCATAATAAAACTTGCTTTTCTTACTGCGAAAATCCTTTCAAAATTCGGCATCTCGAAATTTAATTATCCAATAGGCATATTCACAGGCTGTTCTAAGGGGATTTGCACATTAAAATTACAGTTATTAACGGGTTATTCATAGGTTATACACGGGTTATTTAAACATAAAATAGTATTTTTGAAACATACCTTAAAGTAGCATCATGACCATTAGTTATCGCTGGCTGTGTGAATATTTACCAGCTCCCATTCCAAAAGAAGAATTATCTACCATATTGACATCGATAGGCTTAGAAGTGGAGTCCTTAGAAATGTATGAAAACTTTAAAGGAGGACTTCAAGGCTTAGTAGTTGGGGAAGTGCTTGAATTGATACAACATCCTAATGCGGATAAATTAAAACTGACCAAAGTCAATGTAGGTGGAGATCGACCATTGAATATTGTTTGTGGGGCATCAAATGTGGCAGCTGGTCAAAAAGTAGTGGTAGCGCAAATTGGTACGACTATTTATCCAAAAGCGGGTGCGCCAATTACGATGAAATTGGCTAAGATAAGAGGAGAAGAAAGTGAAGGGATGATTTGTGCAGAAGATGAAATTGGTTTAAGTGAAGATCATGCTGGTATTATGGTGTTAGATGCAGCGATAAAAGTAGGCACACCTTTGGCCGAATTGTATGATTATTATCAAGATTGGATCTATGAAATAGGCTTGACGCCAAACAGGATGGATGCCATGAGTCATTATGGTGTTGCTAAAGATGTTTGCGCTTATTTAACTTACCATACAACAAAGTCAGATCCTATTAGTCCATTTAAGCAAGTGCCAACCATCGATCCATCCATTGCGCCTTTTGAGGTGGTGATTGAAAATCCTGAAGCATGTGCGAGGTATAGCGGAATTTTAATTGATGGCGTAAAAGTGGGGCCGTCTCCAATATGGTTAAAAAATAAATTACAAGCCATTGGCGCAAGATCTATCAACAATATTGTAGACATTACCAATTTCATTTTACATGAAACTGGTCAGCCATTGCATGCTTTTGATGCAGCAAAAATTCATGGCAAAAAAGTGGTAGTGAAAAAATGTGCTCCAAATAGTTTGTTCACTACATTGGATGAAAAAGAACGAAAATTATCGGCAGAGGATTTAATGATTTGCGATATCGAAAAGCCAATGTGTATCGCTGGGGTTTTTGGTGGTTTGCATAGTGGCGTGAGTGCAACGACCAATCGTATTTTTTTAGAAAGTGCTTGGTTTGAAAATGTACATATTCGTAAAACATCGGTGTACCATGGTTTGAGAACAGATGCTGCAACACGTTTCGAAAAAGGTGTAGACATTGCGAATACGGTTAAGGTACTTGAAAAAGCAGCAGCTATGATTCAAGAAATTGCTGGTGGTAAATGTAGTCAAGTGGTAGATGTATATCCGAATCCAGCTGAGAAAGTGAAAGTGGCTATGACTTTTGCATACTTAAAAAAATTAAGTGGAAAGCAATATGCATCTGACAAAGCAGTGGCTATTTTAACAAGTTTAGGATTTGAAATTTTGAATCAAGATGCAGATAGTATTCAAGTGGCAGTACCTTATAATAAGCCAGACATCAGCATTGCAGCCGATTTGGTAGAGGAAATAGTACGTATTGATGGATTAGATAATATTGAAATTCCAACTGCTATTACCATTAGTCCTTCAGTAGATTTACTTGAAACAAAAGAGCAGTTTAAAAATAAAATTGCCAACTATTTAGTAGGGCGTGGTTATACAGAAATTTTAACCAACTCCATTACCAATAGTAAATACTATTCTGGTGATCAATTAGAGACAACCGTAAAAATGTTGAATAGTTTAAGTGCCGATTTAGATGTGATGCGTCCAACCATGTTAGAAACAGGTTTAGAAACAATTGCATACAATAACAACAGAAAAAATGAGTCCATCTCCTTCTTTGAAATGGGCAAAATATATACAAAAACAGCAGCAGGAAAGTATCAAGAGGATGAAACCTTAGCTATTTATCTTTCGGGCAAGCAAGTGCAAGATAGTTGGAGGGCAAAAGCTGCAGAACAGGATTTCTTTGTATTGAAAGGAACTGCTTTGGCGCTTTGTGAATTATTAGGATTGAAAAAAGTCAATTACAATCCAATTGGGCATGGAAAATACGAGGTCATGACAGGAAAGACTGTACTTGGAACTATTGAATTAGTGGGTACTAAAAAATTAGCACAATTCGATATCAAACAAACAGTAGGATTTTTAAATTTTGATCTTAGTACTTTATTCAATGCATACTTGTCTGGGTCTGTAAAATACCAAGAGATCTCTAAATACCCATCTGTTGAAAGAGATTTAGCTTTGGTGATTGATGAAACTATTGCTTATTCGGCAATTGAACAAGCAATTAAAACAGTGCAGTTAGATGCCTTGAAAGAAACCCGTGTATTTGATATTTTTGTGAGTGATAAATTGGGCTTGAATAAAAAATCGGTTGCTATTAATTTTGTTTTCAATGCGGGATCGGCCACATTAACAGATACAGAGATCGACGGTATGATGAAAAAATTAATTGCCGCTTTTGAAAAAAATATTCAAGCAGAAATAAGAAAATAAGTACTTTCAAGTCATAAACAAAGTTCCATGTCTGAGCTACAGACCGCTTTATCGAGCCTCCAAGAAAAACTGCAAGTATTGCTAAAGCGACAGCTTGCCTTGGAGAAAGAAAACCAACAACTAAAGGGGACTTTGGCGGAGCAACAACATGTGATCATTCAGCTTCAAAATGAACTTAAAAATGAACAGGCTGCCTTGATTACAGCGCAGATGCGACCTGCACAACAAATGGACCCTGCAGAAAAAGCAGCTTTGAATAAGAAAATCGATGATTTTATCAAAGAAATTGACCACTGTATTCAAAACCTGAATCCTTAAACATGTCCGATCAACTAAACGATACCCCAGAAAATTTAATCCCAGTCAACATATTGATTGCGGACAGGAATTATAGGGTTAAAATTAGCCCTAAGGACGAGGAGGCTGTGCGTAAAACGGCAGCCCTAATCAACCAAAAACTGGTGGAGTATAAGAGCCTTTATGCAGGTAGTGATTCCCAGGATTATATTTCGATGGTCCTTTTATGGTTCACCACAGAACAGCAGCAAAATAGCCAAAAGCTCTATGAAATAGAGGCGATACAGGCCCAAATTGATAGCATGTCCGCCTCCATTGATAAAGTGCTCGTAAATACCAACTTATAACACATTATTGGGTCCATTCGGGCCAATCTTTACATTAATTGTTTATCTTCGTTGCCTAACCTTAGAGAAGAAGTAGGGTGATTTTATTTAACACAACAAGATTAAACAATGGACCAAACAATATTATTATTGATCATTGGAGGAGCCTCTGGAATTGGAGGGTTACTCATAGGGCGATTTGCTTTCGCCAAGAACACCAAAAAGCAGGTGGAAGACGCAGAAAATCAAGCAGCTAGTATTTTAAAAGAGGCAGAATTAAGGGCCGAGACCATTAAGAAAGAAAAGCAATTAGAAGCAAAAGAACGTTTTGTTCAATTGAAGGCAGATCACGATCGTGAATTGTTGGAGAAAAATAAGAAAATTGGAGAAGCTGAAAATAGAATTAAACAACACGAATTAAGCATTAATCAAAAAGCGGTCATTTTAGAAAAACAAATCAATGACAACGAAGCGATTAAAGAAAAATTAAATCGTGAAATTGATTTAGTGAATATCAAGCGTGGCGAATTAGAGAAACACCAAGAAGAACATATTCGTCGTCTCGAAAAAATTGCAAACCTTACAGCAGAAGATGCTAAACAACAATTGATTGAAAGTTTAAAGAACGAAGCCCAAACGCAGGCATTGTCTTTACAGCAAGATATTATTGAAGAAGCTAAACAAAAAGCGAATAAGGAAGCAAGAAAAATTATCATTCAATCTATTCAAAGAACGGCTGCAGAAGTAGCGATTGAAAATACGGTCACTGTATTCAATTTGGAATCTGATGAAATGAAAGGACAAATCATTGGTAGAGAAGGTCGTAATATTCGTGCCATTGAAGCTGCAACAGGTGTTGACTTAATTGTAGACGATACACCTGAAGCTATTTTGTTATCTTCATTTGATCCATTAAGAAGAGAGATTGCACGTTTAAGTTTACAAAGATTGGTGGCTGATGGTCGTATTCACCCAGCACGTATCGAAGAAGTAGTGGATAAAACACGTCGCCAATTGGAAGAACAAATTGCTGAAATTGGAGAACGTACTGTGATTGAATTAGGTATCCATGGTTTACATAAAGAGTTGATTCGTATCATCGGAAAAATGCGTTTCCGTTCTTCTTATGGACAGAATTTGTTGATGCACTCTCGTGAGACTGCAAATTTATGTGGTATCATGGCAGCTGAATTAGGATTGAATCCTAAATTGGCAAAACGTGCAGGTTTATTACACGATATAGGTAAAGTACCTGATGAAGAGACTGAATTAAGCCACGCATTATTAGGGGCTAAATTAGCAGAGAAATATGGTGAAAATCCAGCGGTGGTAAATGCCATTGGTGCCCACCACGATGAAATGGAAATGCAATATGTGATTTCACCAATCATTCAAGCTTGTGACGCGATCAGTGGTGCAAGACCGGGTGCTAGACGTGAAATCATGCAACAATATATCCAACGTATCAAGGATTTGGAAAACTTAGCACTTGGTTATCAAGGCGTTGAGAAGGCATATGCCATCCAAGCTGGACGTGAATTAAGGGTGATTGTAGAAGCAGAGAAGGTTACAGACCAATCATCAGATCAATTGAGCTTTGAAATCGCCCAAAAAATCCAGACCGAAATGACCTATCCTGGTCAAATCAAAGTAACGGTCATTCGTGAAAAGAGAGCTGTAAACATTGCCAGATAGGCGCATAATAAGGAAAACGGGCCCTAAAAGGCAGGGATTTTAATATTTGGGTCAAATAATTTGGAGAATCGCATGGGTAACCCTACCTTTGCCCTCCGCAAAAAAATGAATTATGAGCGTAGCAGTAAACTTCGTACACGAGCAATTAACAGCAAAGAAATCTTATCCAGCATTTAAGGCTGGTGATAATATTACCGTAAACTACAAGATCGTAGAGGGTGGTAAAGAGCGTATCCAAAGTTTCCGTGGGGATGTAATTAAGACCCAAGGAACTGGAGCAACAGCTACTTTTACCGTACGTAAGATCTCTGATGGAGTGGGTGTGGAGCGTTTATTCCCTTTCTTATCTCCAAATATTGATGGTATCGTTTTAAACAAGTCTGGTAAGGTACGTCGTGCTAAATTGTACTATTTACGTGATAGAAGCGGTAAAAGTGCTCGTATTAAAGAAAAAAGATTCTAAGCCTAATCGCTTAAATTATATAAAGGTCCTCTATTCGAGGACCTTTTTTGTGCTATTTGCATTACCTTTATCATTCTAAACGATACATTATGGGCAACTTAGGATTTCAAGAATTATTAATTATTGGTATAGTTATTTTAGTCATGTTTGGTGGAAGAAAAATCCCTGAATTCATGCGTGGATTAGGTAAAGGTATCCGCGAATTCAATGACGCTAAAAATAACGTGAAAAAAGAAATCGAAGAAGGCATTAAAGAAAAAGACGATAAAGCTTCTTAATCAACGATCTGTTTTTCACTTTCACACCTATTTCTACATGGTCCATTAATGACCATTGCAACATCTTGTGCGCAAACATAGCCTCTTTACTATGAGACCAATATTATTTATTTATTGTGTACTTTTTTGTGTTGGTAGCATTGCTGCACAAGATAGTTTGAGTTTGAATAGAATTGGCTTTAGCAGTTTATTCACGGTGCAGCAAGTCCCAAATAAAGACAAGTCTTTTGTCATCGAGATGCATCCCAAGGCAATTAGTTTTGTACAATCCTATATCGAAAAAGAAGGTGCAGCTTTGAGAAAGATGAAAACCTGGGCAAAACCCTATTTCAATTTATACGATGAGATTTTAATTGCTAATGGGATACCAGTTGAGTTAAAATATTTAAGTGTTATTGAAAGTCATTTAAGTTCACAAGCAATTTCATGGGCAGGTGCTGCAGGTCCTTGGCAAATTATGCCTGCGGAAGCAACCCGATTGGGGTTGAAGTTATTGCCCAACGACGAACGAATGGATTATCAAAAAAGCACGCAAGCTGCAGCGATCATCTTAAAAGAATTATACCAACAATTTGGGGATTGGCTATTAGTGGTGGCCGCCTATAACGGAGGTGCAGGCAGACTCAATAAAGCGATTGAAAAAAAGAAAACAAAAGATTTTTGGGCATTACAATATGAGTTACCATTAGAGACCAGGAACCATGTAAAAAAATTCATCGCCACGCATGCGATATTTGAAGGGGTACCAATTGCAGAACTAGAGAAAAATCAAAATACAGCCGAAACAACCATGCGCACTGAACCAGCAGGCATGGAAAAAATGATAATTACAGGGAGGTTCAATGCAAAAACTATCGCTATTTGGTTAAAGATGCCTTTAGCATACCTTAACAAATTGAATCCAAATATGGATCAGCAATTGTCTACAGGGAAAGCTTATACACTTGTTCTGCCTACCAAAGAGGCTAAAATATTTGAGGCCCATAAAAATCAAATTTTACAGGCCTCAATACAATCTTTATATCTGGATATCGATTAATGGAGTATGAAATCATCATCTACAAACAATGATTTAAAAGTCATCATCGAAATCATCTTTGTCATCAAATAAATCATCCTCTTCTAAGCTTAAGTCCTCTTCTAACCCAAAATCATCGTCATCGCCTTTTTTTGCTTTACCAGCTTTCTTGGTTGTTTTAGGTAAATCAAATTCTGCAAAGTCAGGATCCCAATTGTCGTCATCTTCCTCTGTCTTTCCCCAATCATCTGTTTCTTCTTCCTCATCAAAATCATCGTCCTCGTCATCGTCGTTTTTTCTTGAAGATGTCTTGCTTGATTTTTTAGCTTTGACTACGCCATTTTTTGGTGTCGCTGTCTTTTTCTCTTTTGTAGATTTTACTGCCATAACTCAATCAAAATATTTGTGTAAATTTCAAATGAAAATTTTATTTATCAAAAATAATGCGACTTTTTTTATTCCTTTTTTTTGACTATAAATGTACAATTTGATCTCTACCCGGACCATTGGATACATACTTCACAGGTACGCCTAAATATTTATTAATAAATTCGATATATGTTTTCATAGTTGCTGGCAATTCAGCATCTTTTTTCATTTTGGTGGTATCTACTTCCCAGCCTGCCATTTTTTTCCAAATAGGGGTTACAGGAGTGCCAACTAATTGAAAAGGTACATAATCTATCTGCTTGCCTTCCATTTCATATGCAATACCTAATTCTAGTTCTTTGAATGAATCTAAGATATCCGCTTTGGTCATAATAATCTGCGTTACACCATTGATCATACAGGTATATTTCAAAGCAACTAGGTCAATCCATCCACATCTTCTTGGACGTCCTGTTGTGGCACCAAATTCACTACCAATCTTCCTTAGCTCTTCTCCTTTTTCGTCATGCAATTCGGTAGGGAAGGGGCCACTACCTACTCTAGTACAATATGCTTTTGAAATCCCAAATACTTCTCCAATTTGTTTTGGAGAAACACCAAGGCCAGTACAAACACCTGCAGAAATTGTATTGCTTGAAGTCACAAAAGGGAAGGTCCCGAAATCAATATCTAACATAGAACCTTGTGCGCCCTCTGCTAATACTTTTTTACCTTTTGAAATTTGATCGTTGATGAAGTATTCACAATTGATAATATTCATTGTCTTTAAAAACTCAATCGCTTCAAAGAATTCAGTTTCCATTTCAGAAATATCTTCATTGAAATTATAGCTATCCAAAATCTTTTGATGCTTCATTCTTAAAGCAATGTACTTGCTAACAAATTTTTTATCTAGTAAGTCACCTACTCTTAAAGCGTTTCTGCCAGTCTTATCCATATAAGCTGGGCCAATTCCCTTTAATGTAGAACCAATTTTAGCTTCTCCTTTAGACAATTCAGATGCTTTGTCTAAAGCTCTATGACTAGGGATTATGATATTAGTTCGCTCTGATATAAATAGATTTTTTTTCACATCAATGCCCATCGTTGCAACGGCATCGCACTCTTTTTTCAAAGTCACTGGATCTAATACAACGCCATTACCAATGATATTGATTTTGTCTTGATGAAAAATGCCAGACGGGATTTGGTGTAAGACCATTTTAGTGCCATTTACATATAAAGTGTGCCCTGCATTTGGCCCACCCTGAAAACGCGCAATGACATCATAGTTGGGTGCAAAATAATCCACGATCTTTCCTTTACCTTCATCACCCCATTGAAGTCCCAAAATAACGTCTACCATAAATTTGAATTTGAGAAGCAAAAATAAGTCTAGAAATGGGGATTACCTATTTAAGGATAAAATAAAAAGAAATGTTTTCACACATATTTTTCCCAGCATGTTGATTACTTGACTTTAGATCAAATCTGCATCAAAACGGGTCACTTTTTGAATGCCATTGAGGGTTTGGATCCGACTTACCAATTCCTCTAATTCATCTTTATCATGCACAAAGACCTTAATGGTGCCTTCAAACATCCCATCCTTGGATTCAATGGTCAATGCAGCAATATTGATCTTGAGATCTCCACTAATAATGGTCGTGATTTTATTGACCACGCCTACGTCGTCTAAGCCAATAATACTTAGGCCTGTAAGGAAGGAGATTTCTTTATTTTTAGCCCATTTAGTTTTGACAACACGATGACCATAATTGGCTAATAACTGTGTCGCATTCGGGCAGCTTGTTCTATGAATAATTAATCCTTTGCCAGTACTTACAAATCCAAATACATCGTCACCTGGAATAGGGTTGCAGCATTTTGCAAGGTTGTATTGAATCTTATCACTTGATTCGCCAAAAATGATTAATTCTGAATCTCCTTTTTTTGGAAGGGGCTTGTAAATATGAGGTTCTGCATTTGGGTCTGGTGGAGCTATGATAGGCTTTGGGGCCTCTATCTTGTCACCAATGACTTGGAAGCTTTTAAGCTCTTTAAGGTCAATCGATTTGGTTGCGATTTTATACAATAAATCCAAATGACTTTGTAATTTGTAAAAGTGCATGAGTTGATCCAAGTTGTGCGTATTATACACTGCACCAATTCCTTCGAGCTTTCTTTGAGCGGTATATTTACCTTCTTCAGAAATGATTTTCTTTTCCTCTCTTAAGGCATCTTTGATACTGTTTTTTGCCTTTGCGGTCACCACATTATTTAACCAATCTTCGGTTGGTTTTTGTTTATTACTAGTGATGATTTCTATTTGATCACCACTTCTTAATTTATGGCTAATGGGCACCAATTTATGGTTGACTTTTGCACTAATACATTTTGATCCAATTGCGGTATGGATATAAAATGCAAAGTCAAGTGCCGAGCTATTGACCGGCAACATTTTCACCTCTCCCTTTGGTGTGTAGACATAAATCTCTTCTGCTAAAAAAGAAGTTTTAAAATCTTGTAAAAAATCAATGCTTTCTTCCTGTTGATTGCTCAAAGCTCCTCTGATCTGTATGAACCATTTATCA
>JACCDG011773214.1_pt1 | contig 11737 bp, 8 predicted proteins | sample 7442471 | NCBI WGS metagenome assembly JACCDG01 (sample SAMN15323444, study PRJNA562643) | freshwater metagenome | isolation source: river surface water | place: USA:Blue River Watershed | collected 2017-08-17
AACAACAAATCTTGATGTTAAAGACACAGGAATTGAATTACCAGAAAATTTAAGTAATTATAATGGAACTTTATTGGATGGAGAACTTATTTTCATTTCTGCAAAAAATAGACACATATATTTAGCATTTGATTGCTTATTTCATAAATCTATTGACATTAGACCAACTATCAGACTTATGGAACGTATATCATATGCAGATGATGTAATTGAAAATTGTTTCATATTTGGAAAACAAAAAGGATTTAAGATTGGAAGTAATAAATTTGCCCTTGATAATTTTAATTTAGATAAAAAATTATATTTTCACCACAAAGAATTAGTTGAATTAATGGCAGCACTAAATCATGACATTGAAATTGAAAAACAATATCCATTAATTAGAAGAAAATATTTTATTGAAGCTACTGGTGCAAAAGATTGGGAAATATTTAGTTATTCCACAATGCTTTGGAATTCATTTTTGTCAAGCTCTGAAATTCATTGTCCATATTTTTTAGATGGTTTGATTTATCAACCACTAGAACAATCTTATGCAACATCAAAGAAAGATAACAAATTAGTTGATTATAAATGGAAACCACCTGAAAAAAATTCAATAGATTTTTATGTTGAGTTTGAAAAAGATCAAAACGGTAAAATTAAAACAGTTTATGATAATTCAAGAGATGATGCAACAAAGGAAGATGCTGAATTTATTAGAAACAAACCATATAGAATTTGTAAATTATATGTTGGACAACAAAATAAAGGAACTGAGGTACCAATTTTATTTAAAGAAGATCAAGAACTATATTTAGCATACATGTATTTGATTGATGGAGAAGTGCGTGATGTTGAAGGTAATATCATATCAGATAAAACTGTAATTGAAGCATATTACAACAATGATCCTGAAGTTATGGATAAGTTCAGATGGGTATGTATCCGAACAAGATATGATAAAACAGAATCTGTTATAAGATATGGTAGAAAATATGGGAACTATAGTACTGTGGCTGATAAAGTATGGAGATCTATCACTAATCCAGTTTTAATGTCAGATTTTGAAGATTTATCAAAAGGCAATGATCCCAATAAAAATATTTACGCATATGACAAAAAAATGGAAAGCCTTAGAAAAAGAATTAGTCACGAGTTGATTATTTCAACAACAAAAGAAAGCGCATATTTTCAACAAAGAACTAATTTAGCTAAGCCAATGAGACAATTTATTAACTGGGTTAAGGATGAAATGATTTGGACATTTTGCCATCCAATGTATCAAGATAATAGACAACTATCAGTATTAGATTTTGGTTGTGGTAAAGGTCAAGATATTATGAAATGGTTTTTTGCAAGAGCACTATTTTATGTTGGTTTAGATATTGACAGAGAAGGTTTGGTCAGTCCTGTTGATGGTGCTTGGAGTAGATATAATCAACTAAAAAAGAGACCAAATTTTCCAAAAATGTATTTTTTGCAAGCGGATTGTGCTTCCGAACTTGATGTTGAATCACAAAAAAGTGCATTAAATATGTCATATTTAGAAAATGAAGATATGTATAAAAAATTTTTCTCTAAAGATCAGGGAAAACGCACAATGTTTGATAGAATCAATTGTCAATTAGCAATCCACTATATGTTAAAAAATGAAGATACATGGAATAACTTTAAGAAGAACATTAATGGTTATCTTCGCAATGGTGGATATTTTTTGGCGCTGACATTTGATGGTAGAAAAGTGATGGACTTACTTGGAGATAATGAAAAATATACCCAATACTACACTGATGAAAATGGAAAATCAAAAATACTATTTGAAATAGTTAGAAAATACGAAAGACCAACTACATCAAATTATGTTATAGGAGTCGGCAATCCTATTGATGTATACATTGCATGGTTTTCATTAGAAGGAAGATATTTGACTGAATGGCTTGTTGATAGTCAATTTATTGTTAATGATTTAGCAAAAGATTGTAATTTGGAATTAGTAAGTACTGACAGCTGTGAAAATCAATTAATAATTCATCATGATTTCTTAGCTCATTATTCTAAATTTGAAGATATTGAAAAAACCCGTAATATGTTGAATAATGTTGCTCAATTTTATACTGAAGACAATGTCAACGTTAATTGTAGACCATGGATGAACTTATTTAGATATTACGTATTTAGAAAAAATGGAAAATTGGAAAAACAAAAAGGTGGCTCATTTGAAAGTGAAGATATTGACCCAATATTAAATTTTTCAGATAGTACGAAATACGCAGTTCCTGAAATGACAAATTACAACACTGAATTTTCTTGTACAAACTCTTTACATCACATTATGAGAAGTCACAAAATTATACCTAAGTACATTACCCCACAAAAATTTTATAGTGATTTGGGTGTTGGATCAATTAAAGATTCTGTTGTGGAAAATAACATTGAAAAACTTGCACACGATATGGTTATTTCTGAAATAGTAGAAGATGGAAAGGAAAATGTTGTTGTAAATGGAGTAAATATATTTATTGTTGAAAGAGATTGTAATGATATGTATGATGTTGAACTTGTAAAAAAAGGAAAAAAAATAAAAGATTCTGATTTATCAGTAATTTTAATGAGAGAAGGTCTTTGGTATGTCCCTCTTTATTATATTGATAAAGAAAATGATAAAAAAATTGGTTTGTTTGAGACATCACATCCTGTTATTCAGAAATTATTGGAAGAAGTCTAATAATATTTTGAATCATATTTTAAATGATATTTAAAAATTGAATAATTTAATTTATTGGTATAACTTTCTAGTTATGAATATTCATAATTAGAAAATTGAGCTTTTAAAAATAATTTATAAATATGTTAAAACATGTTGGAAAAATCAATTGTGGTTTTAATAATATTTTTAGAATTACAAAATTTCATACAAAAAAACACTTTAATTGCATTGGTGCATATGAACCAATAGCACCATACATTTTTACGTCTACCAGATTTATGCCAAATTTAAGGAATGGAAAAAAATCTACAAAAACACAGAGAGTAATTGATATTGATAACAGGTGTCGAGTATTATATCTCTCACTATCAAATTCATACAAAAAATATGTTAGTTATAATGATATCATAAAATTAGCAACAGTAGACAATAATTTGGAAGCAAAAGAGTATTGCAGTTTGTTAGATGAAATTGATGTGTTAGAATATGAATTTGATAGTGAAGGATATGAGCATTCTGAAAAATTAACTGACTATCAAAAAGTATTTAGAAATTTGTACTGTAATTTTCCAATTGAAAAACTTAGCATAAAAAATGATGATTTTAATTTGGTTAAATTCGCAAAAAATTCTAAAAATCATAAATAATATTTATATGCCAAATAAATTAAGAACATGAGACTTTATTATTTTTTTATCAAAGAGTACATGATTGACATTGTATTTTGTTAACATTTGTAATTCATCATGATTAAATTCTTTTGTATGAATTATTAAAGATATAGATTTTGATATTTGATTTTGAAAAATTTGTAATGTATGTTCGCCAAAAAATTTATATGATGATTTTTTTATGTTTGCTATTTTTTGTTGGTTAATTGTGTTTTCATTGTGATAACAAACACACAAAACAATAGAATTATGTTTTAATAATACATTTATAATATTTTCCTGTCCTGGAAATTCTATTGAAATAAAAACATTATCATACACAGTAATTCCAGTATTTTCAAATATGTTATAAAATGTATCATAAATAAAATTATTTTGATCTGAATTAGTTATATTGTCAGCTAGATTATTGATTGTATTATTTAAATTTTCTGTTGTGTCAACTACAATGTCACTAAATCTAAAACTTGGTGCAATGTATTTTAATATTTTAATGTGAAAGTCATTCTTTGATACTAATCTAGATATTTTTAGTGAATTTGTTTTTTTGGCCATTATTAGTCCTAAGTCACAATTTTTATCTGACAAAAATATGTTATCTTTCTTTGTTAATATTTTCACATATTTTTTTAAAATTTTTCTAATGTCATTACATAAGTTTGTGATTACTACATCTTTTATTATAGTCCCACATTCATCTTTAATCCAAACTGATTTGTTATAAGTTGGTCCCTCATATTTTACAATAAAATGAAGTCTTTGAATATCAGTTTCCCAAAATGAATTTGAGTTTGGATCTGTTTTATGCCTGCAGTGCTTAATAATTTCCCCAATAAAATCTCTCAAAGTTTTATTAGTATGGTGACTAATTATTATTTCAGCATATTGGATAATTACTTCATCATTGTAAATTTCTTTTTTATTATCTTTTTTATTGGTACCTTTATTATCGATATCACTATCACTGTTATCAGTATCTTCACTATCACCAATCTCATACTCAAAATCATAATTGTCTGATTCATAGTCAAAATCTGAATTTTTATTATATTCAAGCTTTTTCAAATCTGTTCCAAAATATTCAATTGACTGGGCAATTTCTTTGTGTCCTAATTTTTTTAATGGTGGTGCAGTTTTCATATGTTCATTTGCATATTTTAACATATTCATTGATTTTTTTGTTGTTTTTGCATTAATTACATTGGCTTCTGTAGCATTTACTATTGCCTTTGCAGTGGTTTCCTTAGTTTTTGTAATCACTTCACTATTCTTAGTAATTGCCGAAATTACATCATTGTTTGATTTTGTTATACTAGACATCAATTCTGTATTTGCTATCAATATTTTATAAAATTTATCATCCTTATCATTTTCTATTTTCTCTTCTGTTTGTTTTTCTTTTTTAGAGTTTTTGTTTAGTTTACAATATTGGCTTCTGTGTCTTCGCAATCCTGAACTAAAGGCAAATGTGGCACCACAATATTCGCATGAAATTATAGTTTTCATTTTGTTGATATGAGAATTTGATCCAATATGTCTATCATAATTTGATTTTTTATTTGTGATATATCCACAATAAGTACACTCAAAAGACATGATTTTATATGTTATTACAATTTAAAATAATTTTAGTGGTACAAACGAGGTACACTGTGATACAATGTATGTTTTTGCTTGATACTTTGTGAGAGCTTTAAAGGTACACTAGGAATTCAAGTATTAAGCTACCTAATGGAAAATCTACAAAAATAGTCAAAATATCTATCACAGCCTTATTACTTTTTAATTCTATAATTACCTTATGACATAATTTTATTTAAAAATATTATCTTTTTACATTTTAAATGCTTAGCTTATACCCTACTAAAAATTTAGGTAATATTTATAAACCTCGAGCACGGAAAAAATTTTATCTCAATAGTTGAGATAAAAAATTTTTAAAGTATCATTATGTCCAACATACATACTTTTTATAATAAAATCTAAGAAAAGTTAAGATATCTAAACAATGTCTTATTTAATATACTTTTTTAAAATGTAACAAGGTTACTAATTGTTTTTACAGTGATACATTTTAAAAAAGTCATAATGTAAATAATTGTTTAATCTTGTGACAGCTCCTTTGGCTAGGTCACAAGCTTACATAAATAGCATTTGAAATATTTTTAAAAATTAATAAATTAAAAAAGTGATGTTAATTTGTTGGATAAATTTTCATTTCGGGCATTAGAATTTGAAAGGATTTCACATTCAATTACTTTATAATAATATTCAATGTACTCCGGATAATTTTTAAATTTTTTTGAATGTAATTCAGTAATTGTAAAATCTAACAAATTTTGAATATCTTGATCTGTCATATCAGAGGTTATTGATGGATATTTTAATTTATCTCTGTTTGTAACTTCTTGAATACTATTATTTTCTTCTTTTTCTTTTATTTTTTGTTTTAATAAATTATTTCTTTCATTATTACATTTTTGACAACAACAAAATTCACAGTCAGTGCAGCTTATATTTTCATGCGATTCAACTTTTGATTGGTTTGTAATATTATTTGTATCACTAATGTGTGTTGATGTAATGAATTCTGATAAATAATCTTCATTTATGTTCAATAATTCTAAAACATTTTGTTTATATGCAAAAATATTTGCATCTCTCTTTATCTCAAAACACTTGACTATAGAAAAATGATTTACACTATTTTCAGCAATATCATTTTTATAAATTTTATGACCAAATTTAAACCATTTTTTAACAATAAAAACTTTTGACATTATAACAGTAATATCTCTAACTCAAATTTAAATTAAAGATACTTAATAATAATTATTTTTCATTTTTATTTTAGTTTTCTTCAAGTGATTTTCTAAAATATTTTGAAATCCAAAATCTACCATTAAGTAATTGGCTGCGATTTGCAGTTTTAACCCATGGTTGTTGTTCATTTATTCCAGAATTTGTTAAAAATACTAAAAATAATTTATCTTCATTTGGCAATGTTATTGGATCTGTTCCAAAATGTCTTGATGTTTCAATCCAATAGCCATCAGAATCTCTAGAACCATCATATTCAGAACCATAATGATAATAATCATATCCATAAGGTTTTAAAATATCCAACGCTTCCCAAATTACAAGTTTTCCTAAATCATGATATTCGTATGAATTAGTTTTTTGATTAAGTTTGTTATTTAGTAATTCTAATGTAGTTTTCATTAAAATGCCATTTTTTTGCGATGCTAATAACCAGTTTGATGGTCTAAATTTACCATTTAAACATACTGCACCAGTACAACCAAACCCAACAAAATCATATCCCGCATCAAGTTTATTAAATATTTCATCAAAATTTCTCATTACAATTGTATCCGCATCTAACCATATCCCACCATATTTATAAAGTAATGCAATTCTATAATAATCTACTTTTTGTGCTATTAATAAATTATCTAAATCGTCTCTCACATCGGGTAAATATTGTTTGATACTATTGTTGTCAAGTATTATAATTTTATAATTTGATAAATGTTTGTGAAATGTTTCCAAACACAATTTGATGTGAGTTGGATAATCCTTTTCTCCGTTCATATTTTCCCAATACGTCCAAATAATTCTTGGTGTTTTAGATTTAATTTTTTCTAATTCTTTTATTTTAAAATGTTCCGTTTGAGTCTGATTATTGTTTGATAAATATAAAAATGCAAATACAGTAATAGTAATGACTATAGCTACAATTATAATTGCTAAATATGTCAGATTCATTTATATTTATATTATTTTAATATATTACAGTTTATCAAAATAAAACAATATGTGTACAATATAAATTAAATTGTCATATTTAAGCTACCATGTCAGCTTTTAATGTTCCGTGACTTTTATAATTTATAATTGATATATCTTCAAAATTAAGATCTTCTATTTTTGATATTTTTTTATTTATATTTAATTGTGGAAACACAAACGGAACTCTATTTATCTGTTCTTTTACAACATCAACATGTGATTCATACACATGATAATCTCCCAATGATATTGTTAATATTCCTGGCACAAATTTTTCTCCCTTATAATTTTCATCATTATTAATTAATTCACATATAATATGAACCAGTAAAGCATAACTACTTATATTAAATGGTATTCCCAAGAAGGAATCTGATGACATTTATGTTCAATAAGATTCGCTAAATCTTATTCGACTGAATTGTTTTGATAATTCAACTCAATCAGCTCTATGTTACCATAGAGATCAGACTATATCACTATCCGTATTGTAAAATACGGATATTCCCCGTTTCGGTTCTCAATAGCTTAGAACCTACACATATTATTTAATATAATATGCCGCTGTGTACCAATACAGCGTAATAGTCGTTGCACCTTCTTAATTATGATACATGTAAGAAAAGTCTTTCTATGTATTAAAGTATTATAATTAAGCTTGGCTCAGGATTGTCCAACTCATAATATATATGAGCATGTGGATGTCCCCTGAATTAAAGGAATTTTCATTACAAATTGCTTTATAATGGCGCCCAATTATCATTTATGATAATGTTTGTTTAACGCTGGTACATATGGCAAGATAATTTATTAGATCCTTCTACTCCAAAATGAATTACGATCCCATGGCATGGTGGCAATGGTCCTTGTGCAATTTGTGCAGGATTATATGTGGTCATCATTATTCTCCTTGAATATTTATCTGTTTTTAGTAAATTTAAAACGTTTGTAAATTGATCATAACCTAATCCAGTATAATCATAATTACATCCATGATATTCAGCACCATAATGTCTTAATTGAAATCCATATAATGGCCCCATATCTCCTTCACATAAATGATTTAATCCCACTGAATCTAAAAATTGTCTGGTGGTGTTTCCTTTCCAAATGTTAACATTTTTATGTTCCAATATTTTTGTGTCAGTTTTTCCGAGCAAGAAAAACTTCAGTTCCTCAAAAATTCCACGCAAAAACATTTTTTTTGTTGTTAACAAAGGGAATGATTTGCTCAAATCGAATTTTAATTGTGTAGAAAAGCAACTCCATGTGTTAGCATTTCGTGTGGATCTAAAATTTCCAGTGGTTAAAATTGTATTCATCATGTTTAAATATTCTAGTTCCTCTTGATTCACTTTAGGTTTATAAATAACTACTGTTCCACTTTTACATGACAATTCTTGTGTATCAGTTATATCAAAATAATAATTATTAAAATTTACTTTAACATCAGTATCATATTTTCCTTTAATATGTGTAATATGTAAATATTTTGTTATAATCCATGGATTATCAAATACCGTGTCATATAAAATTTTACCTCCACAAATAAATACATCATCTATATTTACTAAATTTGTTAACATATTTATTACGTGCAATGCATCATCAATACTTTTAACATAAATTTCTTTTGTTGCTCCATGTGGTGTAGTTGTTGTTAAATTAACAAGTTCTGTTAACGGAGTAGGCACACTGGATTGTGACAATATAATGTTTATTCTATCTTTCAGTGGTCTATTTTTTTCAGGAATTGAATTCCAAGTATTTTTGCCCATTATCACAACATTAGTTGCGTCATAATTAGAAAATGGAGTTGTAGTTTTGTTAAAATATTTTAAATCTGCAGAAACTTTCCATGGTATTGCATTATTTTTTCCAATACCATTTTCTTCGTCAATCGCCAATATACAACTAATTGGTGGAAGACTTTGTAAAAATTTTAATGATTTGATAGATTGCATTTATTTTTGTTATAACTTTATTGTGACAAATAAAATTTAATATTAAGTAATTTTATAATCAACTTTTTAATATGTTGTCATTCATTAAAAAGTTGAAAAACTTACTCATTTTTATAAAACCAGCTTAAGAAAAAGATATTATTAATACAACAGTTAAACAATGTCTCGGGAAAAAACACTGAGTTACCAATTGGATGAGATAATGAAATATCAATCAATAAATAATAGAATACCACAACAATTAGTACATTTATGCACACGTGATTCATCAAATTCAATGCCAAATTTAAGTTCATACAATGAACAATTGGATGAAATAATATCAAATACTGCAAAAGGAATAAATACTAATAATGTTGTTTTTAGAAATTTTGTCAAATATTACGTTAATATGATAACTCCATCAAATTATCAGGAATTTTTACAAAAATTAAAGGCACTGGATTATTCATCTAAAGAAAATATACATTTTTTAGCATCTGAACTTATAATTGGTGCAATTAGATGTCAAGTGTCTGTAAAAGGTTTTAATTTTCAAGAAGATTCAAAAATTAAGACTGTTCCAGAAATTTGTGCTGATGTGGCAAAACACTTTTCTCAGTTTATGATAGAAAATGAATCTAATAATATTATTCAATTTCATGACGAAATAACAAAAATTTGCCAACAATATTTTTTGGATTTTGTTGATATGAACAAATCAATGGATGAAAATAATCAAGATACTGCTGATAATTATAAAGGATTTATGACTTTTATGGGATTATTATATTCCAGGGGTGTTGTTAATATTAAAGCAGTTATCAATTGTATGGATACTATTAAAAAAGCTATATATGCAACTAACTGTGTATCACCAGCACATATGACGACACACGGAAGCCATAACTGTTGTGATAATAGTAACTTACAATTAATGGGATCAAAGAAACAAGTTGACAACAGATTGGCAAAATTAATTTGTTACTATGATTGCAATAAATGTGAAAAACCAACAGAAACTGCACCGCTGGAGACTTTTAGAAAGCAAGTAGAATGTGATAATTTACACAAAGGATACGGACATCTAATTTCACATGTAGTAAAATCTTTAGATGTTAGATCTAATGATCTTTTAAAATCATTGGAAGAAAAACAACAAGCAATAAAAAATGCATGTGAAACAACACCAAAACCATCTGAATCAGAATTAGAAGAATTAGAGGGTATAAAAAATAATACATTGTCAGTCATTGATAAACTATGTAGTTTTGTTGATATAATTATTAAATCGCATCAAGAAATGATTGATTTAAATAAATGTTATATATCTGTGAGTCAAAGTAGAAAAAAATATGATAATCCATTAAAACAACAATGCATTATCAATCACAACAATATAGGAATTAATTTAAATAATTTACAAGATAAATTAAAACCATACAGTAATGCATATACATCCAGATATATCACTGAACAATTAGTAAGATCAACATAATCAACATAATCAATGTAATTAATTTAATTTATTAACATATTTAACAATATTTTATAATATTATTTAATATTATAAAATGACTTCAACTAACTATTCAACTAATTTTTCCAATAATTTTCAAATTCAATGTACTGATTTATATGGAAATGATTATGATGATGAAATAGAACTAAAAAAATATACATGGTATTATGATAAATCTAGACTTGACAAAATAGGGATTAATCATGATGGAACTAAATTAATGCATGACTCAATGATATACACATTAAAAAAATTTAGAAAAATAGAAAAGAAAATAGAAGGGTTAGATACAATGCAGCTTGTGTATAAACTTGATGATAGAAATGGTAACAGTGGTCAATATCAACAATATTTTACTGATTTAATTTTTAATGAAAGATCTAATTATATCGTGTACAAATATGTTGAACATGATGGAAAATTAACTTTTACACACATTGTTTTTAATGGAAAACAATTTAATGGGGTGTTTAATTTTTAAGTATATTTCTTTTTTCTTTATAAATAATATAAACATGACTATCATAAAACAATTGTCTTTCAAATCATTAATTATTCAAGCAATTAAAAATAATTCAAATATAGGACATCTTTATTCCCATAAACAAACTAATTCTAAATATAATTTAGAAAACATTATCGATGAAATACTTTATGTCCTTAAAACTGGTGTATCTTGGAGATCTTTAAGATCTCCTATAAACTGGCAATCAATATATTTTCATTTTAAAAGGTTTGTTAATAACAATATTTTTGGGCAGCTTTGTTTGGATATCAGATTTAAATATTTTCTTAATAACAAAACTAATATTCAAATTATCGACTCAAGTTTTATTGCAAATAAATGTGGCAAAAATAAAATATCTAGAAACATCTTCTTTAAAAATAAAAATTGCAATAAGGTTTCTTTTTTAACTGATGTAAACGGCGTTCCTTTGTCAGTTTTAATTAATACTGGTAATATTCATGACAATAAATTTATCGAAGAACACATTAACGATATTTATTTTATAAACAGAAAATTCAATAAATCTAACGTTCTTTTAGCTGACAAAGCATATGAAGGAAATAATATTAGAACTAATTTATCTTATTACAAATATAAACTTTATGTTCCAGC
>JACCDG011110092.1_pt1 | contig 11735 bp, 8 predicted proteins | sample 7442471 | NCBI WGS metagenome assembly JACCDG01 (sample SAMN15323444, study PRJNA562643) | freshwater metagenome | isolation source: river surface water | place: USA:Blue River Watershed | collected 2017-08-17
AGCCCGTCTCCGTGGAACTGATGAAGCATCAATGCGACCTGGGCCTGAAGTGGCTCAAGGAGGGCCGCATCAGCGACATGATCTTCCTCGCCAACACCATGCTCGACGTGGGCATGCCCAGCGCGGATTTCTCCCGTCAATGGATCAAGGAACACGGCGGCGAGAAGCTGGGCCTCTGACGGCTTCCGCTCATATCATAAATAAAGCGTTTTCTTGCCGTAACCGGCGGAGCGATGCGTTGTCTTAACACCATCGTCCGACCCCTCGGATCCATGCCCGCCCTCCTCCCCCGCCGCTCCCTGCTGCTGGCCGCGTTTCTCTTCGGCTCGGCGGGTCTGCGCGCGGCCGAGAGCCCGGACTACGAGACGGAGATCCGCCCCATCCTGAAGGAGCACTGCACGCACTGCCACGGCGAGGAGGAAAAGCCCAAGGGTGGCGTGGACCTTCGCCTGCGCCGCATGATGGACGGCAAGAACGAGGACGGTGAAGCGCTGCTGGTCCCGGGCAGTCCGGAAAAGAGCGCGATCTTCAAGGCGGTCGCTGAAGGACGGATGCCGAAGAAGGGCAAGAAGATGCCGGAAGGACAGCTGGCCAAGCTGCGCCAATGGATCGCCGAAGGCGCCAAGGGAGGCGCCGCCGAACCGGAGAAGCTTCCGCCCGGCCCCTACTTCACCGACGCCGACCGCGCCTTCTGGTCCTTCCGCCCGGTGACACGACCGGAGATTCCGAAGTTCGCCGACGCCCCCGGGCTCGGCGCCATCGACGCGCTGCTGCGGGCCAAGCTTAAGGCCGAAGGGCTCGACTTCGCGCCGGAGGCCGACCGCGCCACGCTCATCCGCCGCGCCACGCTCGACCTCACCGGCCTCCCGCCCACGCCCGAGGAGTCCGCCGGCTTCGTGGCGGACAAGTCCCCTGACGCCTATGCCAAGCTGATCGAACGCCTGCTCGCCTCGGCCGCCTACGGGGAACGCTGGGGACGCCACTGGCTCGATGTCGCCGGCTACGCCGACACCAACGGCTATGCCGACGCGGACTCGGTCCGGCCCCATCTCTGGCGCTACCGCGACTACGTGATCCGCGCCTTCAACGCGGACAAGCCGTGGGACCGCTTCATCCAGGAGCAGATCGCCGGCGATGAACTGGCCGGCGTGACGCTCAATGACGCAACGAACGCGGTCGGAGACCCCGCCAAGCTCGAGGCCCTGACCGCGACGGGCTTCCTGCGCACCGCGCCGGACGGCACGGGCGACACGGTCGCCGACGTCCAGTTGGCGAAGAACCAGAACGTCGCGGACACGGTCCGCATCGTCACCACCTCGCTCACGGGACTCACCGTGGCCTGCGCCCAGTGCCACGACCACCGGTATGACCCGATCAGCCAGGCCGACTACTACCGCCTGCGCGCGGTCTTCGACCCGGCGTTGGACTGGCGCAAATGGCGCATCCCCGCCCAGCGGACGGTCTCGCTCTACACCGCGGCGGACCGCGCGAAGGCCGCCGAGATCGAGAAGAAGGCGGCGGCGATCGATGCTGAGGCCGCCAAGATGTACAAGGACGCCCTCGACGTGATTTTTGAGAAGAAGATCCTCGAAGTCCCCGAGGCCGAACGCGCCGCCTACCGCGTCGCCCGCAATACGCCGGTCGCCAAGCGCACCAAGGAGCAGGCGGCCCTCATCAAGAAATACTTCTCCGCGCAGGCGACGTTCGGCCTGGATCTTTACGACAAGGCCGCGGACAACAAGGTCGTGGCCAAGCGGGCCGAGGCGACCGCCCTGCGCGCCACCAAGCCGGTCGAAGGACTGGTGCAAGCCGTGCTGGAACCTCCAGGAGCCCCGCCCGTCAGCGAGATCCATCACCGGGGAGACTACGGCCAGCTGAAGCAGCCGGTCACTCCCGGTGACATCTCGATCGTCAGCGCGCCCGCCATCCCGGTCGACGACCCCAAGCTGCCCACGACCGGCCGACGCCTCGCGTACGCGAAGTGGCTGACCTCCGGAAAGCACCCGCTCGTGGGTCGCACCCTCATGAACCGCGTCTGGATGCACCACTTCGGACGCGGCATCGTGAACACTCCCGGCGACTTCGGCGCCCTGGGCGAACGTCCGTCGCACCCCGAACTGCTCGACTACCTCGCGGCACGCTTCGTGGAGGTCGGCTGGAGCCTCAAATCCATGCACCGCGAGATGATGCTCAGCCGCGCCTACCGGCAGTCCTCACGCAACGACGCCGCCCAGGCGGCCGATCCTGACAACATCCTGGTCGGACGCTTCCGCGTGCGCCGGCTCGACGCCGAGACCATCCGCGACTCCATGCTGTCCGTCAGCGGCAAGCTCAACCCCGAGCCCTTCGGCGCGCCCGTCACGGTCGGCAAGACCGGGGACGGTCGCATGATCCCGGGCGTGGAGATCCGGAACGTCAACGGCGACGTCACCAAGGTCGACACCTCATCGCCCCAGGTCTTCCGACGCTCGGTCTACCTGCAGCACCGTCGCAGCGGCCCGACCACCGCGCTCGCCACCTTCGACCTGCCGGACATGGAGCCCAACTGCGAGCGCCGGGATTCCACCACCGCCGCCACGCAGTCGCTCTTCCTACTGAACGACGAGTTCGTGATCGAACGCGCGAAGGACCTCGCCGCCCGCGTGATCAAGGAGCACCCCGAGGACGAGGACGCCCAGGTGCGCGCCGCCTGGCGCCTGACACAGGGCCGGGAGCCCTCCGCGGAGGAACTGAAGTCCTTCCGGCGCCTTCTCGCCGAACAAGTGGCGCACTTCAACAAGCTCACGCCGGCCAAGCCCGTGGCCGACGCCTCGCTCAAGGAGAAGGTGGGCTCGTCCAAGCGCAAGGCGCCCTTCCCCGCTCCGGTCGCCGTGGCCCGCGGCGTGCAGACCGACGCCCTCGGGTCACTTTGCCAGGCTCTGCTGGCCTCCAACCGCTTTCTCCATGTCGAATAAGCTCCCCGCCGGACTCTGCTCCCGCCGTCACTTCCTCGAGGCCGGGGGCTTCGGTCTCGGCATGCTCGGCCTCGCCACCCTGCTCCGCCAGGACGGACTGCTGGCCGCTCCCGTGAAGCCGCTGCTCGGGAACGAGGTCTTCGACCTGCTCCCGAAGAAGCCCCCGCGTCCCGCCAAGGCCAAGGCGATGATCTCGCTCTTCATGATGGGCGGCCCGTCGCAGATGGACCTCTTCGACCACAAGCCGATGCTCACCAAGTGGCATGGGCAGAAGTTTCCCGGCGAGGTGAAGTATGACAACGTCGCCCAGGCCTCCGCCAAGGTGCTCGGCTCGTTCTGGAAATTCTCGAAGCACGGCAAGTGCGGAATGGAGCTCAGCGAGCTGCTGCCGCACCTCGGGGGCGTCGCCGACGACGTCTGCCTGATCCGCTCGATGAAGTCGGGCGTGAACAACCACCTGCAGGGCATGCTCGCCGTGCAGACCGGACGCATCACCTCCGGCAATCCGACCATGGGGGCGTGGGTGACCTACGCGCTCGGCAGCGAGACCAAGGACCTGCCCGCTTACGTGGTGATGGGCCATCCTTCCGGCCTGCCGACCTTCGCCAACCAGCACTGGTCCAACGGTTGGCTGCCCTCGATCTACCAGGGCACCTTCGTCCGCGCCACCGCGCCGCACATCCTCAACCTCGACCCGCCGGCGGCGCTCCAGGGCGAGCCGCAGAAGCGGCAGATGGAGCTGCTGCGGGCGCTCAACGCGGAGCATTCCGCGAACCATCCCGGCGAGACCGACCTGCAGGCGCGCATCCAGAGCTATGAGCTCGCCGGTCGGATGCAGCTGGCCGCCAAGGAGGCCTTCGACATCTCGTCCGAGCCCAAGCACATCCTCGACCTCTACGGCGTCGGCCGCAAGGAATGCGATGACTACGCCCGCCGCTGCCTGATCGCCCGGCGCCTCATCGAACGCGGCGTCCGTTACGTCCAAGTCCTCAATCAGGGTCAGAGCTGGGACAGCCACGGCTCGATCAAGTCCGCCCTCCCGACCCTCTGCGCCGCCACCGACCGGCCGAGCGCCGCGCTCGTGGCCGACCTCAAGCAGCGCGGCCTGCTCGACAGCACCATCGTGCACTGGGGTGGCGAGATGGGCCGCCTGCCCGTCCTCCAGAATGACGCCGGCGAGGCCAAGTGGGGCCGCGACCACAACACCTACGGCTTCACCCAGTGGGTCGCAGGCGGGGGCTTCAAGGGCGGCCTGACCTACGGCGAGACCGACGAGTGGGGCCACAAGGCCGTGAAGGACGTCGTCAACCACTACGACTGGCACGCCACCATGCTCGACTGCTTCGGCTTCGACCACGACAAGCTCACCTTCAAGCGCAACGGCGCCGAACTCGCCCTCACCAACGGCCAGCCCGCCCGCGTGGTGAAGGAGCTGCTGGCCTGAGCGGGCGACGCGAAACTTTCAAAACGGCGGCGGTGTTACTGCAAGGACGATGAAACACGCACGGACCGCTTTCATCCTGCCGCTCTGCGCATGCGCCGCGATCGCAGGAGCTGTCTTCGCAGCTCCGAATCCCGGCGCCGGCGGGCTGTCGGTGCAGATCGAGAACATCATCAAGCAGGCGGACAAGGACGCGGACGGACGGATCACCAAGGAGGAGGCCGGCTCCGCGCCGTGGTTCGCGCGCGTGGACCTGGACGGAGACGGCGTCATCAGCGCCGCTGAGCTCGCCGCCATACGACGCATCGCGGCCCAGGGCGGGGAGCGCGCCGGGCGCCTCGGGAAGTCCACGCCGGCCTCCGCGACCGCGGTCACCCCGGAAATGCTCACGCAGGTCACCGGCGGCCCGGAGGCGGTGAAACCGGGTGATGTGGACGTGGGACGAATGGTGCCCGAAGTCGACTGCAAGACCTTGGACGGCGGGAGTCGCCGGCTGGGCGACCTGCTGGGCAAGAAAGGCCTCGTGATCGTCATGACCAGCGCCACCTGCCCGGTCAGCAAACGCTACCTGCCCTCCCTGGCCGCACTGGAGAAGGAACTCACCGCCCGCAGCATCGGGCTGCTGCTGGTCAACCCGTTCGCCAGCGAGAAGCCGGAGGACATCCAAGGCCAGCTGGCCTCGGCAGGCGTCCAAGCCGCCTACGTGCACGACAAGGACAAGAGACTCACCGCGCTGCTCGGCGCCCGAACCACCACGGAGGTCTTCCTCCTGGATGCCCGCCGGACTCTCATCTACCGCGGAGCGTTCGACGACCAGTACGGCGTCAACTACAGCCTCGACACGCCTCGGCGGAACTACCTCCGCGACGCCATCGCCGCCCTCATCAGGAACGAGCGGCCGACCGTGCAGGCGACGACGCCCCCCGGCTGCGAGCTCGACCTGCCCGAGGCCGCGACCGGCGCCGCCCCGGCGCCGGTGACCTACCATCGGGACGTCGCCCGCATCCTGCAGCAGAACTGCGTCTCCTGCCATCGTGAAGGCGGCATCGCGCCCTTCGCCCTGGACGGCATCGACGAAGTCAAGGACCGCGCCAAAGTCATACGACGCGTGGTGAACGAAGGCACCATGCCGCCATGGTTCGCCGCGGTCGAAAAGGACGCGGACAAGAATCCTTGGGCCAACGACTGCAGCCTCTCCGCCAAGGACCGCAACGACCTCGTCGCCTGGTTGGATTCGAAGGACCGTCCGATGGGGGACCCTGGTGACGCGCCGCTGAAGCCCGACTACCCCGCCGAATGGAGCATCGGGAAGCCGAACCTCATCATCCCGCTCAGCAAGGCCTACGACATCAAGGCCACCGGCTTCATGCCTTATGCGCATGACGTCGTGCAGACCACGCTGACCGAGGACCGCTGGGTGCAGGCCTACGAGATCCTGCCCAGTGAGCGCGACGTAGTCCACCACGTCATCGTGCGCGTCCACGAGAAGGGCTCGGAGGTCCGCAAGGCCGACGAGGCCCGCGAGGGCTACTGGGCGATCTACGTGCCGGGCAACGGCTCCTGCGCCTACCCCGAAGGCTTCGCGCGCAAGATTCCCGCGGGCGCCCGAGTCAGCTTCCAGATTCACTACACCCCGAGCGGCAAGGCCAAGAAGGAACGCCTCCGGCTGGGACTGGTCTTCGCCAAGCAGCCCCCGCGCTACGAGATCCGTACCGCGGCCATCGCCAACCTGCGCCTGTCCATCCCGCCCGGAGCCGAGCGGCACGTGGAGACGCAGGTCCAGCGCGTCCCCTTCGACATGCCCGTGACCGGCTTCATGCCGCACATGCACGTCCGGGGCGCGGCCTTCCGGTATGAGGCGACCTACCCCGACGGACGGACCGAAACCCTGCTGGACATCCCGCGCTACGACTTCAACTGGCAGCTCCGCTACGACTACAAGCGGCCGAAGCTGCTCCCCCGGGGCAGCACGGTCAAGATCACCGCGGTCTTCAACAACAGCGAGAGCAACAAGGCCAATCCGGATCCGACCAAGCGCGTGCGCTGGGGCAGCCAGACGGTGGATGAGATGATGCTCGGCTACGTCGAGTATTTCCTGCCCGTGCGGGACTGATCCGGTCCTCGGCCCGGCTGGCGCCGGGAAATCCGCTTTTCTTGCGGGACAATCCGCGCAGGCCGTGCCACAAATGGGCCATGCAGATACTGGGCACGGCGCTCCTCTCGCTCTGCGTGGTGACGGGGCTCGTCGTGGGCAGGCTCGCGGGCGCGGCCTTCGGCCTTGATTCGGACCTTGGCGGAGTCGGGCTGGCGATGATCCTGCTCATCCTCGCGACCGACGCCCTCAGGCGAAGAGGCCTGCTCACCGCCGCGACCGAAGGCGGCGTCGCCTTCTGGGGGCAGATCTACGTCCCGATCGTCGTCGCCATGGCCGCCAGCCAGAACGTGCGGGGGGCGCTCCAGGGCGGCTGGATGGCGGCGTTCGCCGGACTGGCCGCGGTCGCGACGGCCTTCCTGGTCATGCGGCTCTTCGGTCGCGGAAAGGACGGACCATGAGCGGCGGCATCTTGCAGGAGGTGCTCGTCCGGAACGGACTGCTCACGGCCTTCGCCGCCGTCGGCCTGACCATGGCGTTCTCCTACTGGGCCAGCGAAAGGCTGACGCGCGGGCGCATCCACGGCAGCGCCATCGCCATCCTCATCGGCCTCGCCTGCGCCGCCTGGGCCGGCGGACGTCAGGGAGTCGCCGACCTGCCGGCGCTCACGGGCTTCGGACTCATGGGCGGAGCGATGCTCCGCGACCTCGCGATCGTCGCCACCGCCTTCGGCGTCCGGCTCGAGGAGTTCATCCGCGGCGGCGCGGCCGGCGCGGCGGCCCTGCTCACCGGGCTGGCCACCGCCTTCATCGCGGGCGGGGCCGTGGCCATCGCCTTCGGATACACCGACGCCGTCAGCGTCACCACCATCGGCGCGGGCGCCGCCACCTACATCGTCGGCCCGGTCACGGGCGCGGCCCTGGGCGCCGGCAGCGAGGTCATCGCCCTCAGCATCGCGGCCGGCCTGGTCAAGGCCGTCAGCGTGATGGTCCTGACGCCGTTGCTCGCCCGGCATGTCGGACTGGACAATCCGCGTTCGGCGATGGTCTTCGGAGGACTGATGGGCACCAACAGCGGAGTGATGGCGGGGCTGGCCGCCACCGATCCCAAGCTTGTCCCATACGGCGCGATGACCGCCACGTTCTACACCGGACTCGGCTGCCTGCTGGGCCCTTCGCTTTTCCATGCGCTGGCCAAGGCGCTGCTCTGAACATGTCCGACCTGCCCTTCCTCACCCGCGCCCGGGAACACGCCGGCCGCACCGCCTTCAGCGAGGGAGGAAGCTCCCGCAAGTATGAGGAACTCGTCGCCGCCTCGGGACGCGTGGCGTCGGCGCTGCTCGCGGGGAGCGCCGACCTTTCCGAGGCCCGCACGGCGCTGCTCGTCGCACCCGGCTTCGGCCATGCCGCGGCCCAATGGGGCGTCTGGCGAGCCGGCGGCGTGAAGGTTCCGCTCTGCCTGTCCGCCACGGAGTCGGAATGGGAATACGCCCTCACGGACGCCGGCGTGTCGACAGTGCTGGCTGACGCTCCCGGCGCGGCCAAAGTCGAACCGATCTGCCGACGGCTGGGCGTCCGGCTGGTGCGGCTCGAGGAGGCGCTGACCGCCGCCGAAGCCGCCCTGCCCTCGGTCGCCGAGACGCGGGACGCGATGATCCTCTACACGAGCGGCACCACCAGCCGCCCCAAGGGCGTGGTCACCACCCACGCCAATCTGGCGGCCCAGATGTCCAGCCTGGTCGAAGCCTGGGAATGGAGCCGGGAGGACCGCATCCCGATGTTCCTGCCCCTGCACCACGTGCACGGCGTGGTGAACGTCACGGGATGCGCGCTGTGGTCCGGCGCGCTGATCGAGCCGTTCGCGCGCTTTGACGCCGCCGCGGTGCTCACGCGCGTGCGCGCGGGCGCCTACACTGTCTTCATGGCGGTCCCCACGGTCTACGTGAAGCTGATCGAGGCCCTCGAGTCCGCCGGCGCGGAAGAACGGGAGTCCGCCTGCGCCGCCTTCCGGCGGATGCGGCTGATGGTCTCCGGCAGCGCCGCGCTCCCCGCGACGGTCTTTGAGAAGTGGGTCGCGCTCACCGGCCAACGCCTGCTTGAACGCTACGGCATGACGGAGATCGGCATGGCGCTCTCCAATCCGCTCCGCGGCGAGCGCCGGCCCGGAGCGGTCGGAACGCCCCTGCCGGGCGTGTCGGTCAGACTGAAGCAGGAGAACGGCCCGGTCGTCACCGCCGAGGGCGAGCCCGGCGAGATCCAGGTCCGCGGTCCCGGCGTGTTCCGCTGCTACTGGGGCCGGGAGGAGGCGACCTGCGAGACTTTCGAGGACGGCTGGTTCCGGACGGGCGACATGGCCGTGATGGAGTCGGGCTACTACCGCATCATGGGACGACTGAGCGTGGACATCATCAAGAGCGGCGGCTACAAGCTGAGCGCGCTCGAGATCGAAGCCGCGCTGCTCGAGCATCCCGCCGTGGCGGAGTGCGCCGTGATCGGCCTGCCCGACGACACCTGGGGCGAGGCGGTCACGGCGGTGTGCGTCACCCGGCCGGGAGCCGCCCTGGAACTGAAGGCGCTGCGGGACTGGTGCAAGGGACGGCTCTCCGTCTACAAGGCGCCGCAACGTCTGCTCATCGTGCCGGAGCTCCCCCGCAACGCCATGGGCAAGGTGACCAAGCCCGCGGTCCGGAAGCTCTTCGACTGACCCGGAAGTCCGCAACCCCGGACGGCCGTCGGGGTTCAATCGGCATCCCCATGCGAAGCCTCCTGAAGCTCCTGCTGCTCACGTCCGCCGCCGCGACGCAGGCCGCCGCCCCGAACTTCCCGTTCATCTTCACCGACGACCAGGGCTGGAGCTGGGACTGGGCGCCGAGGCGATTCATCCGCTCTTCCTGAATCCCTCATCCTTCATCCCCCATCCTCCTTCTTCCATCCTTACACCTTTATCCTCCCCCTTACGAAGGGACCGCCTATCTTGACCGCGTGCGCCCCACCCTGCCCCTGCTCCTGACCCTGCTGCTCGCGCCGCTGGCCGCGCTGCACGCCGCGGACGCTGCGAGACCCAACATCATCTTCATCTACGCCGACGATCTGGGCTGGGGCGACGTCTCCTGTCATGCGTCGGAAGATTGGATCCGGACGCCGCACATCGACCGGCTGGCGGCCGAGGGCGCCGACTTCGCGCAGTTCAACGTGCTGAGCCCGGTTTGCTCGCCGAGCCGCATCGCCGCCACGACGGGGCGCTTTCCGTCACGCTATGGCGTGAACAATGTCTTCAACGGCCAGACGCTCGGACCCAAGAAGACCGGGACGATGCCCGACTGGCTCGACCCGCGGGCCCCCACACTGCCCCGCATCCTAAGGGCGGCGGGCTACCGGACGCTGCATTTCGGCAAATGGCACATGGGCGCCGACCAGCGCCTGGCCCCCGACGCGCCGCCGATGTCCGCCTACGGCATCGACGAATCCAAGGTCTACCACGGTCCCGGCCCGAGCATCGGCCTGCACGACATCGGCATCGAAGCCGCCCGGGCGATCGGCCGGCTCAAGGGCGGTCCGCCCTTCTACATGAACGTGTGGCTCCATGAGTCGCACACCATGCACATTCCCTCTCAGGAGTCGCTCGAAGCGTTCAAGCACCTCGATTCGCGCCGCCAGGTCTACGCCGCGGTGCTCCGCGAGGCCGACCTCAATGTGGGACGCATCCTCGACGCGCTCAAGCAGGCGGGCATGGACGGGAACACCATCGTGATCTTCTCCAGCGACAACGGCCCGGCCGGACAGCCCGTGACCTCGGTCGACCGCGCCATTCAGCCCACGGACGGCAATCAGAAGAAGGGCTTCGACGTATTCTACAGCGTGGGTTCGACCGGCGGCCTGCGCGGACGCAAGGGACAGCTCTTCGAAGGCGGCATCCGCGTGCCTTTCCTCGTCCGTTGGCCGGCCCGCATCCCGGCCGGACTCAAGGACGACCGCACCGTCCTGTCCGCGGTCGACCTGCTGCCCACCCTGTGCGCCGCGGCGGGAACATCGGTCCCGCCTGAGGCCGAAGTCGACGGCGAGAACCTCCTGCCCGCCCTGCTGGGTAAACCCGCCGTCCGTACCAGGCCGTTATTTTGGAAATACTACCATGTCAGCAAGGGCGACGACACCTGGGCCGCATGGGCCATGCGCGAGCAGCGCTGGAAGCTCCTGACCGACCTCTCCGGAGATCGGCACGCCCTGTATGACCTTGAATCAGACCGGGCGGAGTCCAAGGACGTGAGCGCCGCGCACCCCGAAGTCGTGGCCCGCATGAAGCCTCGCCTGATGGATTGGAGCAGGAGCCTGCCGACCGCCGCCGACCCCCGTTGCCTGCATCGTCCCTGAGGCGGCCGCGGTGGCATCAGCCACCGAAGCACCTCGTGAGACGATAGTGCCTTAGGTTGAAACATCTGGCGTAGCAGGATGTCGGAATAGTCCTACAATGGGACTCATGCTGACCCCGCTTGAGCTGACACGTCGTCATTTCCTCGGCCAGATGACCACCGGCATGACGGGGCTGGCCTTGTCGCGCCTGTTGCTCAACGACCTGTCCGCCGCCGGTCCTTCGGCGACGCACCATGCGCCGAAGGCCAAGCAGGTGCTCCAGATCTTCTGCCCGGGCGCGGCTTCGCACGTCGACCTCTGGGACTACAAGCCCGACCTCATCAAATACGACGGCACTCCCCTGCCCGGCCCGGCCGAGGTGACCTTCCAAGGGAAGAACGGGAACCTGATGAAGTCGCCCTGGGACTTCAGACCCGCCGGCAAGAGCGGCAAGATGATCACGTCGAACCTGCCGCACATGGCGAAGCACGTCGATGACATCGCGTTCATCCACTCGATGACGTCGCGCAGCAACACGCACGGCCCCGGCTGCGTGGCGATGAACACCTGCTTCACCCGCGACGGCTACCCGAGCGCCGGCTCCTGGGTCAGTCACGCGCTCGGCTCGCTCAACCACAACCTCCCGACCTACGTCTCCGTGCAGGACGTCCGCGGCGAACCGCCGAACGGCAAGGCGAACTGGGGCAACGGCTTCCTGCCCGCCCGCCACCAAGGCGTCAGCCTCGCGCCCCAGCAGCCCCTCCGCAATCTCGCCCGCCCCGCAGGCATCACCGACGAGGCCGATCGCGACACCCGTTCCTTCCTGCAGACGCTCAACGCCGAACATGCGGCCGAACGAGCCGGCAACGACGAACTCCTCGCGCGCATCGCCGCCTATGAGC
>JACCDG011655398.1_pt1 | contig 11735 bp, 16 predicted proteins | sample 7442471 | NCBI WGS metagenome assembly JACCDG01 (sample SAMN15323444, study PRJNA562643) | freshwater metagenome | isolation source: river surface water | place: USA:Blue River Watershed | collected 2017-08-17
AAGCAGCTCTCCACGACACCGTAAAAACCTTCAAAACACACCTACTTAAAGGTAACCACACTGAAGCACAAGCACTTATCCCTTCAGTATACAAAGCAATAGACAAAGCAGAGAAGACCGGCGTCATTAAGAAGAATACTGCATCTCGCAAGAAGTCACGACTCACGATTCAACTGAAGAAAGTAGCAGAGAAGAAATAAGAATACACAAAACCCCCGCGGCCATGCCGCGGGGGTTTTGTGTATGTAGTTCTTAGAATACCTTTTTGTTGAGACTAAGCTTTATAAATTCACCTGGAATTGGGGTGCCTGCATTTCCGTTTAGCTGTACGGCAGGGAACATATATGCGGGAAGATCGAGGGTTTTGTCTCGCTCGGTACGCATTAACACAAATTCATCTTTAGAAATATCGTCACGTACATGAATGTTACTCTGACGTTCCTCACCCACCGTTGTTTGGTACATCATGTCTCGATTCTTACCTTCCGGATAATCATGGCACAGGTAGATCGAAGTGTCGGGATTGTATGCAGTCAGGATCTTTTGGACTGAATCGTAGAGTGTCTCAGCACTTCCACCGGGGAAGTCACAGCGCGCGGTACCACTGTCAGGCGCAAGCAGTGTGTCACCTGCAAAAAGTACACCGCCAATGTCGTAAATCATGTCGGCAGGCGTGTGCCCAGGAGCATGTATAGCTGTCGCTGTAAGTGAGCCAATCTTGAACGAGTCACCATCCTCAAAGAGAGTGTCAAACTGTGAACCGTCAGTTTTAAAGGTGTCTTTTAGCTCAAGCGTTTCTTTGAGGTACTTCTGTACAAAGAGTACCTGCTTTCCGATACCTGATTTTCCTCCTACCTTTTCCTTGAGATACGCAACAGCAGAAATGTGGTCAGCGTGGAGGTGTGTCTCAAGAATCCACGCATTCGTGAGATTGTGTTTTATGATATACGCGATAATTTCATTTGCGAGTTTAGTATCAGTAGTGATGTTCTTGTGGTGGTAATCAAGTACGGAGTCGATAATTGCGGAAACGTGTGTCTCTGGATCCCAGACAACATATGAAATGGTGTGCGAGTCTTCGTCAAAAAATGGTTGTACGACGGGAGATATTTTTTCCATAGAATGTATTGCTATTAATTTTGAATAAGTTGTGTGGCGATACTATCAATTTTTGCCCCAACCGCGATTACTGTTACCTGAACCTGTTTCTTTTGGGGAGTTCGTGATAGTTTCAAATTCTGATTGAGTTATGTATTCTGGGGTATATGTACTACCACGCGCAGTTAGTTGTGCGGCGAATGAGCGCAGGTGATTACGTGAACCACGTAGTAAATTTTCGTATACTAATTTTATATCAGCGTTGTCTGTGAGAGCAATTTGATTCTGTAGGTCTCTGATATCAAGGTCTTCGATAATTCCCCCCACCGTCAGTGCATCTTCAAGCGACTCTGATCCTTGTGTCGTTAAGCTCGAGTAGAGGGTCGCTAAGGAGTCATCCTCGAATACACCAATAGAATCATCAGTAACGGGGTCTTCAATGTTGTACTTGGTAAGAATGGTTCGTACAGCTTCTGTATGAGTTTGTTCACTTTGCGCGATGTTTGAGAAAATCTGAACTCCCCATTTTTCAAACAGTACTGTGTACACGTCACGGGCTAGTTTCTCTTCTTCTCGCATAAAGATGAGCCCATCACGTTCTTTGTTCGACAGTGTTTCCTGAGGTAGTGCAGTAATAGCCGGACGCATCGAGACAAAGTCGTTTGCGTCTATGCTGGCTGGCACTACTGAAGTGGTTGCGGTTAGAGGAGATGTATCCGCAGTGGCTGGGTGTTCGATTTCGTTTAGAAACCAACCAAACGCTCCTCCAATCAGTACTAGACCGACTAGGCTAATTATTTTGATATTCATACATGTTGTTATTTATTCCAGGGCATCTTCCCGAGGAGGTATGCCATACCGCACCAACCGGTGAAGCCGGAAAAGAGTAATCCACACGAGACAAAGAGTGGCAGAAGTATAAAGTGTGGATGCACAAAATAAGTAAGTAGTACGCCCATAAGAACCAGTGCTCCCGCAGCAATAAATACCTGCCGCATAAGAGGAAGGCGACTTGTAGTTGATCCTGTCTCAAAGCCCGCTTCTTCCCATGAGAGTATGCCACCCTCTACATTCACGAGCTCAGCAGATACACCTAAGGCGGCAAGTTTCTCAATAGCTTGGCGACCACGGTTGCCAGAACGACAGTGTATATAAATAGTTTTTTTGTCTTTAAACTCATCAATGTGTGACGCGAGTGTGTCGAGTGGTACACTGCGCACTCCTACAATATGTTTCTCGTTGTATTCGGCAGGTGAGCACACATTAATAAAATCAGTGTGTGCGTCACGACCGCTTTGATCGAGCACTTCTTTAAAGGTGCGTACTGAAATTTGTTTCATAGTTTAGGCGTTAATGACGTGTAAGAGGGCGGTGTAGGTAGTATCTGTTTCTTTTGGCGACATCTTGTATTTCTTTTCTAAGAAGCACTGTACGAATGACATGCGGAGGGTGCCAAATGAGCGAGCTGCTGCACGGAGGGTACTCGCTGTTTTTTCACAATCTGGCGCTTCCTTTCCGAGTTCATTTTTAATGGAAGCAAGCTGACCCTCAAGGCGACTAATATGGTGTATCAATTCTTTGTGTGTTTGTTTCATAATACGGAGAGTATAACATACCCCTAGGGGTATGCAAGAATGGAGAGGGGAATTTCTATGTCGCAAGTGAAATAATGACTGATACAAAAATAACCCAAAGATAGACAGTGATTCTGAGGTCACGAATCACTAGGTATAATCATGCGCTCTGCTCTGATTCTCCCAAGTGTTCTCGACCCCACCTCACGGTTTTCTTTTTTTGTTAAAAAGAAAACATCGCTATGGTCAGCACAACAGCCCGCAAGCAATACTCATTGCTTGCTAAAACAAAAGCCCTGCCATATAGATGGCTGGGCTTTTGTTTTGCTGTTGTGCTCTCACCAGGGATCGAACCTGGATCTTAGGTACCGCAAACCTAAATTCTATCCATTAAACTATGAGAGCATTATTTTGTATTGTTGAGCGTTTGATCTTTATCAGAAACGCTGTTCGCGGTTTGGGTACCGCCCGTCTTATAGCTGAAACAATTTGGGAAATTGTTTCAGGGGCAGCTTAGGGATACTTTTGTTCGCTTCGCTCCCAAAGTCTCACACAACCTCTTTAATAGTTTCCCAAACTATTAAACCTAAATTCTATCCATTAAACTATGAGAGCAATATGTAGTTCGAAACCTCTAAATTTTGAGATCGAACGGTACGGATAATACCATAAATTGTATAAGTTGTAAGTAGGAGGAGTTCCTGCCTGGTACTTAGAAACCAAAGTATTCCATGAGTCGGTGTGCAAGTGGTTCCTCAAGATGTTCTTCACGAAGTCGGGGGGCAATTACTTCTTCAATTTCGTCGATATACTCTTCTGGGATAGGGACGAAGAGGAGTTGCATAAAAAGCTTCTTTGATTTCACAATAAGCTGTGGGCCGCCAAGATTTTCTTCATCAATATAGAATGATTCAAGTGTGGAGTAGGGGTAGAGGCTGTCCTTTATTCGGATACCGCGCGCCGACACCTCAAAAGGTATGACTCGTGGGTGCCTGTATGACACGACCACCATGGTAAGTGCGCCAAGAATAATCACGACGCCAAAGAGCACATTACTAAAAATCATACTCGCAATAGCTCCGGAGAGGGCAATGATACCAAGTATCCAATACCAATCACCAGTTTTTTCAATATGGGTATGTTCAGGAGCTTCCCAATATATAGAACGTGTATCGCCTTTCATGGGTAAATTATATCACGGGCTGTTTTGAGATAGGTGTGTGTGGGTAGGGAATCGGGAATAAAAAAAGGGCCGACGATCTGCGCGATCGCCGGCCGCCACACAAGTGGCTCATGGTCAGGCACCTTTCCGCCCTGCCATTGCTTCAAGGAATCTGTCCCTGACCCCTGCAGCAAGTGTAAGGGGCGAGACCTTCATTCCCCCGATGCGGCCGCGAAAATACCCACCGAAATATTGAGGTTCTTCCGGTTTTTTGGAGCTGTTGATGTACATACTCACCCTGTTGTACCTGCCCCCGACTTGCAAACCGGTTGTCCGGATTTGCAGATCACCAACTTTGGACCACTGTCCGTTCCAGCCCTTGGCCTCAATGTGGGCAATCACCAGCTGTTCCACCAATGGTTCAACACCCGGGGCAACAAATGGTTCCACTCTTTGCTGGGGGTAGCTTCTCATGCGTAGCTTATTGGAAAGCGCTACTGATGTTGCGTCCTCGAATGCTCGAATGATTCGGTACCCAGGGGCAGGAACATCAAGTCGTATGGTTGTTTTCAATTTTTCTATCTCCAGGTTGATCACAACACTATGTTGCGAAGGGTTGAAATATAACACGTAAAATGGAAGATGTCTATGCAGTATGCAAAGAGTCAGATATTTTTATATGAATAAAATTAATCAAAAATGTGGGTATTAACCATATAAATCGGTCTGAGTTGCTATACTTTAGCAAATGGAAGCAATTGTAACTTAGATTATGAAAATCACAGCAGAGTTAAATTACAGTCCCTGGTTTAAGTTGATTATTTGTATTCCTCTCGCGATACTTCTTCTGGGTATAATGTTGAAATATGAAGCTGTGTGCACATTAGGGGCGCAGATACACGGGTATATATCTTTGGAGATGGTGATTGATGAATGGATCCCATTTAATTATTTTGTTATTTATCCATACATTTTTTGTTTGTTGTATGCCCCCTTGTCCGGTCTTCTGTATAGTTTTTATCGAAAAGTAAGTGCTGTTGATGTCATTGCATTCTATCTTTCAACGATTGGTATATGGTTGTCCAGCTACGTGATTTATTTAGTATTTCCAACGACAGCAAAAGGAGTCATGATTAATTCTTTTGATCCAGAGTTGTTAAATTTGGGAATGTTTCATAATCTTCATCTTTTGTATACCACCATTACTCACCTCGGAGATTTTCCCAGTGTCCATGTAGCACCATTGGTGTTTATGGGAATATTTCTTTATAAAAAATGGCGTTCTTTCTTTTGGATATTTTTACCCTTGTCTGTAGTGGGTGGACTTGGAACAGTTTTGTTGAAATTTCATACATTTATAGGTTTGTTAGGAGGTGTATTTGTCGGTATCTTTGGCTATTACTTTTTATATAAAAATTTCATTCTCGTTTACGTAACAGGCTTTTTCGAAAATAGAACGCATCATAACATACACGCTGACCTAAACGCATCAGATATTCAAAATCTTTAACCTTTTCGAATCTCTTGCGAGGTGGGCGAGCTATGTGCCCCTAGAGATTAAATCTTAGAAGAGTATTATGGTATCTCGCCTAAGCTCTAAAATAGGTATGTGGGTCGCTAAAATATACCAATTTATTATAAATTTAAATTATTATCTAACGCACACGCTTCAATAGAAGAGTATTGATTCTTTTCGTATTTATTACATTTTGCTGGTCCGCTTGTAGCCCAGTCACACACACGAGTATTTTCAGAAAAAATCACAACACTATCTCCATAGTATTGATTGACTGGGCATTTAGTTTCTGGGCTTTGTATATTGTTACTAAAAGCATTTAGTAGGTTTTGATTTTCAGCTTCAATTATCTTAATTTCCTCACGTGCTATATCGAGTGATTTTTGAAGTGTTAGAATTTGCTGATTTTTTGCCATATTCTCTTGTTGTACTTGATGATATTTTTTAATAACTAAATATCCAGTACTTCCAAAAAGAATAAAAATAATCATTAGTATAATCTTAGTTTTCATGTATCTACTATTCTACTATAGATTTTAGTTGTTTATTTACTATGAATTAATCGGGTTTACTTTGATACTCAGTTGTCTTTGCGGAGGGAGATTTGGCGTCCAAAAGTAGCTTGCTTATACAATACACAAAGCGAGATTCGAACATTACATGTTCAGTACCCGTTCAGGATATTTTTGTTCGTCTAACGACTCCAAAACTATCTCTGAACAGCTTCGAATCTCGACGTAATGTGCCCCGCACATTACTCTCCCTCCGCCCAACAAAAAACCACCTTTCGGTGGATTTTGTTTGTGCGGAGGGAGCGAGATTCGAACTCGCGAGGAGCTTTCACCCCTGACAGTTTTCAAGACTGTTCCTTTCAACCGCTCAGGCATCCCTCCGTGTCTATAGAACAGGATGATACTACCAGAAAGTGGCGATAAATCAAAATATGGTATGCTGTTTTGCATGAGACTCATGGGAATTGATTATGGAACGAAGCGTGTCGGTATTGCTTTGTCTGACGATAAGGGATTGATGGCTTTTCCACATACTGTACTTCCGAATGATGCATCACTTATGAAGAAGATAGAAGAAATTGCACTCCGTGAGAAAGTTGGTCAGATTGTGATTGGCCACTCACTTGATCGAAAGGGAGGTACGAATGCTGTTCATGATCTCGTTATGGATCTGGTACAAGATCTTACCCTGCAACTTGGGCTTCCTATTGAACTTGAGCCTGAACAATATACGACGCAAGAGGCAATTCGCTTTCAGGGGAGGACAGATATGACTGACGCTGCTGCCGCAAGTATTATCTTAAATAGCTATATTACGAGAACAAAGTAATTTTAATACTGATATGATTAATTTTGAAGATTTTGCAAAAGTTGAAATTAAGATTGGGCTCGTGCAATCAGTAGATTTGATTGAAGGTGCAGATAAGCTGCTTCGCTGCGTGGTTGATTTTGGTGAAGTTGATGCGGAAGGTAATCCACAATCACGACAAATCCTTTCTGGTATTCGTGAGTATCTACTTGATCCACAAGAAATTGTTGGTAAAAAATTTCCATATGTCACTAACCTCGAACCGCGGGTGATTCGTGGTTTTGAAAGTCAGGGAATGATTCTTGCTGCAAGTCACGAAGGAGTGCTCGCGCTCCTTCATCCAACAGCAGATGTGCCACCAGGTACGAAGATTAAGTGAGGCAACGATTGAAATGACTATACCAAAGGTGTGCCCTGTTTTTTCTAACCTAGAAGCAATCGCTGGACGGGTAGGACAAAGGTGTTTTTCTGGCCACACTTCCTCGACATTTTCCTTTTACGAAAGCGTCTAGTGATCGTATAATACTCGTACGATCATGTCAGTTCTTTCCTTTATAGAACGGGTTTTTCCTCCGCCACACATTATGTCTTTTCCGTGTGTGGGGGTTGATATTTCTGATACATCGCTGAAGTATATTCAGTTTACGAGGGAGCATGCTCATGATGCGCATGTGGCAATCAAATGTTGGGGCGATATTGAAATACCAGTAGGGGTTGTGGATCGAGGAAATGTGCACGATGTTGAAAAGCTTGCCGCAGCGCTCAGAGAAATGAAGGAGCGAGCAAATGCTCGCTATGTGAGCATTTCTCTTCCTGAGGAGCGCGCGTATCTTTTTGAAACAACTGTTGCCTCAAACACGCCACCGAAGGAAATACGGGGTTTGCTCGAGTTTCGTCTTGAGGAAAATGTACCACTGTCTCCTCGCGATGCCTATTTTGATTATGCTGTGGTTGGGAAAGACGTGGAGACTCATATGACTCGCGTTGTGGTGGCAGTGTATGCACAAGCAACAATCAATAGTTACTATGAAGCTTGCATGATGGCAGGACTGGTACCGCTTTCTTTTGAGATTGAAGCGCAGGCGATAGCACGCGCAACGATACCGACGCAACGCACGGATACATATATGATTGTGGATTTTGGTAAAACGCGCATGGGTGTAGGTATTGTGCATGAGGGCATGCTCATGTATACGTCGACCATTGAAATTGCGGGCAGTCAGATGAGTCAGGATATGCGCGGAGTATTGGGTGATGTTGCTGAATCAGAGCTCACGAAGATTAAAAATACAAAAGGTCTTCTTCATACTCAAGATAATGAGGAGATCGCGCGCGTATTAGAGCGGTATGCAATAAACATTGCCGACGAGCTTGGCATCCGTATTCACTATTGGCACACCCGGGGTATTGATCGTGAAGCGCGAGAGATCAAGAAGGTGATTGTCTGTGGCGGAAGTGCAAATTTGTTTGGACTCCCTGAGTTTCTCACTGAAAAGCTTGGTATTCCGACTGAGCGTGCACAGGTGTGGTCGAACGCACTTTCGTTTGATGAGAGTATTCCGGAGATTTCCCGTCGCTACTCATACGGGTACGCAACTGCTATTGGACTCGCCCTAAAAAGTTTTTCATAAGATATGATCAATCTCATTCCCCCAGAAGGACATACAGCGGTTAAACAGGAATACTTACTCCGTGTCGGAGCCGTTTTTGGTTTTCTGTTTACTGGCGTCATGGTGCTCTTGGCGGTGTCATTTATTCCTACCTATGTGCTCGTGAAAGGACAGATCGATTCTTCGGTTGCGGAAGCACACAAAGAAACAGAAGGGGAGAATCTCTTAAAAGATGCTGCAGAAGATATTCGCAAAACAAAAGAAGTACTCACACAACTAAAATCCATCTCATCGACGAGCACACTCCCGAGTATGGTGATAGCAGAAGTGTTGCGCACCGCACCAGGAACCATTTCTTTTAAAAATTTTACCGTGGACGCACCAGGCGGTAAAATGGGTACATTCAACGTACAAGGAGTAGCACCTACTCGAGAAAGTTTGGCAGATTTACGAAAGGCACTCGAAGCATCACCATTGTTTAGTAAGGCGGAGGTTCCTATTTCTGATCTTGCACGGGATGCTGATCTACCGTTTGTTATTACTATTACGCTTGAACAAAAATAAATATCATGCGACCTAAAAGCTCAAAAATAATAGCCGGCATTAGCTCCATTCTTCTTATTTTGAGTTTTGTGGTACTTGGCATTTTTTACTCAATGGTAGCGAAGCAAAAGGTGGCCTATGTGAATTCGACTAAGGAACGTATTGAAGCTGAGGCTCGAAAGACGTCTCTTGAAACACTGGTGAAGACATTGGACGAAACAAAAGAAGAACGTGCACTTCTTATGTCTCGGATCTTGCGAGACGAACAGGTGGTCGACTTCCTATCTCTAATTGAAACATTAGGAAGAGAGCAGGGTGCAGCACTAAAAACAAATTCGCTCAATTCCGTTTCTCTCAATGATACGTTTGAGTCACTCGTCATCAGTATCACTGTTGAAGGTTCGTATGATGCAGTCATGCAAGTATTGAAATTATTCGAACACCTACCATACCAAGTTGTGATTAGTTCAGTGCGAATTGAAAATGAGGATGGTGTAGGTGTACTTTCATGGAAAGGTTCCTTTGAGATGAGTGTGACTAAATTTAAAAAGATATGAAATTTGCACTATCAAAAAAATTATTTTCGAGAAAGCGCACTCCGGATACATTTTCTCGAGGAGAGCATGAGTATATGAACCCAGCGCTCCACTGGATGTATGGTTTGTCTGCAGCAATCCTTACCCTATGTGCTGGGATTACTTTTATTGCATATGATTTCTATGATCAGCTAGGGACTACAGAAATTGACTTTGTCCCGGAGGAACAACCTGCAATGTATCGAGACAAAGAGGTGATATATATCTCAAATATGTACTCAGACAAAGAAACCACCTTTAATGCGTTGCGACAAATGGAAGTAGTACCGGTTGTTTCCGAAGTGGTGCCTGTCATCGATGATGTTGATCCTCCTACAGACGTTACAACCTCCGAAACGGAGACAAATGAAACCCCACTTGCAGAGAGTTTCGTAGAACAGTAGACTACTGCGTATATTCGGTTTGGCCGAGTATTGGTAGGTTCACGCCTCGATAGTTAAGGATAACAGAACAATCTGGGAGATTGTTCTGTCGGACTTCTAAGCCGTTATGACAGGTTTAAAAAGTCTGGGGGACTTTTTAAAGACCTTGCCAGATATTTTGAAAAAATATCGACAAGGTGTACTGAACATGTAATGTTGATTTCCGAATCGAACGAAGTACCATACAATTAAAATATGCCCCTGTAGTTAAATGGATATAACTGCGGACTTCTAAGCCGTTATTCGAGGTTCGATTCCTCGCGGGGGCACAGACACATTAAAACCGGACATAAGTCCGGTTTTAATGTGTCTGTGAGACGGAACGATGTGAGGTGCTATTCATAATGCACCGAACCAGTGAGTCCGGACAGGAGGTTGTTAGGAGCGTAGCGAGTTACAAACCTGACGTCATACAAAGGTTAGTTTAGAAACTTGCGCCAGAAAAGTCTAGCCCCGTACCCAGCTCTCTCTGTCAGTCCGTGGAATCAAACAAACCATCCATACGCTATACTAGAAACATATGAAGCAGTCATATTTAATAGTTGGAACCGTTTCTTTTTTACTCATTCTCGGACTCTATTTTTTTATCGGAGTAAGGGAAGAAATTGTGAATTATCCTCCAAAAAGCGGCCCCGTCATTGCATTTGGCGATTCACTCGTACAAGGTGTGGGAGCGAATGTAAATGAGAATTTCGTATCTCTTCTTTCAGAAAAAATGGGTGAACCAATTTTAAATAGGGGAGTCTCTGGCAATACTACCCGCGATGGTCTTACTCGCATTGATTCGGTTCTAACTGAAGAACCGCGGATAGTTCTCCTTCTCCTTGGTGGCAATGACTACATTCGTCGTATTCCGAAGGAAGAAACCTTTAATAATCTACGCGAACTTATTTTAAAAATTCAGGAAAGCGGAGCTGTGGTTGTTTTGCTCGGTGTTCGGGGTGGACTACTCGTGGATGGGTTTGATACCGAATTTGAAAATCTGGCTGAGGAGACTGGATCAGTATATGTGGAGGATGTACTTGATGGAATTTTTGGGAAGCAGGCACTCATGGCGGACGGAATTCATCCTAATAGCGCGGGTTACGCACTAATTGCTGAGAAGGTGTATAGGGAAATTGAATCTGTTTTAAAATAAGCTGATATTTCAGCGTATATTGACATATTGTAAATATCATGCCATTATTTATCGCAGAAAGGGGTCTTCTATGAAGCCTATTAGTTACGAGGTGGCGGTGCGTGCCCTCATCCTTGGGCTCTTTTTCGGGGCATGCTACGGAATTTGGGCAGGACTCATTGGTTTCGTCGTGGGGGTTTTTGCCTTCACGGCGAGCGAAGAAAAACACCCATTCGAGTAGGAACCGACTGGGGAAAAAGGCGATCATTCGTGATCGCCTTTTGTTATGGTGGAGACTTGGCGTCCAATTCATCACTGTGACGTCAGGTTTCTAATGAGACTTGGTCACCTCGCTAAGTATTTTTCATTACATGATGTATATTCTTGTGGCGTCAGGTTACTAATTCGCTATGGAGACTTGGCGTCCAATTCATTCCTATGACGTCAGGTTTCTAATTCGCTATGGAGACTTGGCGTCCAATTCATTCCTATGACGTCAGGTTTCTAATGAGACTTGGTCACCTCGCTAAGTATTTTCATTACATTCAAAAATACTAAGCTCCTCGACCCCGGCTATTTTAATTCTCCAAGTGTTCGAATTAAAATTACGCCTTTCAAGTCTCTTACCGCGCACGAAAAAACCGGCATAAAGCCGGTTTTTTTAGTGCGCGGTAAGAGACTTGAACTCCTGACCTTCTCGGTGTAAACGAGCTGCTCTACCAACTGAGCTAACCGCGCATATACTTGTTTTTGATTCGTTTTCAAGAAGAGCTAATA